>Ga0182742_1002080_pt1 | contig 23175 bp, 18 predicted proteins | sample eDN5th37CBELigMG_FD_128880 | JGI IMG/M metagenome (GOLD analysis project Ga0182742, IMG submission 128880) | Enriched Miracle-Growth compost microbial communities from Emeryville, California, USA - eDNA 5th pass 37_C BE-Lig MG (version 2)... ... | reverse complement strand
CCGTCTTTCAGCATTCCCTCATGAGAAGGAATGAATTATCCGGTATTAGCCCCGGTTTCCCGGAGTTATCCCAGTCTTACAGGCAGGTTGCCCACGTGTTACTCACCCGTCCGCCGCTAATCTTTGGGAGCAAGCTCCCTCAGACTCGCTCGACTTGCATGTATTAGGCACGCCGCCAGCGTTCGTCCTGAGCCAGGATCAAACTCTCCAAAAAAGAGTATGAGTTAAGCTCATAATAAAAACGTTGGCTCATATCCCCCTAATTTAATAGAAGAAACATGAAAATTTATTGTTTGTTGACGCTTGTTTGTTTAGTTTTCAAAGAACAATCATTTCACACCGCTCAGAAGCGACATTGATTAATATATCATAACCACTTCAATTAATCAACTAAAATATTATTTTATAATAATTAATTTACTGGCTCGTTGCTGTAATCAACAACAGGTATCTAATATATATCATAAAAACCAACTCGTCAATACTTTATTAGAAAAGTATTTTATGAGTTCTTTCATTGCTGTCTGAAGCAGCTAAGATAGAATACCATCCTTTCTATCACAAAATCAATAGAAATATTTTACAGCTCCCGTATATGAAGGTTTTCGAAGGTTGTATGAGACAAAACCTGGCCCACTTTCCAACTAGCTCGCTATAATAAAAAATATCTTTCCTAAAAGCAAACCCAGACCCTAGGGTGTTCGTCTAATGGTTGGAAGGGAGCAGGAAAACGTGGAAGAAAGCTTAACTGAAGAATTATTACTAGAAGACCGAGAAGCTGTAATTAATAGGATGATGGACCTTTATGGTCAGGATACATTGCAGCTAGTTTATTCCTATGTAAAAAACAAGGAAATTGCTGAAGATTTAACTCAGGAAATTTTTATTAAATGTTATAGAAGTCTTCACCAATTTAACCGCAAAGCAAAGTTGAAAACTTGGTTGTGGCGAATTGCAGTGAATCATTGTAAGGATTATTTAAGAAGCTGGCACTATCGGAATATGAAGGTTGCCGATGAACAGGCAAGGAGCGCAGCTAGCTTAAGAGAGGATGTAGAGAATAAAGTAATTCAACAAGAAGAGGATGAACAACTTGCTTCTGCTGTCATGGAATTGCCAGATATATACCGAGAAGTGATTTATCTCTACTTTTTTGAAGAGCATCCCCTTAAAGAGATTTCTTACATGATAAACCTTAACCAAAATACGGTGAAAACCAGGTTGAAGCGGGCAAAAGAATTGCTGAAAGAAAGGTTGGAGGAATAAATGATAGATGACCGTCTAAGAAATTTAAAAAAGTCGATAAAGAAATCTGTGTTTAGCGACCTGACTTTTACAGAGGAACATAAAGAACAGATTAAAAGCAAAATTTCGGTGATGAGTATAAAGTCAGAGGAAGAAATCATCATCGCTGTCCTCCATTTGCTAAGCCAGGAAAAAACAGGATTTGTGCTGAACAAAATGATTCGAGCAAGAGGCATCCAAAATTACGAGAACAACGAGGGACAGTTATATATGTTTTTGCATCGTCTAGAACAAAAAGGCTATGTGGAGACAAACTGGAAAGAAGATGACGAGAAGTATTACCGAGTAACCAACAAAGGAAACAAACTCCTCTCTCTTGCTGAAAAAAAGAGCAAGAGCAAAATATCTACATTCAAGGAAATATTGGAAAGGTGAGAACCGATGAAGAATCTGAAAGAATACTTTATGGAAGAAGTCTTACAACAGATTAAATCAAAGGAGGCAAGGAATTTCGTTCAAAAAGAGCTTGCCTACCATTTACGAAAATCAAAATCAGAAATGGTAGCAAAAGGGTTGAGTGAAGAAGCAGCCGAGGAAAAGGCGGTTTTGCAAATGGGCAGTCCGTCTGAACTCGGTCAGCAGTTTAACAAACTCCACCGCCCAAGAATAGACTGGATGCTATTCGGACTTTTTATCTGCGCTTTTGGCATGAGCCTCCTTCCTCTTTTAAGTGTAAAAGATCCATTTGCCTTTAGTATTGTCGGTAATCAAACGGTCTTTATAGTAGCTGGGGTTGCTACAGCCATCACGATGATGTACTTCGATTACCGCAAGCTTGAAAAGAGGAAATGGCTATTTTTTTCTTTCGGAATGTTGATGCTCTTAGCACTTCTTTTCATACCAAATTTAACGATCAACGGGACGCCTTATATTCGAATACTAGGCTTAAACATCAGTAGTATTACTAGCCTACCCTTTCTATTTTTATTTTGGGCATCTTATCTTTCAAAACAGAAACCAAAACTTTGGGTAATCATTCCAATTTATTTCATTACAGCATTCCTGTTCGTGAGCCTTGCCGCTCTTCCAGTGGCGATGATATACAGTTTATTAATTCTTGTTCTTTTCTGGGGGGGTGCATTTAAAAAGAAAACCGTCTATATCACGACAGGTATCGTCGCTAGTATGGCTATCCTTCTCTCGATTCTCTTGTGGGTCGTAGGTAAGCCTTATCAAAAGGACAGAATAGTAGGATTCCTAAGCCCCGAATCTGATCCCAGTGGGTCTGGTTACCTGTACCTTAAAATAAAAGAACTAATTGTTGGTGGTGGCTGGTTCGGAAATGAAAAAGCTCCCCAATTTGTTCCCGAAATGTCGACTAATTTTCCCTTTGCCAATGTTACATATTATTATGGCTGGTTAGTAGCTAGCGGTCTTGTCCTAGTGCTGGTGCTTTTAGCTTGCCGAATGCTTTTCATTACTAAAAAGATAAATGACCCATTTGGTAAACAATTAGTGACAGGTGCTATCGCCCTGTTTAGCATCCAGTTTCTCTATAATATTGGGATGAGTCTGGGCATGCTACCCTTTATCTCAATCTCACTGCCATTTATCAGCTATGGACTTACACCTGCTATTTTGAATTCATTTATCATTGGTGTGGCATTGAGTGTCTACCGCCGGAAAGATTTTGTTTCGAAGGTAGCAGTTAGAAAAATATAACAACGATTAGAGAGCTTAAAAGACCAAACCACATCAGTTTGGTCTTTTTTTGTTAAGTACCTGTACAACTTCTCTCTAAGACTAAAGTAAGTAAAGTATCGTATTCCCTTAATTGGTTATTCTAAAAACAATATACATAAAAATTATCTACATTAAGATTGGAGGTAAAATATATGGTCCAAACCAATCCTATAAGTGTATCTGAAGTAGCTTCACTCTGGCAGACCTATCAAGAAAAAACGTTGATTATGAGATTTTTGGAATACTTTATTGAAAAAGCGGATGATCCGCAGGCAAGAAATATTTTGGGTGGATTATGGCAAGAGCTTAATTTTTATGTAAAAGAGATGGAAGAGCTGTTTTCAGAACAAGGCATAGTCAAACCTGTTGGGTTTACATCGGATGATGTTAATTTGGAAGCGCCTAAATTATACGATAATGGCTTTGATATCATGTTTGTACGTGTCCTAAAAGAGGTAAGCATGGGACTTTATACCCTTGGTATGAACATGACGTACGATAAAAAAGTAGCGTCAATTTATGAGGGGCTAACCACCGTGACGCAAAAAATTTATAAACTTGCAACTTCTTATTTAATTGAAAAAGGAATTCTTTCGCTTCCTCCAAAAGTAACCATGCCTAAAAATAACGAATTTATAAAAAGCAAGGATTATAAAGATGGTTTTAAACTTCTTGGTGACAAAAGGCCGTTAAATCTTCTTGAAGTTGGGATTATTCATCACAACCTAGAAGTGAATAACATTGGTATGCAACTGATAACAGGATTTGCTCAATGTGCCCAAAACAAAGAGGCAAAACAATATTTTTCAAGAGGAATAGACATCGCTAAGAAGCAGATTAAAGTAATGGAGTCACTTCTTCTAGAAGGTGATGTTCAACTATCTGCAGCCTCTGGTGCAACAGTAACGACTTCTACCATACCACCTTTTTCTGATAAGTTAATGATGCATTGCATTTATATCCTCAATGGATTCGGTCTTATTGGTTCTGGTACAGGTGGATTTTTTAGTTTACGAAATGATTTAGCAATGAAAACACTTCTAATTGCAAAAGATGTTTATTTCTATGCCCAAGAGGGGATAAACCTTAAGATTAAAAACGGATGGTTTGAGGAACCCCCCCAGATGGAAGACCGATCAAAGATTATCAATAAAGGGAAATGAATAAAAGGATCTACATTAGCAGAAAGTAAGCCTAGTGTCGGTTATACCGATTACAACTTTCAATGTGGGGGGATTTCCTTTGAGTTCACTTTCAAACTTAGTTAAAATGGTTATTGCCTTGATGATTAAGATCGAATTCTTACTTGAAATCTTCAAACATAGAGTTACAAAATTAGTAAGAACGGCACAACCTTTAACATAAGAAACGAGAATCTCACTTTTTCCACATTGTACAAAAGGTAAACACAGTCAACATTCCCGTGTTTACCTTTCTTCCTTGGAATCGTCTTTATTGGCCCCCCCCTACCTTTAACCTCAATGGATGTTTTCACCACTATATTCACTCTTTCCCCATATAAAAAAGAACCTTTAATCCATAAAGCGGACCAAAAGGTTCATCCAAGAAGGAATTATTTTTAAAATGTAATGTTAAGACCCCACTCTTTTCAACTAAATACCGGCTCTCTTTTACTTAAACCAAGCGTTCTTGCAGTTGACGTATGGACTTTGTGAAGAAGGTCTGGATTTTCCATTAATGATACACCATAAGAAGGAATCATTTCTTTTAATTTCGGTTCCCACACAAGCATTTGTTCTTTAAAGCATTTGTTCATGATCTCAAGCATTACGTTAACGGCTGTAGAAGCACCAGGAGATGCACCTAATAGTGCTGCGACAGAACCATCAGCAGAAGTAATAACTTCCGTACCAAATTGAAGCGTTCCCTTTCCCGCTGCTGTATCTTTAATAACTTGAACACGTTGGCCCGCTACAACTAAATCCCAATCCTCAGCTTTAGCGTTCGGGATAAATTCACGTAGTTCTTCCAAACGTTGTTCTTTCGTTAACATGACTTGCTGAATCAAATATTTGGTTAACGACATCTCTTTTGCACCAGCCGCTAGCATCGTTAAAACATTATTCGGTTTAACAGAACCAATTAAATCTAGATTTGAACCAGTTTTTAAGAACTTCGGTGAGAAGCCAGCAAATGGTCCAAATAGTAACGATTTTTTATTGTCGATATATCTTGTGTCAAGATGCGGAACAGACATTGGTGGAGCACCAACTTTTGCTTTCCCATATACTTTTGCATGATGCTGTGCAACAACTTCTGGATTGTTACATACCATAAAGAGTCCGCTAACAGGGAATCCACCGATATGTTTCGATTCAGGAATACCTGTTTTTTGAAGTAAAGGTAAACTTCCACCTCCACCGCCAATAAAAACGAACTTAGACCTATGATGTTCGACTTGACCGGTCACGAGATTAATGACCTTTACATCCCAGCACCCGTCACTTGAACGTTTAATATCCTCGACACTCTGATTATAATTAATCTCTACGTCATTACTCTTTAAATGATCAAACAACATGCGCGTTAACGCCCCGAAATTGACATCAGTTCCTGAATCAATTTTTGTTGCCGCTATTGGTTCATCCGAAGTACGCCCTTCCATGACCAGCGGTACCCATTTCTTCAGTTTTTCGGGAGAATCAGAAAATTCCATCCCTTGGAACAAAGGAATACTTGATAGCGCTTTAAAACGTTTCTTAAGAAAAGCAACATTATCCTCGCCGTGAACTAGACTCATATGAGGAATTGGTCTGATAAAATCCTCTGGATTACGAATGAGATTGCTGCTTACAAGATAAGACCAAAACTGTCTTGATACCTGAAACTGTTCGTTAATCGAAATCGCTTTACTAATATCAATGGATCCGTCATCTTTTTCGGAAGTATAGTTTAACTCGCAAAGTGCCGCATGGCCCGTTCCCGCGTTATTCCATTCGTTAGAACTTTCCTCTCCTGGTTTTGAGAGCTTCTCAAACACTTTAATGTCCCAATCTGGTGCTAATTCTTTCAGTAAGGATCCTAAAGTTGCACTCATGATACCAGCGCCAATTAAGATAACGTCTGTTTTTTTCTGTAAGTTGCTCATTTTTTACCAACCCTATCGCTAGAATTTGCAGAAAAAATGCAGGCATAGCCCTGAAGGCCAATTTTCCACTACACATTTTCTGTCTCAATTATTCAAATATCTACTATTATATGATAATTATAAATTATTTAAAAGCTGGTGAAAAGTGAGAAGTACTATCGTATAGCTTCAGAACAATGAAAATTCAAAAAATAACACCATAATTTACCAACAAAACTCAGTTAATAAATAGTGTGTTCCCGGTGCAAACCACCTCAATTCGCCTTTCCCTAAGGGTTTCTCGTCAATCATATCTATCACTAAATACTTGATGAATCAAATATAAAATAAATTAGCTGGGATCGATAAAAATACTTTCTTAAACTTATAGATCTGCATACTAATAAAGAAATACATTCCTTATAATATATTACTAATATAATTTTGTAAGTGTTTTCATTCCTTGCAAGTTAGTACCTAGGGAACTAGTACTCACATATTATTATATGACAACATTTGTGAGTCCTTTAACATTTTTATTTAGAAGTTTTTTCCATAGCTGTTCTCCTATCTTATTCGAGTACCTTACAACCGAAATACCTAATTCCCTCCCCCAAAAAGGGTCCTACTTAAATGAAATACAAAAGGCAACTATCCAAAGGGTAGTTGCCTTTTGCAAAATAAAATGTACTCCGCACTCCACATATTCACTTTGTGTACGCTCAGAACTTTTAGGTCTTGGTGTAAACTTTAAAGCTTTTTCCCTAAGATATTTAAAAAACCAAGCTGATAGGATAAAAACACACATATAAAAAACATGACAAAAAAGGCGCTTACAAAAACCCAATCACGTTTATGGACGGTCATTTCATGATAATGTGTTCGGTCGGTTTCTCCGGTAAATCCTTTTGATTCCATGGCAAGAGCTACTCGCTCTGCTTTCCGAATCGCATTAGCTAAAAGTGGAATAGCATAGCGCCTAAACTGTTGCAAACGCTCTTTCACTCCCCTTGCTCTTCCCACCCCGCGAATGCGATGGGCTTGTCTTAACACTTGAAGCTCATAATGAAAAGTCGGAAGAAATCGATAACCAGCTAAAATCCCAAATGTTAATTTTGGTGGCAACTTACATTGCTGCATCAAACTTAACATAAATTTCGTGGAATCAGTCGTTAAGATAAACAGAAGAGATAACGCCGCGAATGAAAGAGAACGTAACCCTAGCGATATCCCTGCCCAAAAGCTTTCGGACGTGACTTGAAACGACCAAATGGTAAATAACACACCTCCACCTGAAAAAGAGTCGCTTGGATGGAGCATCGTCATCCAAGCAAAGCTTGCCGCTAATAAAAGAAATGGCGAAAAAATCAATATCCAGCGCTTGAAAGCCACCTTGCTAAAGAGAAATGTCACGGCAACCGTGAAAACTAAATAGATAAATGGTGTCAGCGGGTCGAACGTAAACGCTAGGAGCAGTGCTGGAATCAGGACAGCACAAGCCTTCATGGTTGGGTTAATGGATGTTAACATGCGCCCTCACTTCTTCCTGTTTTTTAATTTTTGGCTGAAGGTTTTCAAGCACCTGTTGGATCCTTACTCGGAAAGGAGATCTAAGGTTCGCTTCATGAAGTATTTCCGATCTCTTCCATAGTTCATTGGGTTGACCGTTAAAACATATTTCCCCTCCGTTTACGACATACACTTTTTCACAATACCTATCTACCAGGTCCATGTCGTGAGTCACAAAAACAATCGCTGCCCCTTGTTCTTGTAAAGTTTGAATCATCTGCATTAATTCTTCCGTTGTTTGGGCATCTTGGCCAAACGTCGGTTCGTCGAACAATAACACACTTGGTGTATCATCCAACATCGTCGCTACACTTAGACGCCGTTTTTGTCCACCACTTAAGGCAAAAGGATTGCTCCATTTATGTGATACAAGATGAAAACGATTTAGCAGTTGGCTGACGTTTTGCTCGATTTTGTTCTGTTTTTCACGATTTAATTTCATTCCGAATGCCATTTCATCGTAAACAGTATCCGTAATAAATTGATGTTCCGGGTTTTGAAACACATACCCCATAACTTTTCTCATTTCAGGCTCTGACCATGCTTCGTACGCCTTATTTAAAAGGAAACGACTTCCTGTCTTTGGCGTCAAAATCCCTGACATTACCTGCAATAACGTCGACTTTCCTGCACCGTTATTTCCGACAATCGCAATTAGTTCCCCCGAATGTAATGAAAGGTTCATTCCTTTCAGAATCGACTTCCTCCCTCTCGAAAACGTAACATTCTTTATTGATAAAACCTCACTCCTCCCAGGTACACCTGGAGGTGATGCTTGATTTCCCCTATGAAAAGCGTTCATCATCTGAGCGGTGTCATTAATCCATGAAGCTAAGTTTTCTTCAGTTAAAGGACGATTCGTTTCAACTACCTTGCCTTCATGAGATTCAAGAACGGTTTCAACGATTCTAGGAAGATGAATCCCCTCTTCTTTTAACTTTTCGGCTTCGGTATAAAATACTTCCTCAGGTGTTCCTTCCACTAAAATGGCTCCATGCCTATTGATTGCGATTACCTGGTCTACCATCGGGAGCCAATCATCTAACTGATGTTCAATAATGAACAATGCAAAATTCCGCTCTTGTTTTAACCGATAGATTAATTGAATAAACTCAAACCGGGAAGCTGGATCTAGGTTCGCTGTCGGTTCATCCAAGATTAATAAACTGGGATTTAAAAGCAGAACTGACGCAAGAGCTACCTTTTGCTTATTCCCCCCTGATAATTCATGGATGGGACGATGTTTTTCTTGTATGAGACCAACAGAACTGAGAATATCATCAATTTTCCCAGCCATCTCTTCTCGAGGGGTTTTGATATTTTCTAACGTAAACGCTAACTCATTTTCGACGGTCACCATACAAAATTGGCTTTCAGGATCTTGAAAAACAACCCCAATTTCCTGATTGATTTTTCCCTTATTCCCATGACTCAAAGGTGTCTCGTTATAAAAAATTTCTCCTTTTGCATACCCTTCAACTCCTTCGGGGTAAAGCCCATTTAAACAAAGAGATAAGGAACTTTTCCCTGAACCGCTAGGGCCGATAAAAAGAATGGTTTCATGTTGATGAATCGTAAATGATAGATTCTTTAAAATAGGCTCCTTGTCGGTGTCATAGCCAAACGAGAAATTTTCTACTGAGAGGAGTGGCTTATGATGCTTTATGCTCACGTCTTGTCTGCCACTCCTTTCCCAGCGCATAGCTTCTCAACACACCAGTATCTGCTAACTTTTCACTGATCCACTTACCTAATAAGCCAGCAATCAAGGCCCCACTAATCACACGAACAACGAGCATCGAACTAAGCAATGGGAAAGAAAGAGCAATATAGCCAGAATGGTACAAGCCCCAGATAAAGCTAAATACCGCTGCCCCAATGCCCGCAGCAACAAGCACACCTTTTGAATAATTTCGATACTTTGTTGCAGCAAAAGCCGCCTCAGCCCCTAGCCCTTGAATAAAAGCAGAAACAATTAACATCGGACCTGCCGGTGACCCTAATAACACTTGAATCCCCCCAGCAATCGTTTCAGAGATGAGGGCCGCTCCAGGCTTACGAATTATATAGGCCGTAATAATCGAAACAATAAACCAAATTCCAAAGATCACTTCATATCCAAATTGCCCTAGTCCAAAAGGTGTTAAGATATTGGTAAGCCCTGTTCCCACGGTGAAAAAGAATAAGTATATAACGGCAAATACAACACCTAATATCGACATAAGCACAATTTCACGTAAATTCCATTTCGTTGTCATTTGAACGAACTCCTTAAACGTATTTTTAAATCCTCATAGATGATTGGGGAGGAAGACATCCCCAATCATCTATGTTCCCTTTATTTATGCTTCTTTGAAGGGCTATTCGCTGAAATAGCTGCCGTCATTGTCACATGGCTTCTTTCATGTGTTTTAGAGGCATTTACAAAGGCTTGCTCAAGGGTTTTAAACACATCATTGGCATCCCCATCAAGGCGAGATGCATAATGAATGCCTTTGGTGAACGTACCATGATCCTTTGCAACCGCTACCTGATCAGCAATAATCTGCATATAATCTGGATTGTTCATTGGATAGAGTGCAAATTGTGTAGCTACCTCTACTTGTTCATTCCTGGATGCTTCTTCATTTAATCGTTCATCATTCTCTGACATATAGCTGTCCCCTTCACTATCTCCAGGACAACCTACAGAAAAGGTTCCATTGAAAACAACGTGCACACCCGTTTTGGCAGCGTGAATAAAAATAGCTTTGGTGACATCAAAAACATGCTCACTCCGTCCTCTGATACAGGTTGTGACATCATCTGTTTCCATCCAAACCTTACTTGTATCAACCTCTTTTAAGGCACCCAGTATCACTTCAACAAAATTGTCTGCCATCGGATAGATGGAAAAACGACACCCTACGATTCTACTTGTTCCACAACTTAAACCTTGCATTCTACTTTCCTCCTAAGTTTGTTTTTCTTCCGTTTCGCCTCCGAGTTAGGGTTATGTATGTACACTCCAAAAAAACAAAAAACTGCATCTCCAAATAGGGAGATGCAGTGAATGTCATATAAAGAGTATACAGAAAAACAATGAAGTCACTTACACTTCCCAACGCTAGCATTACCTAGTTCTGGTCATGAGGGTCAGTAGGAATCTCACCTACTTCTCAGCCTTACAGCTCCCCTAGTGCGAAACGAATTATGAATTTGTCTCATTCATTGTAATACAAATCTTGGCAAATGAAAATACATTTTTCAATTTTTCAGAAGTATGAAATATAATAAGAATAAACTCAATCACTATTCTTTAACATAAAGTGATCAAGCAAGGCCCGGGCTTCATCAGATGACTCTGTGTTCATTAATTGGTTTCTTAATTCACTCGCTCCTCGAAATCCTTTTACATAAATCTTAAAAAAGCGATGGAGCGCCTTGTACGAACGTAGCTCATATTGATCATGGAGATCCAAGTGCAGTCTTAAGAGATCAAGCAATTCCTTACTGCTGTGCTCCGTCTTCTCTTTTTCAAAAGCAAATGGATTAGCGAAAATACCACGCCCAATCATGACACCATCTACACCATATTGCTCGGCGAGCTTCAAACCTGTTTCACGGTCAGGAATATCTCCATTGATGGTCAAAAGGGTATCTGGTGCCACCTCGTCACGAAGTTTCTTAATCTCTGGAATTAACTCCCAGTGCGCATCAACTTTGCTCATTTCACTCCTTGTCCGCAGGTGAATGGAAAGATTCGCAATGTCTTGTTCCAATATGTGTGTTAACCAATCCCGCCATTCATCTACCTCCGTGAAACCTAGTCTAGTCTTTACACTTACAGGCAATCCTCCCGCTTTTGCTGATTGAATTAATTCCGCAGCAACATCCGGTCGCAGGATAAGACCACTTCCCTTGCCGTTCTGTGTCACATTAGGTACAGGACAGCCCATATTAATATCAATCCCGCGAAATCCTAGTTCCGCCATCCCAATACTCATTTGCCGGAAGTTTTCAGGCTTGTCCCCCCAAATATGTGCGACAATCGGTTGTTCATCCTCAGTAAAAGTCAAACGCCCACGCACACTCTGAATGCCGTCAGGGTGACAATAACTATCACTGTTCGTAAATTCTGTAAAAAAAACATCCGGTCTTGCCGCTTCGCTCACAACATGGCGAAAAACAACATCCGTTACATCTTCCATTGGTGCTAGTATAAAAAATGGTCGTGGTAATTCACGCCAAAAATTTTCAGTCATCTCCGTATTCAAATCCTCTCATAATGGGATTAAGCAAATGCTTTATCCCAAAATTAAAAAAGCAGAATGTCTCTGCTTCTTTTACACTTATACCATGGTTTAGCACTTTTTATCAAACTGTTCGCCTATGTTTATTTTCACCAAATTAGGGTTTGTATACCTTAATGGCATTACCTAATTACTAGTTATTTAAAATAATTGAAAATAAAAGAAAAAAATTCCAAGAATGGTCGATTCGAGAGAACCTCATTATTAATAGAAGAAACACACTTTTCTTTTAAGTTGAATTAGAGCGTAACCAAAATAGAAGGTATGTTAGAGAGGTTCATAAAAGATAGTTCCGATAAATAAAAAGAATCCATAATGAACTCAAAAGTTCAAAATGGATTCTCATCACCCTATTTATTATTACTTCTTCATTTTTTGGAGAGATTGATAGATATTGATTTTCCCATGACCGAAATAGATATCTTTCTTTTTATTCGTTAGAGGGGTACTACCATCTTTTAAATATTTCTTCACTTTATTCATATTTAGATCTTTTCTGTATCGAGTTCGATATTCTGAAATAATAAGAGATGCCCCTGCACTAACTTGTGGTGTGGCTAAACTTGTTCCCATGCTTAGCGTATAACCTTGAGGAAGTCCAATCATTTGATCTAACATCGTGTTAGGTTGATTAATTGGATAAGTTGTAATAATCATATCCGCTAAATCGAAATTTGGACCTAAATCTCCACCAGGGGCAGAGAAATCGATTTGTTTTCCGAAGTTTGAGTAAGTAGCAAGTGTATTTTGTTTAGTATTACTTGAAACAGTAATAACATGTTGAGATCCACCTGGCAAATGAAACTCTCTGCTATCTTTTAAATCGTCTAAATTCAGAGAACTGTTCCCAGCTGAAGCAACAACAAGTGCTCCTTCTTTTTTTGCATATTTGATTGCTCGATCATATGCTTTTACTAATACTTTCTCTTCATCAACTGATTTCGACAGGTATGTACCAATGCTTAAATTAATAACATCATTACCGTCTTTAGCCGCATCAATAATTGCTTGAATCACCCAAATTGAATTTCCTCCTGTTTCGTCTATTACTTTATAAGGAGTAATTAAACTCTCGGGAGCAAGTGTTGTAAGAATACCAGCGACTTGAGTTCCGTGCCCCGAATCATCCTGTACACCTTTTTCTACATCAATATAGTTTTTGGCGTTCTTTAAATCAATATTTTGTGACAATAATGGGTGGTACACGTCAATTCCACTATCAATCAAAGCAATTCTAGATTTATCCCCTTTCTGGATGTCTTTCGTCTGAAAATGATTGGTCACATCTTCTAAATACCAATTTAAAGGCGAGAAATAAGAGGAGTCTAGCTCATGAAATTCGTTTTCATTCTTTTGAATCGTGCTTTTGTTTGATGGTTTTAGATAAACTGAAGAGTTAGGTAATGAATCAATAGATATAGGGTCAATCGGTTCAGCTGGTAAAGCTGCCTCTGGCATTTCCCCCATTTCATCTACAGAGTTATGAATTTTATTAGAAATGGTATGAATGATCTTCTCTCGATTTTCTTCATTATCTAACTGAATGGAAACAATGCCTACTTCCGAAATAGTTTCTACCTGTAACTCTGGATACAGGTTATTGATCGTTTGGACAACATTGTTCAACTGATTATTACTTTTCAAAATAAAAGTATAGGTATCATGATTTTCTTTCGTTTCCCCAAAGGTAATGCCAGGAACACACAAACATAAAAACGCAGCGATTAAAACTGTGATTAGTAGATTTTGTTTTTTTAAGTTCATTATTCTTCCTCCAACCATTATGATAATGCTTCTTCTAAACTACTTTCTTGAGTATGATATAGCTGGTAGTACAGTCCTTTTTGATCTAGGAGCTGAAAATGATTTCCTACTTCAACAACCCTCCCTTCGCTTAATACGATAATTTTATCCGCATTCTGTATCGTGCTAAGTCTATGTGCAATGATGACTCTCGTATTAGAAAGGCTCGATAAATGGTCATCAATTTTTTTCTCGGTTAAAGTATCTAGCGAACTTGTTGCTTCATCCAAAACTAGCATTTTAGGTTTCTTCACCAATGCTCTTGCTAAAATTAACCTTTGTCTTTGGCCACCTGACAAGTTTGCGCCGCCTTCAGATATTTTAGTGATAATCCCTAGGGGTTGTTGATTCACAACATCAACCATTTCTGATTTTTTTAAGGCATCCTCAATATTCATGCCATTTTCAATATTGCTCATAATAATATTTTCAAATATCGTATCATTGAATAAGCGAGATTCTTGTAAAACTGCTCCAATCTGCTTGCGGAACATCTTGAGGTTATAGTTTTGCAAATCAATGCCGTCATAATAAACGTGACCTTCAGTCGGTTGATATAATCCTAGGAGAATTCTGGCCAATGTACTTTTCCCGGAGCCTGATTGGCCCACAATCGCCACTTTTTCACCTTTTTTCACATCAAAAGAAATATCATCTAACACTTTTCCGCTAAACGAATCATAAGAGAATGATAGATTTTTCACCGTTAACTCTCCACTTATTTCGCCTTCAGACAAATAATTTTCTTGTTCTGGTTTTGATTTAATTACGTCCATTAATCTCTGGATGTAGGAACTTAAATTAATAAAATCTGTGTACATCGAACTAATCGAAATAATTGGTGCAATAAAAGCTGTTGACATTGTACTAAACGCAATTAAGGTACCTAATGAAAACTGTCCTTGAAGGAGGTAATGAGCTCCGACCCAAAGAACAAAAAGAGGTAGAATAAATTGCACTGAAGTTGAGAACGCATGGATAGAAGAAGTCCAGATACTTCTTTTTTCAGTCGTCTGCAACTGGTTGTGGAACTTAGTTTTCCAATTTTCAAAAACTAAAGACTCTAAACCTAGCATTTTCACATCGGATATTCCATAAATATTCTCAGCTAAATACCCTTGAACCTCAGCTTGTTCTGTTACCTGTTTGTCAGATAAATTTTTTAAAATCCTTGTATGTATTAAAAGGATCATGAGCAAAGCAGCTCCAACGGTAAAGACTATGATGCTCATTTGTACAGAGTAATAGAACATAATAGATGAGTAGGTAACAAGAAGGAGCATGTCAATTAAAAAAGTGACTGTATTCGTTGAAAGTATTTGCCTAATAAATGTATTTAAATTAGATCGAAAAATCAGGTCTCCACTGGAACGACTTTCGAAGAATTTGTAAGGCAAATGTAATAGTTTGTCAATAAAAATGGACATCATATCAGAATCCATCTTCGTTTGGATTTTAGCAATCACAACCCCTCTTATACCAGATAATAGTAAATTGAGAATGAAAATAGCCGATATAACCATCCCTATGGTCTTTAGGGACGTGAGCTCTTCTACCAACAAAACATGATCAGTGAACCATCTAGTAAGGAGAGGAATCGATATGGCAATTGCCTGCAAAATCATTGTAATAAGAAGGATGTATAGTAATAACTTTTTTTGCTTTTTCATGATGTCTATAAAAAACGGAAGATTCGAACTTTTCTTCTTTTTATTGAACGCTGGTGAAGGCGTCAGCGAAAGAACCCTCCCCGAAAAATACTGCTTAAATTCATCAATCTTATAGGCTCTTTTACCAGAAGCTGGGTTAACCACATAAAATGTATTCCCCCTAATCCCTTCAAGTACGACAAAATGCTTGTTCTCCCAATGTAGAATCAATGGTAAGGGTAATTGTTTCAACGATTCTGCATCAGTATTATATCCTTTGCCTTCGAGACCCTTCTTTTCGCCCATTAACAATAAATGATAGAAAGAACCTCCGCCTTTTGGCAGACCAAATTCATCTCTCAATTCATTTAATGAAACATGATGCTTATAGTAATTTAAGACCATCGTGACGCAAGCTAATCCACACTCGCTATGCTCCATCTGTTCAATATATGGTACATTAATTTTCATGATAGAAAGTCCCTTCTATGTTCTTTTTCAATCAATTATCAGGTTATAAGCCTATCAAATAAAAATCAACCGTTATTTACAAATATTATCAATTAAGGTACTTTCGCCCTATAAAGGTACTTTTTACCATTTTTGCATAATTAAGACTTTTTTAACAATTTTCACTTGTTTTTATTTTACAGGCTATTATATCCTGTAAAAGTATTGGTACATAAGTACTTCATACAAAAACTATTATTTCGAGGAGGAGAAACACATGTCTAGAAATGAAATTCTACAATCTATGAATGGAAACAGCCCAGCAGGTCCATCTATGATGGAAATCTCAAATGAGGAGTTAAAAAAGGTTATTGGAAGCGGGGATGTACAAGGTGAAACAACAACATTCCCTTGTTTCGCAGTTGCATACTATGGTGTACAAAGTTCAGTTTCGTGTGCATATGCTGCAGGTGCGGTTGTAGGTGTAGGTCTATCTGTTTGGAAATGCTAAACATTAAAAGGAGGTAAGAATATGAATCGTTCTGAAGTTCTACAATCATTAAATAAGTCTCAACCTGCGGGTGAAAAAATGCATACTCTTACTAGAGAAGAGTTAGAAAGAGTAAGTGGTGCTGGGGATGTTCAACCTGAGGCTACCCCTACAGTAGTTCCTTTTACTGGTGGTATTCTTTTCGGGGTTGGCATGACTAAATTATTCGGTTGTGGCAGTGGTAACTAATTTTTAATTGTTGATAATAAAACATCATAATGTACCCTACATTATGATGTTTTATTTTTTTATTACGAAGACGAGTCATATGATACACCTATTTAATCAATAAAGGAGATTAATTATGACGGTAGATCAAAATATCAAACCACCTCTTCTATCTAAAAGACTGTTAAAGGCCCTTTCATTAGAAGAGAGAGCAACTATTATCCTAAAAAATGAGGATATTGGCTTAACGGACGAAGAAATCAAACACCTAACTGATGATTGGAAAGATAAAGCATTACTAAAAGATTATGCATTAGATGCTAAACTGCGTGAAGTGAATTTAGACAGAAAGAGCTTTGCCAAAATACTACATATCTCCGCAGATCCAAATTGGACAAAACAATTTGAGGTAATAGAACAGCAGCAACCATATTGGATGAAATTAATTGATGAGGCTTTTACTTTAAATCGAGATCATTTAGTAAAAGATTCCGAGGATTTAAATTTAAGTTTTGCTTATCGGCCATTCCTATTATGGGCAAGATTCAAACTAGAGCAATATTATCAAGATCATCCAATCTTAGAAGAGCTCGTTAATTGGGATAAGCTCTTGCCATCTCTAATGTACAATTTAGCTTCTGGACTAACACAAGTGGGCGCTCGTACGTTTGTTTTAGAAATGCATGTTTGTAAAAAAATGAACGAACTACAAGGAGACACCCCTGAAGATCGCTTGCAATTTTATATAAGAGAAAAATTATTAAACCCAGATTATTTAGAGTTTATCTATGGTGAATACCCTGTATTAGCAAAAGTAGTTATGACCAAGACGGACTATTTTATTACAAACACGATTGAAGCTCTTGACCGATTTTTATCTGATTGGTCACTCTTAGGTGAAAAATTACATATAAAAGAGCATGTTCTTGAAAAAATAACAGCTGAGTTAGGAGATTCTCACCAAAAAGGGAAATCAGTGATGAAGTTTAAATTCACCAATGATTTAGAGATTCTTTATAAGCCGAAATCATTATCTCTTTCCCATGATTTTGGAAAGTTACTAGATTGGTTTAATGAGAAAGGTTTCGAACCGAAATTACAATCTTATAGCATCATCAGTCGAGAAGAGTATGCATGGGAAGAAAAAATTGAATACGTCGGGTGCGAAACAGAAAAAGAAATCGAGAACTATTACTACCGCTTAGGTGGTTTATTAGCTGTTTTATACTTAGTTCGAGGGACAGACTTCCATTCCGAAAACCTTATAGCAAAAGGTGAATATCCAATCTTAATTGATCTTGAAACATTGTTTCATCCAATATCAAAAATGAATTTTGAACCTAGTGCAGACCTTGCTGCAAAAGAAAAAATTCACAACTCTGTCCTAGGAACCGCCCTATTGCCCCATTTATCTTTTAGACGTGGAGATGGAAAAGGGATTGATTTAAGTGGAGTAAGTTCGACCGATAAAGAAATGCCGATCCCAATTCTTCAAGTTGAAGATTATGGTACCGATAATATGCGTTTTGTTCGAAAGCCAATCACATCAAAAGAGTCGGATCAAAATGTACCGAAACTTAACAACAAAGTAGTAGAAGCATCTGATTATACCGAGCAAATTGTAGCAGGATTTGAAGCAATCTGTGACATCGTTATGAACAACAAGGCCGAGTTAATCAAAGAAGAGGGCGTTCTTTCTGCATTCAAGGAGGACACTGTTCGAGTAATCATTCGCCCTACCCAGTTTTATGGTGACTTTATTTCGGAGTCTAGTCATCCTGATTATTTAACAGACTGGTTAGATCGTGAGAAGTTATTAGACCGATTATGGTTTACAAACCTTGATCAAAGAACCATTCCTTTAGAAATAAAAGATATTATGCATAATGATATTCCAGTCTTTTTCACCACAACAGATAGCGTAGATTTGGTATCGAGTACTGGCGAGCGAGTTCCGAATTTCTATGAACAATCCAGTTACAGAAATGTAATAGGTAGAGTTGAAGATCTTTCTCTTTTTACAATCGAAGAACAAATTGGGTGGATCAAAGCTTCATTGCTTAGCAATAAAAAAGAAGATAAATACCAAATAAAAACCAAAGAAGAAATCTTGTCCGAACAATCTTTTGATAGAGAGCTCTTTATTCAGGAAGCCGAAAAAATAGGCGATCTATTACTAGAGCAAGCAATATATGGGGAAAAGAATGATGCAACATGGATTAGCTTAGAGACAAACTATTATGGACAATGGCATGTCTCTCCATTAGATACTAGTCTTTATAACGGCATCGGTGGAATAACCTTATTTCTCTCTTATCTGAGTAACATTACACAAAAAGAGGCGTACAAAGACCTCGCTGATAAATCTCTTGAATCAATTTTGTATACACCTGCATATTCGAGTGATTTCTTTAGTGCGTATTTTGGCAAGGCCGCAGATATCCATGTTTTATCACACTATCTCTCTTTATTTGGGAAGAACAATCGGGTTGAAAATGTTGTAAATAACCGCATTGATCTACTATCAGACCATATTAAAAACAACTCCCATTTCGATTTACTAGGCGGTAGTGCTGGAATTATACAAGTCTTATTGAATGCGCATGAACAATTCGGGTCTACAAAAGCGTTACAGGCAGCACAGAAGTACGGCCAACATTTGCTAGAACATAAAGTTCAAATGAACAATGGATACGGATGGCCTGATACGAACAGTAACACATGCTTAGGTGGCTTATCCCATGGCACAAGTGGAATTGCCTGGTCTTTATTGCGTTTGTACGAGGCAACCAAACAAGAAGAATTTCTAGAGGCAGCTCTGCAGGCCATAGCTTATGATCGCTCCCTCTATAATCACAATCATAAGAATTGGGAAGACTTGAGAGAAGGAGACATGAAAGTCCAGGAGCACTCAGCAGCATGGTGCCATGGAGCGACAGGAATCGGATTAAGTAGATTACAATATATGAACTCTATACATGATCCTATGATAAAGGAAGAAGTCGGTCGAGCGATTACTGCTGTAGAAGAAGTTGGGATGGGCCGAAGTCACTGTCTTTGTCACGGAGACCTCGGGAATAGTGAATTATTTTTAAGTGCTGGTCTAAAGTTTAAAGACCAAAAATTAATAAATTTCGCGCATTCGATTGGGAGCAATGTGATTAAGGAAAAAAACGAGAATGGGAAATATTCAACGGGTGTCTCAAATAAAATTGAACTACCTGGAATGTTTCTTGGGTTATCAGGCATCGGTTATCAATTGCTCCGATTAGTTGACCCAGTTAGCATCCCCTCTATTCTTACATTAGAACCTAAAAAATAGTTGTTTAAGGTTGTCTCAAGAGAATTCAATCCTGAAATTGTGTTAATCATTGTTGTCAGATTGGCGGATTCTTTAACGAGACAACCTTAAATTTCATTATGAATGAACCTACGAAACATCACTATATTGTATTTTCTAATAGAATCTCTTCTTGAATCCCCTCCAAGAGATGTTTTTCAACTTTGGCATAGCCATAAGATAATTTTAACTCTTGATTCAAAAGGTCCTTTGCTTGTTTCAGAGCCTCTTTTGCTCCGTTGAAATCTTGCTGGAACGTTTTGTAAGCAGCTAAAGTACGGTAGTAAGAATAGGGTTCTTTATTCCCTATTAAGTCGATGTTCGATGGTTGAGATAATGACTGTAAATAATTATGGTTTCTATTAAACAAACAAAGATGGGTAATATACAAGTTAAACATGATATTAGTTTGAGGGTCAGACATAAGAACATCCTGACTTACCTTACTAATCGGTTTAAGAACATTTAAGGCTTCTGAATAATTTCCCACATCAAAATAGTAATAATATAATGGCAATCTTAGAATAGAATGTTTTTCATTTGCCATATTCAGATCATTTGATAAAAGATCTCGACTTTGTTCTACAACCTCTTTAGACCATTGGGACGGTTGTTTGTCAGATGAAAACTCTTGCAACAATAGTAAGCTTAGAATGTATTCATTCGCATTTTTATCGTTACGGTGTAGCATAAGGAATATGGAAGAATCCGATTGAGCAAAAGGGATAACAGTTATGACTCCTATCGCTATATTCATATACCCTAGGATATTGATAAAAAATAATGGATACATCCAGCTTAGGAGTAAAAATAAAATCCCAAAAGAAAAACTAAAAATTGGTCCTCCCAAAACAGACCATTTCCACCTAGTAGTTAAGTTATTAGTCGAGTCCCCAGGTAGAAAATGAACGACCCCACCAACTTTGGTCCAATCTTTATTTTCAGAGATTATTGTCCTATCCTTGCTTTTGACTATCCGAATAAACATCGCAGTCATTTCGATTACGGTCAAATTATTCTTCTTGCCCAAAAATACATGGCCTAGTTCGTGAAGAATCACAGCCATATTCCAAGCAAAAAAAACGAGTAAATAATTTAAAATAGTATGACTTTTTTCTGGGAATATGAAAGATAATAACACCATTAGTAGTATAAAAAACACATAAAGATAGAGAGGTCTATTCATTATTTGCTTCAATATCTTATCCTCCTCGATTCCTTGTAAATAAAGAATTTACATTGGTTTATTTTTATTTCGATATAGAAGAAACGTCCCATATACCCCAATAAAAATTAAGAAGTACATCAATAGATCAATCGTTGTTTGAGCATTTACTATATCAACTAAATTTAGAACGATTAGAACGACCGATCCGACAAACAAGGCATTATACATGGAGGAAACCGTTTTATATAGAATGAGCTTCCCTCTTTCATCTTGCCCTTCCTGACTTTTCTGGAAATTAAAAAAGTACATATTAGACAACACAACAACAAGCAATAATAAGGCAATTAGAAAGACAATCATGACTTACTCCTCCTCCTGGTATGCAAAAATATTATTTATGTCCTCTTCAAAAGCTAGAGCTATTTTAAAGGCAAGAGCCAATGAAGGGGTGTATTTATTCTTCTCGATATGCATAATCGTTTGTCTGCTAACTCCCACACGATCTGCTAAATTTTGCTGAGACCACCCTTTTATGGCTCGATAGACCGCAACCCGATTAGATAACATGGCATACCTCCTAAAAAATTAATTCTTCAGAACTTAATTCAATCATATATGGATGACCGAAAAATGTAAAGTATTTTTAACAATTAGTAAAAAAAACTATACTTTATAATAAGTTTTTATAACATTTCTTATCTAAACAAACTTTCTCAAACCTAATGCTAAAACGGAATAATAAGAGCTATACAAGACGTTATTGAAGACTTCTAGGGTTATGAAACGCTTGCAATTCATTATATTTAAGGTCCGGCAGCAACAAAAAAATTACAAAGAACCGACTGGTAATCATACCAGTCGGTTCTTTGTAATGAATGATTTTAATAACTTCTTTCGCCCAGCAAAGCATTGTTGTTCGTTTCTTCTACCCTGTTTCTTAAATCAGCGCCGGATGGATTTTGAAATACTCTAAGTCCAAATTCTGGTGCTACAGCAAAAAGGTGGTCAAAAATATCAGATTGTACTTTTTCATAGACATCCCACTGTACGGAATTTGTAAAGGCATATATTTCGATAGGCAAGCCGTGCTCACTATGAGCTAATTGTCTCACCATTAAGGTCATATTCTGATGGATTCCATCGTGATTTTTGAGATAATTGCTGATATATGCCCGAAAAACACCAATATTGGTAAGAGCCCTGCCGTTCACAGGATTGTCCCGATTAACTTGATTTTTGGCATTATATTCCGCAATTTCTCTTTCCTTTTGGATGATGTAATCTGATAGGTATTGCACTTTGATGAATTTTTCGATCATCTCCTCGGTACAAAACGTGATACTACTGGTATCTACGTACAAAGAGCGCTTGATTCGTCTGCCTCCTGAACTTTGCATCCCTCTCCAGTTGATAAATGAATCAGAAATAAGCGCATAACTCGGGATCATAGTAATCGTTTTGTCAAAATTTTGTACCTGTACGGTATTTAAAGAAATATCAATCACATCACCATCTGCTCCATATTTAGGCATTTCAATCCAGTCACCGACCCGAACCATATCATTGCCGGTCAATTGAATTCCTGCCACTAATCCTAGTAACGAATCTTTGAATACTAACATCAGTACGGCCGATAGAGCACCAAATCCACTTAATAGAATTAGAGGACTCTTCCCTATTAGATTCGAAATCACTAAGATGGACCCGAGAATCATAATGATTATGTTAACCACCTGAATATATCCTTTAATAGGCTTAACCTTAGATATTTCAAAGGTTTGATAAATATCATTCAGTGCATTTAGTAAGCTTTGAATAAAAACTAGCCCAACAATAATGATATAGGCAATCGCCAATTTCTCAATGATTGATTGATAGTTTGGAAAGATTGAAGAAAACGAATAAATAATGATTGCAGGAACAATATGGGATAACTTTCGAAATACTTGTCTGTCTAAAATGATTTTACCCCACTTGACTTTTGAGTTTGTCACAACCCGAGTAATGACCCTAATCACAATTTTCTTTGAAATAAAATTTGCAACGATACAGATAAGACCAATTAATAGAACCTTAATGATAATCGATAGATATTCTACTATTCTAGGAT
>Ga0182742_1002079_pt1 | contig 23188 bp, 19 predicted proteins | sample eDN5th37CBELigMG_FD_128880 | JGI IMG/M metagenome (GOLD analysis project Ga0182742, IMG submission 128880) | Enriched Miracle-Growth compost microbial communities from Emeryville, California, USA - eDNA 5th pass 37_C BE-Lig MG (version 2)... ... | reverse complement strand
TGGTGGGCGATACTGGGATCGAACCAGTGACCTCTTCCGTGTCAGGGAAGCGCGCTACCGCTGCGCTAATCGCCCGAGTCATGCTCCGGTCGGGACCGGGAGTGGAGGTGGCGACGGGATTCGAACCCGTGTAAACGGCTTTGCAGGCCGGTGCCTAGCCGCTCGGCCACGCCACCGCGTGTGGTTTGACCCCACGTGCCGCGGTCCCATTCCGGATCTCTCCGGGCAGAAAACCCCTGCACTCGAGCGGATGACGAGACTCGAACTCGCGACCCTCACCTTGGCAAGGTGATGCGCTACCAACTGCGCTACATCCGCATTTCGCGTCCGGGTTTCGCACCCCGGGCACTCCAAAGACTTTAGCCGATCCTCGCGATCATGCAAAACCGAACGCGCCTCGCGCGTGTCATCGTCACGGTGGTTCGAGCGGGTCCTCGGCATCCGGTAGGATCGTTACTCGTTCCCCACGGGGCACGGGCGATTGGCGCAGTTGGTAGCGCGCTTCCTTCACACGGAAGAGGTCATCAGTTCGAGTCTGGTATCGCCCACCACACGCTCCGCGTCCGGCCGGCGCGGCCGGCCGGACGCATCGAGGTCAACGACCGCGACCGAGCGCTTCCTCCATGACCGAGTGGTCGATGAAGGTGCTCAACTCCTCACGGCTGCGCGGCTGCCGACCCGTCTCCTTCGCAACCCAGACGTCTTCGCGCTCCAGGACGTCGAGCATGTCCGGGACGATCTCGCCGGGGAAGGCGAGCTCCGGCCACGACTCCTCGATCTCGTGGAGAGTGAAGCCCGTCACGTCCGACACGAGCGGCCAGTGCTTCTCGGGGTGGCGCTCCAGCGACTTGTTCGCCTTCAGGATGGAGCGGACGAATGTCACGATCGAGCGACGCTTATCGGGGTCTGCGAGATCCTGAGCGCGTGCGTGCAGGTTGAACACCTCGCGGTACAGTTCACGGTCTTGGAAGACGATCGCGTCGTCACCGAGCTCTTCGATCGCGCCGACCGGCTCCGGTTCCCAGATGGAGATCGCGTCGACGTCGCCGCGCACGAGGTACTCCGACATCTGCTCCATGCCGCTCTTGCCGTCGACCTCGGGCGGGAGGCCCACGATTGTGACGTCGTCCTCGGTGAGTCCGACCGTCTCGAGCATCGCGACGAGGAAGAAGTTCGCAGAGGTGTTGCGCGGCAGCATGATCGTCTTGCCCTCGAGGTCCTCCAGCGTCTCGATGCCGGCGGACTTCCTCGCCACGAGCCGGAAGAAGCCCTCGGTGACGGTCATGATGATCCGCAGGTCGGGGTTCACGAGGGACTCGCGCAGAAGCTGCGTCTCGGCATTCGTCGCGAGGTCGACTTCGCCCGCGGTGATCCGCGTGATGCCGCCTTCACCGACCTCCAGGCCTCTCGGATAGAACTTGTCCGCAGCTACGAGCACGGGAGCGAGCTCGATCCAATAACTGCCCGACACCGAGATCGGTGCTGGCGGCCCGCCACGGCCGTCATCGCGGCCGTGAGCTTCCTCGTCACTGCCGACGGCGGATGCGGCGCCGTTGGGCGCCGGCGCCACCGAGGACGCTCCCAGCAGCGTCAACGTCATCGTCGAAGCCGCCACGAGGGCGAGCGCGTTGCGGATCAGGCGGTGGGATCTCATCGGGAGCCTTTCAGTTGCGTAATACGAACTTTTGATTCACATTACGAACTTACGGCGACCCTGTCGAGGGCCCGAATGCATCGTGAGAGCCCCCTCATCACGCTGCGTGGCACGGACCCCTTTGCCACTTCAACAGCACGCGGCCGTACAGCAGCCGCTTGGCCGTGCTGCCCGGCAGCACTTCGTTCGCGATGCGGCGCAGGTCGCGCACGCGCGGACGCACGAACGTCACGATCCCGAGCACTCCCCCGGGCTCGACGAGCGAGCGGAGGTGCTCGAGCGCCCCTCGCGTGTCCGGCAGGTGATGCAGCGTCGCATTCGAGAGCACCGCATCGAACCGCCCGTCGGCGGGCCGGAGCTCGAGGAACGTCGGCGCAACGCCACTCGACGCGGGCGTCGGGGAATCGCGCACGAGCGCGATCCAGCACGCCCTCGTCACGATCCACGGCGACAACCGCGGGAAGCGACTCCGCGAGACGGGCGGCGAGGAACCCGTCTCCACAGCCGACGTCGAGCGCCGCGCGCGCACCCGCCGGGACCGCCGCCGACAGCCGTGCGTCGTAGTGGATGTTGACGTTCCAGACGCGGCGTCCGGCATCCGCGACACGCTCAGCCATGCGATCAGCACCCGTCTCGCACGCGGTCACGCGGCGGCGACCGCCGCCTCGTCCTGCTCCTCAGCGGACTGTTCATCATCGAGCCGAGGCGCCCACACCGCGAACGCGATCGCAACCAGACCGAGGGCGATGGCGGGTCCGTGCGGGTAGTACGTGCTCACGACCGTCGCCAGAGCGATGATCGGCAGCGTCAGCCCGAGCGTCAGCGCCTCCCACAGCGGCAGACGCCTCGCGCGCGGTGCGAAAGCGGCGACGATCCCCCAGATGCCCAGCAGGATGAGCACCGGGCCCTCCCAGCCCCACAGGAACCGCAGCGGCGCATCTTGCCCGTGGTTCAGGTAGCTGAGGACGATCACGACTGCGAGCACGAGCAGCAGGGCTCCGTACACGCGGCCGCTCCAGCCGACGCGCGCGAGGGTCGGCCCCATCGCGAGCCACAGCAGCACATACGACACACCAACCGCGGCGCCGAATATGAGGTAGAGATCCAGCAGCCCCGCTTCTGCGAGTGCCGTGCGGATGCTCGTGTAGAACGGCGTGCGCGCGATGGCGATCGCCCACTCGGGCGCCGCCGAGCCCGACCACACCACCGCCTGCTGCGGCAGCAGGAAGAGCGCCCACAGCGACGCGATCGCCGCGAGCACCGCGCATCCGGCTCGACTCGGCCGCGCGCGCATCAGGCGACCACCTTCCAGCCGTAGCGGCGGTGCAGGGCATCCGCGACCAGCGCGAAGCGATCGGGATCGAGGGCGGATGCCTCGCGCCGCATGCCGTCGACGTGGACGCTGTAGAGCTGGTCGACATCTGCCCACGACGGACGGCCCTTCGAGTCCCACGGGCCGGAGCCGACGTGCAGGAAGTCGCGGTCTCCGTCGTGGGACTGGCTCGTGAGCTTGATCGCGTACACGCGCTGGGCGTCCTGCCGGCCGATCACGAGCACCGGGCGATCCTTGCCCCGTCCGTCGCGCTCGACGTAGGGAACCCACGTCCACACGACTTCGCCCCCGTCGGGATCGCCGTCCGGTTCCGGGGCGTAGTGCAGCTCGAGCGCGCCGGCGGAACGTGGTTCGAGTTCGACGGTCGCCGACGCTCCGGTGCGCCCCGGCTGGTCCTCTTCGCCGACGATCGTGGTGGTGCGCTTGGACGGTCGAAGCAGCCCGCCCAGCGTTGCGAGAAAGCGCTTGCGTTTGGTCACGTCGAAACCCTAGCGCCGCGGCGGCTGTACCCCCGGCAGGCCGCAGGCATGCGGCAGGGGCGCCGCGGCTGCTGCCGCGACGCCCCTGCGCGATGGTGCGGTGCCCGGCCGGGGGGATCCGGGTTCGTTCGGTATTACGCCCGCTCTGCGAGGAGGTAGCCCTCTTCGCCGTGCACGACGGTGTCGACACCGGCGATCTCGTCCTCGTTCTTGACGCGGAAGCCGATCGTCTTCTCGACCGCGAAGCCGATGATCCACGCGAGAGCGAACGAGTAGATGAGGACGCCGACCGCTGCGACGACCTGCAGCACCAGCTGCTCCCAGCCGCCACCGAGGAAGAGGCCGGTCTCGGTCGCGAAGAAGCCGAGATAGATCGTGCCGATGAGGCCTCCGACGAGGTGGATGCCGACCACGTCGAGCGAGTCGTCGTAGCCGAGCTTCCACTTGAGCTCGACGGCGAGGGCGCAGACGGCACCCGCGAGGACGCCGAGGAGGATCGCCCAGCCCGGGGTCAGGTTCGCGCAGGACGGGGTGATCGCGACGAGACCCGCGACCGCACCCGAGGCGGCACCGACCGATGTGGCCTTGCCGTCCTTGAACTTCTCGACGACAAGCCAGCCGATGATGGCGGCGGCGGTGGCACCGAGCGTGTTCACGACGATGAGGCCGACGCTCGAGTCGCCCGTGCCCAGCAGGCCCGCGGTACCCTCGGCACCGGCGTTGAAGCCGAACCAGCCGAACCACAGGATTGACGCGCCCAGCAGCACGAGCGGGACGTTGTGGGGCTTCTGGATGCCCTTCTGGAAGCCGATGCGCTTGCCGAGCACGAGCGCGAGCGCGAGAGCCGCGGCGCCGGCGTTGATGTGCACGGCGGTGCCACCGGCGTAGTCGATGACGCTCGTCGAGAACCCGAAGGTCTCACCGAGGCTCATGACCCAGCCGCCGCCCCAGACCCATGCCGCGACCGGGAAGTACACGAGCGTGGCCCAGACCCCGGCGAAGATCATCCATGCGCCGAACTTGGCGCGGTCGGCGATCGCTCCCGAGATCAGGGCGACGGTGATGATCGCGAACGTCGCGCCGAACGTGGCGCCGACGAGCGTGTCGCTGTCGGCGTTCGCGAGGCCGAAGTCCGAGAACGGGTTTCCGGCGAACGCCCACGAGCTTTCGACGGCACTCATGTTGAATCCGTAGAGGACCCACAGCACGCCGACGAGCGCGAGCGAGCCGAAGCTCATCATCATCATGCTGACGACGCTCTTCGCCTTGACGAGGCCGCCGTAGAAGAACGCCACTCCCGGCGTCATGAAAAGCACCAGAGCCGTCGCTGCGACGGACCAGGCGAGGTTACCGCTGTCCATGAGAATCCTCATCCATGTCGTGTTACTCGAGGGACCCCGGAGGTCACGCGGTTTTCGGGTTGCTTGTCTCCGGGCGAGCCCCAGTTTCGCGATGCAGGATTTCCAGCGGCGTGCGTGTCTTGTTTCGCCCTCGTTACGCGACCCCGTCTGAGGTAAACATCACGTTTCAGACGGGCGAGAACGCGCCGCGAGTTCGCTCAGCGAAGCGCGTACGGGGTCACGCGAGGGTTGACGCGACGAGGCGCGAGATGGCCCGCAGGTACTTCTTTCGGTAACCGCCCGCCAGCATCTCTGCGGGGAAGACGCCGTCGAGCGTGATGCCCGTGGCGCGGATGGGGATCTGCGCGTCGTACACGCGGTCGATGAACGCGACGAAGCGCAAAGCGGCGGACTGGTCGTCGAACTCGGTGACATCGCGGATGCCGACGAGCGACAGCCCCTCGATGAGCCGGATGTACCGCGACGGGTGCACGCGCGCGAGGTGGGAGATGAGATCGGAGAAGGCGTCGTCCGACACGAGGCCGCGGGTCGCGGCATCCGCGATTTCGGCTCCGTATGCGTCGGCGTCGAGCGCGACCGCGTGCCCGTCGACCGCGCGGTGCCGGTAGTCGGTGCCGTCGATGCGGATCGTCTGGAAGCTCGAGGCCATCGCGTGGATCTCGCGCAGGAAGTCCTGCGCGGCGAAGCGCCCCTCGCCGAGCGCGTTCGGCGGGGTGTTGCTCGTCGCGGCGAGGCGCGTGCCGCCCGCGACGAGCTCGCCGAGCAGTCGCGTCATGACCATCGTGTCGCCCGGGTCGTCGAGTTCGAACTCATCGATGCACAGCAGGTCCGCGCCGCGGAAGAGGTCGACCGTGTTCTTGTAGCCGAGCGCGCCGACGAGGGCCGTGTACTCGATGAACGAGCCGAAGTACTTCCGGCGCACGGGCATCGCGTGGTAGATCGCCGCGAGCAGGTGGGTCTTGCCGACGCCGAATCCGCCGTCGAGGTAGACGCCGGGCTTGAGCTCGGGCCCCTTCTTCGCACGCTTGAAGAAGCCGCCCTTCGCGGGTCCCGCTCCCCCGCCGGCGAACGCGATGAGCAGGTCCTTCGCCTCCTGTTGCGACGGGTACCCGGGATCGGCCTGGTACGACTCGAACGTCGCCTCGCCGAACTGCGGCGGCGGCACGAGCTGGGACACCATCTCGGCGCCGGACAGCTGGGGCGCCCGCTCAGCGAGGCGCACGATGCCGGAGCGTGCCGCGGTCGTTGTCATGTGCTCGTCTCGTGGTCGGACCGCAGGCGGAAGCCTCGCGGTAACAGGATTACGGAAAGAATGCGCTCGCCCGCGCGGGACCCTATGGTCGTAGGCAGCGCGGCGAGGGATGCAATTACCCTACGCCGTTCCAGCACGCCGAGACCCGAGGAGCATCCGGTGACCGTTGAGTTCGACACGTCTTCGCCCAAGTTCGCCGAGTACGCCGAGCCCGGCCGGCTGGTGACCGGCGAGTGGCTCGAAGCCCGCCTCGGGCAGCCCGGCCTCGTCGTGGTCGAGTCCGACGAGGACGTGCTGCTGTACGAGACGGGTCACATCCCGGGAGCGGTCAAGGTCGACTGGCACACCGAGCTGAACGACCCCGTGGTCCGCGACTACGTCGACGGCAAGGGCTTCGCCGACCTGCTCAGCAGCAAGGGCATCAGCCGCGACGACACCGTCGTCATCTACGGCGACAAGAACAACTGGTGGGCGGCGTACGCGCTGTGGGTGTTCTCGCTGTTCGGCCACGAGGATGTTCGCCTGCTCGACGGCGGCCGCGACAAGTGGATCGCCGAGGGCCGACCCATCACGACCGAGCCCACCGTGCGCGAGCGCACCGAGTACCCCGTCGTGGAGCGCGACGACAGCGTCCTTCGCGCCTACAAGGACGACGTGCTCGCCCACCTCGGCAACCCGCTCATCGACGTGCGCTCGCCCGAGGAGTACAACGGCTCGCGCACGTCGGCCCCCGCGTACCCCGAGGAGGGCGCGCTGCGCGCCGGCCACATCCCCACCGCGAAGAGCGTCCCGTGGGCGCGCGCGGTCGCCGAGGACGGCGGGTTCAAGCCGCGTGCCGAGCTCGACGCGATCTACCGCGAGGAAGCCGGTCTGTCGGACGGCGACCCGATCATCGCGTACTGCCGCATCGGCGAGCGCTCGAGCCACACGTGGTTCGTGCTGAAGCACCTCCTGGGCTTCGAGAACGTCCGCAACTACGACGGCTCGTGGACCGAGTGGGGCTCCGCCGTGCGAGTGCCGATCGTCACCGGCGACGCCCCCGGCGAGGTGCCCGGCCGCTCCTGAGCGGACCCGGGCCCGGATGCCCGTGGGATGATTGAGCGGATGACCGAGACCACCCTGCCCGCGAGCCTCGCCGAGATCCGCGACGAGTTCCTCGAGCTGCCCGAGCCCGAGCGGCTCCAACTGCTGCTCGAGTTCTCGAACGAGCTCCCGGCGGTCCCGGCGCGCTACGAGGGCCATCAGGAGCTCTTCGAGCAGGTGCTCGAATGCCAGTCGCCCGTGTTCATCGCGATCGAGGTCGACGACGACCGCGTGGCGATGTTCGCGACGGCGCCGCGCGAGGCGCCGACGACGCGCGGCTTCGCGAGCATCCTCGTGCAGGGGCTCTCGGGTCTGACGGTCGACGAGGCTCTCGCGGTGCCCGACGACTACCCCGACTCGATCGGTCTGCGCCGGGCCGTGTCGCCCCTGCGCCTGTCCGGCATGACGGGCATGCTCGCGCGCGCCAAGCGGCAGATCCGCGCCAAGCGCCACAGCTCCTGATGCTCGTCACCGAGGTCGTCCCGCGGACTCTCGAGACGACGGATGCCGCGACCGACGCAGGCCGTGAATGGCTGAGTTCCCGCTACCGTCGCGACGACCCTGCGTACGTGCGGCTCAACATGGTCACGAGCCTCACGGGCGCCGCATCCGGCGCCGACGGAACGAGCGACACGCTCACGAGCCGCGTCGACCGCGCCGTGCTCGGCGCGATCCGCCGCGACGCGGATGTCGTGGTCGTCGGCGCCCAGAGCGTCCGCACGGAGGGCTATGTCGTCCCCAGGACGGCGCATCTCGCCGTCGTGACCGCGTCGGGTCGCCTCGACGGACACCGCCTCGAACTCGACGCCGAGCTGGCGTCGCGCGTGCTGCTGGTCGCACCCGAGGCGGGCGCGGACGGCATCGCCGAGCGCGCCGGGCTCTCCGGCGTGCGAGTGCTCGCCGTCCCCGCCGATGAGCGTCTCGACCCGCGAGCGATTGTCGCGGCGCTCGCGGCCGAGGGCCTTCCCCGCATCGTGTGCGAGGGAGGACCGACGCTCGCGGGTCAGTTCGCCGCCGCCGGCGTCATCGACGAGTACTGCGTCACGGTCGCGCCGACGATCGACCCCGTCGACGCGGTGTTCCTCCCCGTGCCGGCGCGCGTTGACGCGCTCGTCGCAGGCATGCTCGTCGACGAGGCCGGCTTCAGCTATCTGCGTCTGCGCCCGCAGGGATGAGCCCCTGGCGGGCGAGCCAGTCGCGGATGCTCGTGGTCCACCGTTCCTGGTCGTAGTTCCACAGCTTCGTGTGACGGGCGACCTCGAACACCTGCATCTCCACGAGGTCTGGCCGCGCCACCACGAGGTCGTGCGACGCGTCGGACGGCACGAACCCGTCGTCGTCGCTGTGCAGGATGAGGATCGGATGCCGCAGCTCGTCGGCACGCGCGACGACATCGAGCTGCTCGAAGGGGATGCGCCCGCCCGCTCGAGTGATCGTCGATCCCCACTCCGAGCCGAGCGCCCCGAGGGCGAGATCCTTGACGGGGGGCGGCAGCTTCAGCATCCGCGCCTGATAATCCAGCACGACGCGCCAGTCGATCACGGGCGATTCGAGCACAAGCCCTGCGATGACGCTCCGGTGCGCCGAGTTGAGCGCGAGCTGCAGGACGATGGCTCCGCCCATCGACCAGCCCATGAGGATGATCCTGCGGGCGCCCCGGCGGCGTGCGAACCCGACCGCCGCGTCGACGTCGCGCCATTCTGTTGCGCCGAGCGTGTACGTGCCGGCGCGACTGCGCGGCGCCTCGCCGTCGTTGCGGTACGACACGACCAGGCTCGTGATGCCGAGTCCGTGGAAGAGCGGCACGGCGCGAAGGCACTCCGCGCGGGTCGTGCCGCGGCCGTGCACCGCGATCACCCACACGTCGCCGTCGCCGGCGGGGAACAGCCACGCGGGGCACGGACCGAGCGGCGAGCCGATCAGCTCGGACGTGAACGGGATCTGCAGATCCTCGGGGCGGTCGAAGTACCAGCCGCTGAACGCCGCGTCGCGCGATATGCGAGCCTGCGGGCCGACGTGCGTGAGGAGCTTGCGCTTGACGCTCACCGCGTCCTGCGCGAGGACCGACCCGAGCTTGAGGTAGTTCTCGGTGCCGTTCGTGAACAGACCGTACCGCCCCGGCAGCACCGTGTCGTCGGTGCGCTCGAGTGTGATCGTCTGCGCGGCCGTGTCGAGCGCGAGGATGCGCGTGTCGGCCACGCGGTCCGCCGGAGTGACGACGCGGCGCGCCACGCGCGTCGAGAGCACGGCGAGCACGGCGACGACGCCGGCGAGCGCCGCGCTCAGAACGGTGAGCGCCGCCCTCACGCCGGCGACGAGTGCGGGAGAGGCGCCGCTGCCCGCGGCGCGCCTGGGGCTGGTCATCGACCCATCACTCTAGTCTGTCCGCGTGGCCGAGCTTCGCCCTCCCGAATCGTCGTCGTTCGCGCACGCGGCCGCCGAGGTCCGGGCGACGAGATTCCGGGCTGATCTGGTGGTCCGTGAGATCCCTGCGCCGACGGGACTCGCGCCCGACGCCATCGCGCTCGCCGGCGACGTGCGCCCCGACGCCGACACCGGCGACTCCGTCTACGGCACGGGCCGCTTCGTGCTCCTGAACGACCCCGATGAGCCGCCGCCGTGGAACGGCCCGTGGCGCATCGTATGCTTCGCGCAGGCCCCCCTCGAACCCGACATCGGAGCGGACCCCCTCCTCGCGGATGTAGCGTGGTCATGGCTGGTCGATGCGCTCGACGCGCACCGCGCCGGCTACCACTCCGCGTCGGGCACCGCGACGAAGACGATCTCGAAGGGCTTCGGCTCGCTCAGCAGCGAAGGCGACGGCTCGCAGATCGAATTGCGGGCCTCGTGGTCGCCCACGGGGCCGTTGGGCCCCCACGTCGAGGCCTGGGCGGAGCTGGTGTGCATGCTCGCAGGTCTTCCGCCGGGCTCGGAGGACATCGCGGTGATCGGGATACGAAGGACGACGCGTGGCTGAATACGACGTGCTCGCGGATGCCGCGGGCCTGGTCGCCGCCGCGCGCGCACTCGCCGCGGGCACGGGCCCCGTCGCCGTCGACGTCGAGCGCGCGTCCGGGTTCCGGTACTCGCAGCGGGCGTACCTCGTGCAGGTCTTCCGCCGCGACGCGGGCGTCTTCCTCTTCGACCCGCCCGCGATCGGGGGCTTCGAACCGCTGCAGGAGGCGATCGGCGACGCCGAATGGGTGCTGCACGCCGCGAGCCAGGACCTCCCGTCGCTGCGCGAGCTCGGACTCGAGCCCGCGTCGATCTTCGACACCGAGCTCGCGGCGCGTCTGCTGGGCCACGCGCGCGTCGGACTGGCCGCGGTCGTCGAGGACACGCTCGGCATCTCGCTCGCGAAGGCGCATTCCGCGTCGGACTGGTCCGCCCGGCCGCTTCCCCAGGCGTGGCTCGAGTACGCGGCGCTCGACGTGGAGCACCTCGTCGACGTCCGCGACGCCCTGGCCGCCGAGCTCGCCGAGCAGGGCAAGACCCGCTTCGCCGAGGAGGAGTTCCGCGCCGTGCTCGAGCGCGAGCCGAAGCCGGCGCGCGAGGAGCCGTGGCGGCGCTTGAGCGGGCTCCACGCCGTGCGCGGACGCAAGGCGCTCGCGATCGCCCGCTCGCTGTGGATGGCGCGCGAGGAGTTCGCGCGGGCGGAGGACATCGCCCCGGGCCGGCTCGTGCCCGATGGCGCCCTCGTCGCCGCGGTGCTCGCCGATCCGCAGAGCAAGCAGGAGCTCGCAGGACTCAAGGAGTTCACCGGCCGTGCGAGCCGCACTCAGCTCGACCGGTGGTGGGCGGCGATCGAGCGGGGCCGGGCCGCGAAGGATCTTCCGCTCGAGCGCGCGCCGCGCGGGGACTCGCTTCCTCCTCCGCGCGCGTGGGCCGACCGCAACCCCGCAGCCGATGCGCGACTGAAGGCGGCGCGTCCGGCCGTCGAGGAGGTCGCGACGTCGCTCTCGATGCCGGTCGAGAACCTGCTGACACCAGATGTGCTGCGTCGCGTCGCGTGGGCGCCGCCCGAACCTGTGACTGCGCAGTCGATCTCCCGAGCACTGGCTGAACTGGGCGCGAGGACGTGGCAGATTGAACAGACGGCACAGGTGATCGCCGACGCGTTTGTGGCTTCTGCGCAAACTGCGGCGACCAGTTCGGATGCCGCTTCGTAGGTTGCATCAACCGATTTCGTGATACCCAGTCCCACAATAGGCTGGACGCGATCCCAATACTTGGAGGCAGAGTGGCCGAGACCTCGGACGTCTTCTTCGTCGATGGAATGCGCACCCCGTTCGGGCGCGCCGGCGAAAAGGGCATGTACTGGAACACGCGCGCCGACGACCTCGCTGTGAAGGCGACGATCGGACTTCTCGAGCGCAACACCGACGTTCCCAAGGACCGCATCGACGACGTCGCCATCGCGGCGACGTCGCAGACCGGCGACCAGGGGCTCACGCTCGGGCGCTCGGTGGCGATCCTCGCCGGGCTCCCGCAGACGGTGCCCGGATTCGCGATCGACCGCATGTGCGCGGGCGCGATGACGAGCGTCACCACGATGGCGGCGTCGATCGGCGTCGGCATGTACGACCTCGCGCTGGCGGGCGGCGTCGAGCACATGGGCCACCACCCCATCGGCTCGAACGCCGATCCGAACCCGCGGTTCGTGGCCGAGCGCATGGTCGACCCCGGCGCACTCAACATGGGCGTGACGGCGGAGCGCATCTTCGATCGCTTCCCGCACCTCACCAAGGAGCGCTCCGACCGCTTCGGCATGCTCAGCCAGCACAAGGCGCAGGCGGCCTACGAGGCCGGCAAGATCCAGCCGGATCTCGTGCCCGTCGCGATCAAGGACGCCGACGGTGCGTGGGGACTCGCGACCGAAGACGAAGGCCGCCGCCCCAACACGACGATGGAGGATCTCGCGGCCCTCAAGACGCCGTTCCGCCCCCACGGACGCGTCACCGCGGGCACCTCGTCGCCGCTCACCGATGGCGCGACGATGTCGCTGCTCGCGGGCGAGGCCGCCGTCAAGGAGTTCGGCCTCCGGCCCAAGATGAAGCTCGTCTCGTTCGCCTTCGCCGGCGTCCAGCCCGAGATCATGGGCATCGGTCCGATCCCGTCGACCGAGAAGGCGCTCAAGAAGGCCGGTCTCACGATCGACGACATCGGCCTGTTCGAGCTCAACGAGGCTTTCGCGATCCAGGTCATCTCGCTGCTCGACCACTTCGGCATCGCCGACGACGACCCGCGCGTCAACCAGTGGGGCGGCGCGATCGCCCTCGGGCACCCGCTCGCAGCATCCGGCGTGCGCCTCATGATCCAGCTCGCGGCGCAGTTCGCCGAGCGTCCCGACGTGCGCTACGGCCTGACCGCGATGTGCGTCGGCCTCGGGCAGGGCGGGTCCGTGATCTGGGAGAACCCGCACTACGACGGCAAGAAGAAGAAGCACTGAGGACCGGGAACGATCGATGACCGACTACGAAAAGATCGACTTCTCTCCGCTTGACGCGCTCGCGGAAGGCGAGGTCGTCACGCACTCGCGCGTGCGCGACGTCCGCCTGCCCTCCGGCAAGGTCCTCGCGCTCATCACGCTCGACAACGGGCGCGACCACACCCGTCCCAACACCCTGGGGCCCACGACGCTCAAGGAGCTCGGCGCGACGCTCGACGCGCTCAAGACGCGTGCGGCCGCGGGCGAGATCCAGGCGGTCGGGGTGACCGGCAAGCAGTACATCCTCGCGGCAGGTGCGGACCTGTCCGACATCTCGCGCGTCGGCTCGAAGGACAACGCCCGCCTCATCGCCCAGCTCGGCCACCACGTGTTCGGCAAGCTCGACGAGCTCGGCGTTCCCTCCTTCGCGTTCGTGAACGGGCTCGCGCTCGGCGGCGGCCTCGAGATCGCCCTGAACTCGACGTACCGCACGGTCGACGCGTCGGCTGCCGCGCTCGCGCTCCCCGAGGTGTTCCTCGGCCTCATCCCCGGCTGGGGCGGCGCCTACCTGCTGCCGAACCTCATCGGCATCGAGAACGCGCTCGACGTCATCATCTCGAACCCGCTCAAGCAGAACCGCACGCTCAAGCCGCAGCAGGCGTTCGACCTCGGGATCGTCGATGCGATCTTCCCGGCGGCGAACTACCTCGAGGACTCGCTGCGCTGGGCCGACGGCGTGCTGTCGGGCGCGATCAAGGTCGAGCGCAAGAACAAGCCGGGCAAGCTCGAGCGCACCATGAAGTGGCCGGTCGCGATCAAGGTCGCGCGCGGCATGCTGGAGTCGAAGATCGGCACCGTTCCCCGTTCGCCGTACGTCGCACTCGACCTGCTCGACAAGGCGCGCAGCGGCACGAAGGCCGAAGGCTTCGAGCGTGAGGACGAGGCCCTCGCCGAGCTCGTCGCAGGCGACCAGTTCGCCGCGTCGATGTACGCGTTCGACCTCGTGCAGAAGCGCGCGAAGCGCCCGGTGGGCGCACCCGACAAGGAGCTCGCGAAGAAGGTCACGAAGGTCGGCATCGTCGGCGCCGGCCTCATGGCGAGCCAGTTCGCGCTGCTGTTCGTGCGCAAGCTCCAGGTGCCCGTGCTCATCACCGACCTCGACCAGGAGCGCGTCGACAAGGGCGTGGCTTACATCCACGAAGAGATCGGCAAGCTCGAGGCGAAGGGTCGTCTCGACGGCGACACCGCCAACAAGCTCCGCGCTCTCGTGACCGGCACGACCGACAAGAGCCTGTACGCGGACTGCGACTTCGTCATCGAGGCCGTCTTCGAGGAGGTCGGCGTCAAGCAGCGGGTCTTCGCCGCGATGGAGCAGATCATCGCCGAGGACGCGATCCTCGCGACGAACACCTCCTCTCTCTCGGTCGAGGAGATCGGCTCCAAGCTCGCCCGCCCCGAGCGGCTCGTCGGATTCCACTTCTTCAACCCGGTCGCGGTCATGCCGCTCATCGAGATCGTGAAGACGCCGCAGACGGCGGATGCCGCGCTCTCGACCGCGTTCGTCGTCGCGAAGAACCTCGGCAAGAACGCGGTCCTGACCGCCGACGCGCCGGGTTTCGTCGTCAACCGACTCCTCGCGAAGGTCATGGGCGAAGCCGCCCGCGCCGTCTACCAGGGCACCCCCCTCCTGACGGTCGAGAAGGCCTTCCAGCCGCTCGGCCTTCCGATGACGCCGTTCCAGCTCATCGACCTCGTCGGCTGGAAGGTCGCGGCCCACGTGCAGGACACGATGGTGCGCGCGTTCCCCGACCGCTTCTACGCGAACGAGAATTTCCACGCGCTCGCGGAGCTGCCCGAGGTCGTCGAGAAGGACAAGAACGGCAAGGTCACCGGCTGGACGAAGGCCGCCGAGAAGACGCTCAAGGGAGCGGTCGGCTCGACTCCCGCGACCGAGGGCGAGATCCTCCGCCGCGTGCAGGACGGCCTCGCACAGGAGATCAAGATCATGCTCGACGAAGGGGTCGTTCCCGAGGTCGAAGACATCGACCTGTGCCTCATCCTCGGTGCCGGCTGGCCCTTCATCGACGGCGGCGCATCCCCGTACCTCGATCGCGAGGGCGCATCCGAGCGCGTCTTCGGCGACACCTTCCACCACCCGCCCATCAAGGGCGTCGGTGCCTGACCTGTTCCAGCAAAGACAGGAGAAGGGCGGTCCCCACGGGGCCGCCCTTCTCGTCGTCTGTGCGCTGCCGGAAAGTCACACCGCGGTCGACGGCGACTGAACCGCGCGGACCCGCAGGTCGCGCGCGAGATGGTCGCGCTGCTCCACGACGATTCGGCGCAGCGCCGCAGGTGCATCCTCGTTGTTCGCGAGCCACCCGTCCACGAGATCGAGGGAGTCCCGCTCGGGGAACAGTCCGCGTACGAGGCGTGTGGCGATCTCGATGCTCCGCTCTTCCCACACGCCGCGGATGCGCGCGAAGTACTCCTCGTCGAAGGCCGCGATGAGGTCCCGTCGCCCGCCGGCGCGCACACCGGCGATCGTCGCGCTGAGATGGTCGTTCGTGAGCGTTGTGTCATCCCACGCCGCGTGCCACGCGGCGCCACGAACCTCGGGGTCCGGTCGAGCCGCGAGTATCGTGCGGTGCGCGGTGCGGCCCTTCGCGGTCGGGTCGCGCCGGAGCTCCTCGTCGGCGTCCTCCGCGGTGGCGTGGCCGGTGGCTGAAAGGGCCGCGAGCCATTCCAGCGCAGCTCCGGATCCAGCTGCAGGCCGTGCGGAGCCGCGAGCGTGCCCGCGAGCATATCGCGCAGCTCCTCTGCGCGCGCGTCGTCGTGCGAAGCCGCGACGCCGACGGCGCGCGCCCAGGCCAGTTGCGCATCGCCGCCGGCTTCGGCCGTGTGCATGCCCTCCCACGCGGTCTCCAGCCACGCGGCCCATTCCCGAGGCCGGGCGTCGTCCGCCACGTAGTGCCCGATCGCGAACGCCGCGTTGGCGAGCACGTCGGAGCGGAGAGCGGAGTGGGTCTCTGCGCGAGCGTGGCGCCGGACGATTTCCACGTATCGTGCGGCCGGCAGCTCGCCGTCGCGTGTCGCATTCCACAGCGCCGACCACACCAGCCCGCGAGCGAGGGCGTCGTCCAGCGTCGACAGCGACCGCTCGACCGTCGCGAGCGACGCATCGTCGAGCCGCACCTTGGCGTATGTGAGATCTCCGTCGTTGGGGAGGACGAGGTCCGCAGGGGCGAGCGCACCGAGCGGCGTGCGCTCTGCAAGGACATCGGCGTCGACGGCAGCCGTGCGCTTTAGTCGACCGTCTCGCAGCGCGTACAGCCCGATGCGGAGCCGATGCGGACGCGGATCGGTCTGAACGAGGACGGCGCCTTCGGTGTCGCGCTCGAGCCGGATGGTGGAGACGCCGGTCGTCTCGAGCCACGCACGCGACCATGCGTGCACATCGCGCCCGGATGCCTCCTCGAGGTGGCGGAGAAGATCGCCCAGCGTCGTGTTCCCGAAGGCGTGCGCCGCGAAGTACCGCCGGGCGCCCTCGAAGAACGCCGCCTCGCCGACGAACGCCACGAGCTGCTTGAGCACCGACGCGCCCTTGGCGTACGTGATGCCGTCGAAGTTCAGCTTCGCTGCCTCGAGATCGTGGATGTCGGCGACGATCGGATGCGTCGTGGGCAGCTGATCCTGCTGATACGCCCACGCCTTGCGCCTGGTCGCGAACGTCACCCACGCATCCGGAAACCGCGTGACCGCGGCGGTCGCGTGCGCGCCCATGTAGTCGGCGAAGGACTCCTTGAGCCACAGGTCGTCCCACCAGCGCATCGTGACGAGGTCGCCGAACCACATGTGCGCCATCTCATGGAGGATCGTGTTCGCACGCGCTTCGTGCTGCGCGACCGTCGACGCACCGCGGAAGATGTAGGACTCGGTGAAGGTGACCAGTCCGGGGTTCTCCATCGCGCCGATGTTGTACTCGGGCACGAAGATCTGGTCGTACTTGCCCCACGGATACGGGTACTCGAATGCATCCGTGAAGAAGTCGAGGCCCTGGCCGGTGATCTCGAGGATCTCGTCGGAGTCGAGGTGCTCCGCGAGTGAGGCCCGGCAGTGAACGCCGAGCACGATCTCCTGCTCGCCCCGGCGCCACTCCCCCTCGACCCGGTGGTACGGTCCGGCCGCGACCGCCGTGATGTAGCTCGAGATCGGAAGCGTCTCGGCGAACTCCACGCGCTGCGCATCGCCGTGGGCGTCGGTCGACGCGACCTCCTGGTTGGAGAGCACGAGCCAGCCGGCGGGCGCGGTCACGACGAACGTGTACCGCGCCTTCATGTCGGGCTGCTCGAAGCACGCCATGACACGGCGGGCGTCGGCGGGCTCGTAGTGCGTGTACAGGTAGGTCTGGTCGTCGACGGGATCGACGAAGCGGTGCAGCCCCTCCCCTGACCGGCTGTACGCCCCGCGCGCCGCGATCCGCACCGTCTGGCGTCCGCGGAGGCCGGTGAGCCGGATGCGGGACCCGTCCCATTCGACGGGTCGTGAGACGCCGTCGACCTCGACGGAGTCGACGCCCTCGCCGATGAAGTCGACCCACGTGTCGACACCGCCGCCTGCGGCATCCGTCTCGATCTCGAGAATGCTGACCGTCGCGAACCCGCTCTGGTCGGGATCGGAAGCGGTCGTCACGTCCAGCTCGACGCGGGCGGTGCGGACGGTCACGGATGCGGACCGCGCGGCGGTCTCCTCGCGGGTCAGATTGGCGGTGCTCACCCGTCCATGCTTCCACGGCGGGGAGCCCGCTCCCGACGCGCGCGGCGACAGGGCGTCAGCGGCTCTCTTCGTCGGCGCGGGCGAACGCCTTGAGGGTCGGCAGCTCGTTCGCGGCGGCACCGCGCGCGACGGGGACGCGGGTGCCGAGCACCTGCGCGACGACGTCGTGCGCGATCTTCGACGGCGTCAGCCCCGCGTCGGCGAGGATCTGCTCGCGACTCGCGTGATCGATGAACTCGTCGGGCACGCCCAACTCGTCGACGGCTGTGTCGATACCCGCCTCGCGCAGCACCTGGCGCACGCGCGTGCCGATTCCGCCGACCCGGATGCCGTCCTCGATCGTGATCACGAGGCGGTGCGCCGCCGCGAGCTCGACGATCGACGGCTGCACCGGGATGACCCACCGTGGGTCCACCACGGTCGCTCCGATGCCCTGCGCGCGGAGGCGGTCGGCGACGTCGACGGCGATGTGCGCCATGGGGCCGATGCCCACGAGGAGCACATCCTGCGCGTCGGACCGCACGAGCACGTCGACGCCGTCGGACAGGCGCTCGATCGCGGGAAGCTCGGGCGCGACCGCGCCCTTCGGGTAGCGGATGACGGTGGGGGCGTCCGTGACGGCCACCGCCTCCTGAAGCTCCTCGCGCAGACGCTCCGCGTCGCGCGGCACGGCGATTCGGATGTGCGGGACGAGCTGGAGCATCGCCAGGTCCCAGATGCCGTGGTGACTCGGGCCGTCGGGCCCCGTGACGCCCGCGCGGTCGAGTGCGAAGGTGACTCCGGCGCGGTGCAGCGCGACGTCCATGAGCACCTGGTCGAACGCGCGGTTCATGAAGGTCGCGTAGATCGCGACGACCGGATGCAGCCCGCCGTACGCGAGCCCGGCGGCCGCCGCGACCGCGTGCTGCTCGGCGATGCCGACGTCGTACACGCGGTCGGGGAAGCGCTGCGCGAACGGGAGAAGCCCGGTCGGCCGGAGCATCGCGGCCGTGATCGCGATGACGTCGTCGTTCGCCTCGCCGACCCGCACAAGCTCGTCGGCGAAGACGTCGGTCCAGTCATCCGTGGCGCCCGTCTTGCCGACTGTCTTGCCGGTGACCGGATCGATCTTTCCGACGGCGTGGAACTGGTCGGCCTCGTCGTCGAGCGCCGGCTGATAGCCGCGGCCCTTCTCGGTGATCGCGTGCACGATGACCGGCGCGCCGTACTGCTTCGCGAGCTCGAGCGTCTCGATGAGCGACGCGAGATCGTGTCCGTCGACCGGGCCCAGGTACTTGATGTCGAGGTTCGAGTAGAGCGCCGCGTTGTTGGTGAACCGCGAGAGGAATCCATGCGTGCCGCCCCGCACCCCGCGATACACGGCGCGGGCGGCGGGGCCGAGCTTGCGGAAGAGGTTGTCGGATCCGCGGTGCAGGTTGCGGTACGCCTCGGCGGTGCGCACGCGGTTGAGGTAGCGCGCCATGCCGCCGATCGTCGGCGCATAGGAGCGGCCGTTGTCGTTGACGACGATCACGAGGTTGCGGTCGTTGTCGTCGGAGATGTTGTTGAGCGCCTCCCACGTCATGCCGCCCGTGAGCGCGCCGTCGCCGACGACGGCCACGACGTGCCGATCGCGACGGCCGGTGCGCGTGAGAGCACGCGAGATGCCGTCGGCCCAGCTCAGCGAGCTCGACGCGTGCGACGACTCGACGACGTCGTGCGGGCTCTCGGAGCGCTGCGGGTACCCGGCGAGTCCGCCGCGCGCGCGAAGCTTCGAGAAGTCCTGCCGCCCCGTGATGAGCTTGTGGACGTACGACTGATGCCCGGTGTCGAACACGATGGGGTCGTCCGGCGAATCGAAGACCCGGTGGATCGCGATCGTGAGCTCGACGATGCCGAGGTTCGGGCCGAGATGACCACCCGTGCGGGCGACGTTCTCGATGAGGAACGCGCGGATCTCGGCGGCGAGCTGCTCGAGCTCGCGGACACTCAGCGAATCGAGGTCACGCGGACCCTTGATCGACGGAAGAAGCGGCATCCGTCTCCCTTCGCAGTCGCCTCGTGGCGCATCCGACGATCGGATGACCCGACACAGTTTAGTCCGCGGGGGCTGTGCGACCGGTCCGAGAAACCCGTACCCACTCCGCGTGGCGATTCCCTTCTCCGTCCGCGTGACCGACCCCCGCCGGCTGGGCGAGATCGCCCTGCGGGCGCGCGAATGCCTGCGCGCGCGAGGCATGGAGCCGCTCGGCGAGCTGGAGCAGGTGCACGTGCGGCCGTGGTCGACAGTGTTGACGATCGAGACGGATGCAGGCCGCGCGCGCTCCAGCGGGCGCGCCCCACTTCGATGTCTACGGCTCCCCCGCCGGCGTACACGCGTTCGACCTACGTCGCCGAGTGGGAGGTCGACGGCGACAGCGACAGGCTCCTCGCCGACGCGAAGCTCACACGCGGTCAACCGCTCGCAGACGTGGGCGGCGTGGCCGGACGACACGACGGATGCCGAGCTCGCCGAGCACGGCGGCCCCGGCGAAGAGCACTCACGAGCGTGCTGGATCTCCTGGGGATGCGAGAGGCCCCGGAACCGCGGGGTTCCGGGGCCTGACGCGCGAGGCGTGCGACGCTCAGACGAGCGAGCGGAGCACGTACTGCAGGATGCCGCCGTTGCGGTAGTAGTCCGCCTCGCCGGGCGTGTCGATGCGCACGACGGCGTCGAACGTGACCGTCTGCTTGCCCTCGGGCGAGAACTCGCTGGGCTCGGCCGTGACCTTGACGGTCTTCGGCGTGATGCCGTCGTTCAGCTGCTCGAGACCCTCGATCGAGATGATCTCGGTGCCGTCGAGGCCGAGCGACTTCCAGCTCTCGCCGGCCGGGAACTGCAGCGGCACGACGCCCATGCCGATGAGGTTCGAACGGTGGATGCGCTCGAAGCTCTCGGCGATGACCGCCTTCACGCCCAGCAGGCGCGTGCCCTTGGCGGCCCAGTCGCGCGACGAGCCGGAGCCGTACTCCTTGCCGCCGAACACGACCAGCGGGATGTTCTGCGCCTGGTAGTTCATGCACGCGTCGTAGATGAACGACTGCGGGCCGCCCGGCTGCGTGAAGTCGCGCGTGTAGCCGCCCTCGACGATCTGGCCGTCGTTGACCGCCGCAACGATCTCGTTCTTCAGGCGGATGTTCGCGAACGTGCCGCGGATCATCACCTCGTGGTTGCCGCGACGCGAGCCGTACGAGTTGAAGTCCTTCTGCGCGACGCCGTGCTCGGTGAGGTACTGCGCGGCGGGGGTGCCGGCCTTGATCGAGCCGGCCGGGCTGATGTGGTCGGTCGTGACGGAGTCGCCCAGCGTCGCCATGACGCGCGCGCCCGTGATGTCGGTGACCGGCTCCAGCTCCATCGTCATGCCGTCGAAGTACGGAGCCTTGCGGACGTACGTGGAGTCCTCGTCCCACTCGAACACGGGGCCGGTCGGCGTGGGCAGGTTCTTCCAGCGCTCGTCGCCCTCGAAGACCGTCTTGTACTGCGTGATGAACTGCTCACGCGAGATCGACGAGTCGACGACTTCCTGCACCTCTTCGGGCGCCGGCCAGATGTCCTTGAGGAAGACGTCATTGCCGTCCTGGTCCTTGCCCAGCGGGTCGGTCTCGAAGTCGAAGTGCATCGAGCCGGCCAACGCGTACGCCACGACGAGCGGAGGCGAAGCGAGGTAGTTCATCTTGACGTCGGGGCTGATGCGGCCCTCGAAGTTGCGGTTGCCCGAGAGCACCGCGGTCACGGCGAGGTCGTGCTCGTTGACCGCCGACGACACCTCCTCGATGAGCGGACCCGAGTTGCCGATGCAGATCGTGCAGCCGTAGCCGACCGTGTAGAAGCCGAGCGCCTCGAGGTCCTTGTCGAGGCCCGACTTCTCGTAGTAGTCGGTGACGACCTTCGAGCCGGGCGCGAGCGTCGTCTTCACCCACGGCTTCTGCTTGAGGCCCTTCTCGCGCGCCTTGCGGGCGAGCAGACCGGCGGCGACCATGACCGACGGGTTCGACGTGTTCGTGCACGACGTGATCGCCGCGAGGGTCACCGCGCCGTGGTCGATGGTGTAGGGCTGACCGTCCTTCGGCTCGATCGTGATCGGCTTCGTGACCGACTTCGGACCGCCGCTGTTGATGTGGACGGGGCGCGTGTCGGGGTCTTCCTCACCGGGGACGGCACCGGGGTCGGATGCCGGGAACGAGTGCTTCGACTCGAGGTCGACGATGTCCTCCGACGTGCACGGTTCGGCGTACGCGAGGATGTCCTCTTCGAACTTCTCCTTCGCCTCCGACAGCAGGATGCGGTCCTGCGGGCGCTTCGGGCCGGCGATCGACGGAACGACCGTCGACAGGTCGAGCTCCATGTACTCGCTGAAGTTCGGCTCGTTGGCCGGGTCGTGCCACAGCGACTGCTCCTTGGCGTACGCCTCGACGAGCGAGACCGTCTCGTCGGAGCGGCCCGTGAGGCGCAGGTAGTCGAGCGTCACGTCGTCGATCGGGAAGATCGCCGCGGTCGAACCGAACTCGGGGCTCATGTTGCCGATGGTGGCGCGGTTGGCGAGCGGGACGGATGCCACACCCTCGCCGTAGAACTCGACGAACTTGCCCACGACGCCGTGCTTGCGCAGCATGTCGGTGATCGTGAGCACGACGTCGGTCGCCGTGACGCCCGCGGGGATCTCGCCCGTGAGCTTGAAGCCCACGACGCGCGGGATGAGCATCGACACGGGCTGGCCGAGCATGGCCGCCTCGGCCTCGATGCCGCCGACGCCCCAGCCGAGCACGCCGAGGCCGTTGACCATCGTCGTGTGCGAGTCGGTGCCGACGCACGTGTCGGGGTAGGCGCGGAGCACGCCGTTCACCTCACGGTCGTAGACGACCTTGGCGAGGTGCTCGATGTTCACCTGGTGCACGATGCCCGTGCCCGGAGGCACGACCTTGAAGTCGTCGAACGCGGTCTGGCCCCAGCGCAGGAACTGGTAGCGCTCGCCGTTGCGCTCGTACTCGATCTCGACGTTGCGCTCGAGCGCGTCCTCGCGCCCGAACAGGTCGGCGATGACCGAGTGGTCGATGACGAGCTCGGCCGGCGAGAGGGGGTTGATCTTGTTGGGGTCGCCACCCAGCTCGGTGACGGCCTCGCGCATCGTCGCGAGGTCGACGATGCACGGAACGCCGGTGAAGTCCTGCATCACGACGCGCGCCGGCGTGAACTGGATCTCGGTGTCGGGCTCGGCCTTCGGGTTCCACGACCCGAGGGCCTGGATCTGCTCCTTGGTCACGTTCGCGCCGTCCTCGGTGCGAAGCAGGTTCTCGAGCAGCACCTTGAGGCTGAACGGAAGCTTCTCGTAGCCGGCGACCTTGTCGATGCGGAAGATCTCGTAGTCGGTGCTGCCGACCGTCAGGGTGCTCCTGGCACCGAAGCTGTCAACCGTGGACACGTCAGTCTCCTCTGTCGGCGGGGTGGGCGCGGGCGCCTCGCATCCCCATCTTCCCCCGCGCGCGGACCGACGGCCAGTGAGGTCGCCCTAATCCCGCACGCGAGCGCAATTTATCTTGATATCAAGATAAATGTATCACTCCCCCGCCGCGGCCTCCGGTTCGCGCGGGGTCTTCGCGTAGGCCGCGCGCACCGCGAGCCACGTCACCGCGACGAGCGGTGCGAACAGCGGCAGCCCCATGATGAGCTTGAGCGTGCCGAGTGCGGTCACGTCTCCGGCGAGGTAGAGCGGGAACTGCAGCGCGAGCCGCGCGTAGAACAGCGCCGCCCACGCGATCGCGAGCCAGAAGAAGACGCGGCGCTTGCGCTTGTCGCGTCGCCACGCCGT
>Ga0182742_1002077_pt1 | contig 23192 bp, 27 predicted proteins | sample eDN5th37CBELigMG_FD_128880 | JGI IMG/M metagenome (GOLD analysis project Ga0182742, IMG submission 128880) | Enriched Miracle-Growth compost microbial communities from Emeryville, California, USA - eDNA 5th pass 37_C BE-Lig MG (version 2)... ... | reverse complement strand
GGTGAACAGTTTTGTTGACGGGATTTAGTCCCACGGGCGCTACGTTCTACCCCGACTACCGTTATAATAAGACCTAAACAAAAAAGGTCAACCAGAAAAATCTGGCTAACCTCATATTACGATTGGGGCGTAATTCTTTAAAAAGAATCAGCGCTCTTTTTTTATTAATGGGCCATATTATTGAGGAAAATATTGTCTTACTCATGTAAAATAATAGATAAGTTAGAAAATACAATAGATTAATAATTAATACAAGCAGTACATTAGTTGGGTGAACCCTATTATAGGTGAGTGCAGTTTAAAAATGGAATATAAATAAATTCCTTTAATAAAGAGGTTACGTGTTTTTCTAAAGTACTAGAAAAGGCATAGAATTTTGATAGGATATTTAATATTTTATAGAGGGGAGTTTTTAAATGAAGATAAATCAAAAATATAAAAGGGCTATTTTTGCATTGTTAATGGCTTTTTGCATGTCTGTATTCATTTCATTTATATTAGTTTCACTAAATAATGGCTATAATGCTGAATTTTTTTCAGCGTGGTTAAAGACTTGGTGCGAAGCCTTTGTATGTGCATTTTTTGGTGCATACTACTTCCCGGTTGTAATAAATAAATTCCTAATGAATAAAATTCCATTTGAAGAATAATACATAGAATTTTATTTTGTTAGTTAAAGAGGAAGAAGTACTAAATTCATATTTCAGTGTCTAAACATCAGTTATCGCGTACATACTTTCTCTTATTGTTAAAATGTAAAAGCAAAAGATTTAAGTATTAATTTATAAGACGTTATTCCTTAAAGGGCGCGGTTATTTAAAATCGCGTTTTATTCTTTTAAAGTACAAATTTAACCGTTTAACCATATCCTGGTGTACATAAAAGAAATCAGTTATATAACTTCTAATATTAAATCTGCAATTCAAACCTAAGCATACTGTTTAGGTTTGAATTTTGTAAGCCTTTATTCTTCTCCAATACCCATCGCCAACAGTAATAGATAAGTAGAGACCAAAATAAATACATTTGCAATCAAACCGATTATACCGAGACTCTTATATTTGGACATCACCCAAGAAAATACCGCAAGAAGAATACCGAGGATTGATAAGATGCTAAAAATGATTATTTTAGGATATACATCAGTATTAGGACCTCTTGTTGTATAAAACACAATAAAGCTTATTACTGCGGCTAATATTGATGTTATTCCAAAGATAATACCTATTTTTCCTTTTTTCAAAATCAAAATAGTTACCCCCATTTTTTTACTGTAATACCTATAATTAGTTTATTGGAGTGGGGTTCTGTTGACAAGTGTGGAGTACAATTTAAAAGTGCCTGTCCAAAATGGGACTGGCACTTTATTAATAGGTTAATTAACATGGTCAATAATTACTTTTTTATTCTAAATTGTGATTTTTATTTTGTATGAACAGGATTCTTCTTTAACGACTTTTTATTGTTAGCAGGGGCAACGATGATGCCTGTTGTTTCTTCAAAATCATATAATCTTGTAGGTAAATCAGTGAAAAGATCCATTTCATTATAGGCAGGAATACCGTGGTAAGACATATCTAACCCTTCTTCTTCTTCACTTTCGCTTGCTCTTAAACCAACTGTATGCTCACATACCTTTGCTATAATGGTTCCACCGATAAGACCCCAGACAACTACGACAATTGAACCCAATAATTGTATTTTTATGAGAGAAAAATCACCAGTTGTAAAAAGACCTTGGGATGTGTCGAATAATCCAACTGCAATCGTTCCGAATACGCCATTAAAACCATGTACAGCCACAGCTCCAACAGGGTCATCTACTTTTAGATTATCTACTAATAAAGTAGCATAAACAACAATTACACCACTGATAAGACCAATGAGGATTGCACTCCATTGAGAAACAAAAGCACATCCAGCTGTTATAGCTACTAAGCCTGCTAAAACACCGTTAATCATCATACTTGGGTCTGCTTTTCCAAACTTTTTCATTGTAGTGAATAGGGCAGCAGTACCAGCACTTGCACCAGCAAGAAGTGTATTAAGGGCAATCGTTGCAAGAGATGTATTGGATGCATCTAATGTGCTCCCAGCATTAAAAGCAAACCAACCGAACCATAAAATAAAAGCACCAGATGAAGCTAAAGGAATGTTACTAGGTGCAAATACATTCATACTACCATCTGAATTAAATCTTCCTTTTCTTGGTCCCAAAATTTTGGCAATTGCAAAGGCAACGAAACCGCCGAGTGCGTGAATAGCAGCAGATCCTGCAAAATCCTTCATGCCCAGTTTTGCTAACCAACCCTCGGGATTCCATATCCAATGGCCTGAAAGAGGATAGATAATAATACAAATTAGCGCTACTGTTACTATATAGGCTTTAAAGTTCATACGTTCTGCAACTGCACCTGAAACAATCGAAATACTAGCTACTGCAAATCCCATTTGAAATAGTACGAAAGCTGCACTAGGCAATTCAATTGATAATGGTATCTTTTCTGGATTGCCAAAATAACTTGTCCCCAACAATCCAAAGGCATCTTGTCCATACATAATGCCAAAACCAATGAGCCAAAAAGCTAAGATACCAACTGTTAAATCTACAAAAATCTTCATCGTCACATTGACCGTATTTTTAGTTCGAACCAAACCGGATTCTAGTAAACAAAATCCACCTTCCATGAATAGAACCATTGCTGCAGCTAGCACAATCCATACTGTATTTAAATATATTAGTTCCATACTATTCACCCTTCCGGATTTGCTAAATCGTCTATACTTAAGTCTGCTTCACCTGTCTTAATGTTATAGCCTTCAAGAATGGGATAAACGTAGATTTTACCATCCCCATCTTCACCTGTCTGTGCAGAAGAAACAATTGTTTGAATGGTTTCCTTGACCATATAATCCGAAAGGACAATCTCCAATTTAATTTTTGGGCGAAGAGTTACTTTATAATTTTTGCCCCTATAAACTCCTTGAGTTTCTTTTTGTTTTCCTCTTCCAACTGCCTGGGATACTGTGAAGCCTGTAATCCCTATATTCTTTAATCCCTTGATAGTATCAGTGAGCTTTTCGGGTCTTATGATTGCTTCAATTTTTTTCATTTTTATCACCTGAATATTTAGAATTTTCTATGATACTAATATAGTATATTTCTATGAGATATCCAATCTCGATATTAGATTATACCTATCGTAAAAAAACATTTAGTACCGGTGGAGATTAGTTTAATCAAGGTGAAAAATCGCGTATTTAGATACACTTCGTAAAGGCTAGAGACCTGTCTTATCTGGCGTTAGTGGACTTCATTATCAGTTCGTTTGTCATACAAGATGTTTTGTAATGATTAAAAACATTTATTAAATTTGTTATATTTTAGAAAATAAATAACCTTCCTAACATGCAAGTTTTGAAAGATGGATAAAGAAGGAAAGTTATTATCTAGTGGTCGAAAAAATGGGGGTATGTTTTGGAAGTTCTAAGTTTCAGAAAGTGTAATCATAGGTAAGTATGGAAGATTTGCTTCAAAAGATTAAATTCGATGGGAAACTAATGACGAAAGTAAGGGACTTGATTAATATTGGTAGTATTTTCTGATATAAAAGAAGGTCCTAATCTATCAGGTTAGTTTACTTTAATAAGGTTACACAAAAAAGTTAATTGGTTTAAGAGATTGATTATAGTTCAGTTATTGCATTAATCGAGTGCAATTTCTTCATAAGAATTATTTGCCATTCTCATTAAAAGCTGTTCGGAAAGCTCTGCATGTTTAAAATCTTTTTCTTTGAGTTTATGATTTTTCTCCCAATATTGACTTTTAGCAAATACGTGCTAGAATGATAGTCTACTTCGTTGCGTTGAAGCGCTAAAGTTTGAAGTGTGAAATTATACATCTAGGAGTCTGCATATGTTTTCTATTGAAGCAAAATCAAAACCGTCTGTATTCGAAGCACTATTCCTTGTAATAATCGTTATTTCAATAATTTCTATTGCAATAGGTAAGCTTGGCGCCGTACCACATATCCCTATACTTTTATCTATTACTCTTCTCATTTTTTACGGTTTGCTAAGACGTGTGCCATTTAAAGTGTTAGAAGAAAGTATGAGATCTGGAGTCGTCTCAGGAATAGGAGCTATCTATATCTTCTTTTTAATAGGTATTCTGATTAGTAGCTGGATTGTAAGCGGTACAATACCAACGCTATTATATTTAGGCTTTTCTATCGTATCCACTAGTTTCTTTTATGCCATTGTATTTATCATTACAGCAATTATCGGTACCGCAATTGGTAGTTCATTGACGACTGTAGCGACAGTTGGGGTTGCTTTTGTAAGTATTGCAGGAGCCATTGATGCATCATTGGCATTGACGGCTGGCGCTATTGTATCCGGAGCGTTTTTTGGCGATAAAATGTCGCCATTATCAGATACAACAAATCTAGCTGCGAGCATCGTCAATATTGATTTATTTGACCATATCAAAAATATGTGTTGGACAACGATACCTGCATTTTTGATTAGTGGTGTCTTATATGCTGTTTTATCCCCTTCTGTTGAGGGAGTAAATAATCAGACGATTGAGTCCTATCAGGCTAGTTTACAAGCTACAAATTTTGTGCATTGGTATGCGATTTTGCCACTGCTTGTCTTGATTGTTTGCACATTCAAAAAAGTGCCTGCATTTTTAACACTAATTTTTAGTTCCCTTGTAGCGCTTTTCTTATCAATATTCCATACGTCTTTATCAATTAGTGATTACTGTGAAATTTTATATAACGGATATGTTTCTGAAATAGGTGTTGAGGTGATTGATTCACTGTTAACTCGTGGCGGTATCACTAGTATGTTCTTTACAATTATGCTTGTGGTACTTAGCCTAAGTTTGGGTGGATTACTGTTTGCTTTAGGTATTATTCAAACATTACTAGTTAAAATAGAAAATCTACTAAAATCCGTTGGTGCATTGGTTACTGGGACGGCTTTTACTGCAATTGGTATTAATTTAATTGTTGGAGAACAGTATTTATCGATTTTATTAACAGGGGAAGCTTTTAAGAACCAATATCGAGAACTTGGTTTACACCCGAAAAATTTAAGCCGTGTAATGGAAGATGCGGGAACTGTCGTTAATCCGCTTGTTCCTTGGAGTGTTTGTGGTTTATTTATTGCCTCAATGCTTAATGTTTCCGTGATCGACTATTTGCCTTTTGCGTTCTTTTGCTTATTAAGTCCAATCCTTACTATTATTTTTGGATGGCTAAATCTTACAATATCAAGAAACTAAACAGGTTAACATCTAGTAGTGCAAACCAAGTCCATGATTTGTGCTACTTTTTTTGTAGAAGTGAAGAAATGGCGATCACTGTTATTTAACGTGTGTTCCAACCATCGGATCATTTATTGGAAGAAAACTAAATTTTTAGGATAGAACACGTATGAAATGAGTCTATGTTCCATCAATACGATCAAATAAGCAAATTACTATTAAGTAATATAAGCAAAATAGCATAATAAATAATAGAGGGAAAATGAATCCTTTTAATCGTTCAGTACGTTCTTATTAATGACCTTTGTAGTGTTTTGTAGAATTTAATCGAAATTGATTAGTTTTCAAAGTATAATTACTTGGTCAAATTAGTATAGACGAAGGAGGATTGGACCATGGAATGGGCTTTAACTGGACTATTTATCGTGGCAGTACTACTATTCATAATTTCTATGTACAAAAATAAGAAATCTTCAAATATAGAACAACGTGAAATTGACACGGTATATATGACGATAATGGAGGAAGTTACTAAACTTCAAAACGATGTTCGAATGTTGACTTTAGAAAATGAAATACTTTCACAAAAAGCTGGGCTTAGTAACGACGAAATAGAATTACGACGAAAATTACTAGAGTTATACAAGAAAAACTTTAATGTGGAGGTTATGGCCGCTAGATTAAAGCTTGAAACATCAGAGGTAGAAAAGCTTCTAGCCCCATATAAGGCATTAAATAAGGAAGGGAGAAAGGTAGCAAATGAGAGCTAATCTAATAAATAGCTTTGCTGCAGGTCTTCTCATCAGTGCAAGTGTTTGTGGGGTTGTCTATTTTTCACAGTCTACTCACAAAGAACAAACGAATCAGGTGACAGCAGATTCCCTAACAAAAGAGGAAATGAAAACGAGCCTTACTAATGCTGGGTATGTTATTTTAACGAAAGCAGAATGGGACGAACAAGTAGCCGTTGCGGATAAAGAAGCACAAGCAAAAGGTCAACAAACTCAACAAGAAGAAAAGGACCAATCGGAGCAGCAAGGTAATGAAAAAGTAATCAATCGTACGGTTATTAATGTGGCATCAGGTATGACGAGTATCGAAGTTGGGGAGGCATTAGTGCAAGGGCAAATCATTGATAATGCTATGACTTTTTTCCATGAAGTGGAAAAGAGAGGACTGGCAAATGATTTAAAGCCTGGTACCTTCATGGTTGATAGTACTATGTCGTTGGACGAAGTCATTAATACGATTTTTAAGTAATACCAGTTCTGATGATTCGTTCTTAGTTGTTTTTCAAGGGCAAATATTATTTGGCAGGTACGATAATTTCAAAAACTCAAAGTTTGGAAGACACTAAACTTAGAGGCTTATACATTTGGCACAATTCTTAAAAAGAATTGTGCTTTTTTTTTAGAAATAGGGCCATAATGATTGCGTGTATTATCCAATTTTTCCGAACGTTTATTTGACAAGTATGTTCACCCAACAAGTGTAAATAATAAGGTAAGTGTCAAATAGCCTCCATCTACTATAGACGGAGGCTTTCTTTTTAGAATAATCTTGACCACAAACCTAATTTGTTAGAAGGATTATTGTCGTTTCTTAGTTTTCTTATTATTATGTTTCTCTGTCGCTGTTAAAGGTTCGTTTGCAAGTTCATGATCAAACTCCCTTGATAAACTCTTTCTTACAGCTTGTTCATCACTAATGCTACCGTTGTTCTTCTGGTTGTTACTCATTATATACACCTCCATGATTTTAGTTTGTCACGGAGTGTTCTTAGTATGCATTTTTGTTTAATCTTATTTAAGCTTTTCAAACTCTATAAAAGCTAAAACGTTGGTGGGAAACTTCCTTTTAGTGAAAATTTAATATGTCTTGACCCTATAGGTATTTACTTATAAAATATAACTATATTTTATAAGTAATAAGGGGAATATCATGGGAATTAATACAAAGTTAATGGATGCTGTAATGGATTCACTGTTTTTAGCAAAAAAAGCTTATGAAGCGTTGCCTCCTTTACCGCCAGGGATAAAGCCTATTTATCACCGCGTACTTAATATGTTGTATCAGTACAAGGAAGAAGGAAAGGAAATTCGTGTTTCGGAGTTAAGTGTAGCTTTAGATATGCAACTACCCAATATGACAAAATTAATTAATGAAATGAACGATGCGGGGTTAGTACAAAAAGTACGCTCTAAGCAAGATAAACGGGCAGTTTTTATTCAAATATCGGAAGATGGAATCCAATATTTTAAAGAATTTGTACTTGTTTATCGTAGAAAGTTGCAAAAGGAATTTGAAGAATTTGATGAGCAAGATTGCTATACCATGATCAGGATGATCAATGAGATTCAGGAAAAAATACACAAAGCTTATGCTAGAAATGGGGAAAATTAACCAATGGAAAGCGATAAAATTTGGACGAAGGATTTTATTTTTTTATTAACTTCCAATTTCTTGGTGTCTTTAAGCTTTTACTTATTAATGACGTCTATGGCTGTATATGCTATCCGGCAGTTTAGTGCATCAGAAAGTAGTGCTGGATTAGCAGCAAGTGCCTTTATTATTGGGGCATTAATTGCACGGATATTTGCAGGTAAATTTATTGATGTAATCGGTCGTAAAAAAATGCTATATATCGGATTAGGTTTATTTTTAGTTGGTTCAATTAGCTATTTATTTGTGACAAGTATTGGGTTTTTAATGGCTATTCGACTGGTTCATGGCATGGGGTTCGGTATCGCAACAACTGTTTTGGTAACTGTAACAATGACAGCACTACCTGCAGATAAACGTGGCGAGGGTACAGGTTATTTTTCTTTAAGTACTGCAGGCGCAACAGCTATTGGTCCTTTTCTTGCGCTGTATTTATCTAATCATTTTACTTATAACACAATGTTTGTTTTTTGTATTATTTTTAGTGTTCTAGCATTGGTATCATCTGCATTTGGAACAATCATTGAAATAGATTTAACCTATGAACAAAAAGAGAATATAAAAAAGAGTTTTAGACTCAAAGATTTCTATGAAAAGAAAGCTCTTCCGATTGCATTGCTTATGTTCGTAAGCGGTATGGCTTACTCAGGTATTATTTCATTTATAAATTCTTATGCGATTGAGACGAATCTAACAAAAGCAGCTTCTTTTTTCTTTGTCGTATACGCGATCTTTTTATTTCTAGGTAGACCTATTGCAGGAAAATTATTTGATAAAAAAGGTGAAAATATAGTTGTTTATCCATCTTTTCTAATGTTTGCTATCGGCTTATTATTAATTACTTTTGCCAATGCTGGCTTTATGCTTATCCTTGCAGGAGCATTATTAGCTTTAGGATATGGAACAATTATATCTAGCATGCAAACACTCGTTGTAAAAGTGTCAGAACCTCATCGATTAGGCGTAGCCATTTCAACATTCTTCATATGCTTGGATGCCGGGATGGGGATTGGACCTTACATTCTAGGGTTAATTGCTGAACAGGCTGGATTTCATACAATGTATTTCGTTTTAGCGATTGCCATTTTCTTTTTAATTCCAACATACTATTTAGTACATGGGAAAAAAGCGAGTACTGTAAAAAAACAATCTGATCTTGTTAAAAGTATTCATTAAAAATGAAGCGTGGCAGAAGAAGAAAAGCAATTTTTTAGATGGGTAATGTTTTTAATTCCCGAATCTTTTTCAAGTTGCCTCCGTATAAATGGTTAAATAAATCGTTTTGTTGGGGAGGGGAACAGGTATGTCTGAAAAAGGTTGTGTAAAATGTGGAAGTAAAGATGCAAGCCAGAAGGAAGTGGCGATGACTGGTACAGGTTTATCGAAGATGTTTGATATCCAAAACAATCAGTTTATAGTTGTTTATTGTAATAACTGTGGTTATTCAGAGTTCTATAATAAAAAATCTTCTACATCATCAAATATACTTGACTTATTCTTTGGTTAAAAGAGATGGTTGCGTCACTAGTGGTTGCATTACCGAAACAATGGTAATGCTCTTTTTCTTATCCGACAATAGGGCAGAATAGTATAGGAAGTGGGAGAATGGTTATATTCTTAAAAACATCCTAAGCTAGTGTCTTTTAAGAAATCGCATTGTAAGTAACGGGTTCATTATTTGAAATTATTTGGAGCTAGAAAATGAAAAATAAAAAGAAGAAAACACAGAACGGCTTTTTTAAAGAGATGCTAGGGGAGCTTACTAGTTCTATCTTACTTGAAGTGGCTTGGAACATTTTATTATTTATTCCCAAAATGATTCTTCGTTTAATAAAAAACATCTGGTGAGAAAGTAAAATAATAACTGATAATTCCGATAAATATAGTTGACATTAAATTTATATTTGATTATTATTAATTCAAATATAAAACTTATAGCTTACTAGATCACTAGAGGCTCCCCTATCTAATTGAAATGGGAACAATTCGTCTATAAAGAGAGTAAACAGATAATTCTGATAAAAATAGTTGACATTATAATTGTATTTGCTTATTATTAATACAAATATAAGATGTATAGCTTACTAGACAAACTAGAGGCTCCCCTATCTAATTGATAAGGGAGCCTTTTGTCATAAAAAAATTAAAAACTAGTAATCCTATAAAAATGGTTGACATTAAAAAGAGTTTTATTTATTATTAATTCCAATATATAACAAATTAAGCTTAAGCTTACTAGACAAACTAGAGGCTCTCTTATCCAATTATTTTAGTTGGTAAGGGAGCCTCTTGTTCTGTTCCAAGGAGGATGTATTAAAAGAACAACTCAAAAAAATTTTACATTAAATCTTACTAAATTAGTTTGAATAGTTGGAAATAGGAGGAACATGATGGATAAAATCAAGTTTGAACGAGTAACTAAAAAGTTTTTAGTTCGAGATGAACAAAAAAAAGGTGCACAACGTGAATTTACCGCTATTCAAGACATTGAGTTTTCCGTAAAAGAGGGTGAATTCATTACATTAGTAGGACCGAGTGGATGTGGGAAGTCAACATTACTTGATTTGTTAACGGGTTTAACACATCCCACAAAAGGACGAATTTTAATCGATGGTCGTGAAATTACAGGACCAGGGCTAGATCGAGGGATTGTCTTTCAACAGTATGCATTATTTCCATGGAAAACAGCTCGCGGCAATATTGAGTTTGGGTTAGAAGCAAAAGGCATTCCAAAAAGTGAACGGAAAGAGAAGGCAGAATATTACTTAAATTTAGTCGGATTAAAAAACTTTGCTGATCGGTATCCACATGAGCTATCGGGCGGTATGAAACAGCGAGTAGCAATTGCACGTAGTTTAGCATTTAATCCAGATGTACTGTTAATGGATGAACCGTTTGCCGCACTTGATGCACAAACGCGTGAAACGTTACAAACAGAACTATTAAGAATTTGGAAAGAGACAGGCAAAACAATTATTTTCATTACACATGGGATTGATGAAGCGGTGTATTTGGGACAACGAGTGGTCGTTTTATCTGCAAATCCAGGTAGTGTAAAAAAGATTGTCGATGTACCTTTAGAGAACCGTACAGAGGATTTTGATATTAAATCAAATCCAACCTACATTAAAGTACGGAAAGAAGTGTGGAGCTTATTACACGAACAACATTTTCAAGCAGCATTTATTTAACGAGGAGGCGAACTTATGGTTATCGCACATAAATTAAATGAAAAAGTTAAGTCATCGTCACCCCCACCAAAAGTGAAGGCAAAGCGTGACTTTGGGATAACAGGGAAAATATTCAAGCAATCAATTATTTTAATTTTATTTCTTGTTCTATGGCAAATCGCTCCAGCAATCGGCTTAGCAGATCCAGCCTTTTTACCTCCGTTTTCAGAAGTAGCAGTGGCATGGTGGCACTTACTCATCAGTGGCGAGCTATGGGCGCATTTCCAAGCAAGTATTTTACGTTCTATTGCAGGTTTTGGTTTAGCATTAGTTATCGGCATTCCACTAGGTTTACTAATTGGCTGGTATCCTTTAGCCCGAGATTTATTTACACCGATTTTAGAATTATTTCGTAATACCGCAGCACTTGCATTACTACCAGTGTTTATATTAATTTTGGGCATTGGTGAAGTATCAAAAATCTCGATTATTTTATTCGCATGTACATGGCCGATTTTATTGAACACGATTACTGCGGTAAAAAATGTGGATCCATTATTAATTAAATCAGCTCGTTCGATGAATATTTCATCGTTTAAATTATTTTACAAAGTAATATTACCGGCATCGGTACCAACGATTTTTACAGGGGTTCGTATGGCGGGTACAGGAGCAATTTTAGTATTAATCGCTGCAGAAATGGTAGGGGCAAAAGAAGGACTAGGTTATTACATTACATACGCACAATACAACTTCTTAATCCCAGAAATGTATGCAGGTATCATTACGATTTCAGTACTTGGGTTAATTATTAACTTTGTACTTGTAAAGCTAGAAAAACATTTTTCAAAATGGAAGCAGGCAGAATAGGAGAGAGAATAAATGAAGAAATGGTTAACTGTAATGTTAGTTATTGTAGTAGGGGTTTTACTTGTAGCTTGTGGCGACGATAAGGTGTCAACGGCAAAAACTACAGATGGAAAAAATGTAATTAAGTATCAATTAATGAAAGGTATGGTTTATCCGGCAGAATTGGCAGTTGATTTAGGTTATCTAGAAGGAATTGAGTTAGAATCAGTTAGTGATTTTAAAGGTGGTACTGAAAGTGTTCAATATGTAGGAACTGGTGAAGTCGATTTAGGTATGGCTTTTTCAGCTGCAGTAGTAAAAGCTTATTCAAAGAATGTTGATTTAAAATCGGTAATTGGTTATTACGGTAGTGACGATTTAACAAATATTTCAGCATTTGTTTTAGAAGATAGTTCGATTAAAAACCCAAAAGATTTAATTAATAAAAAAGTAGGCGTTAATATTTTAGGGGCTCATATGGAACTTGCTATAAAAGGCTATTTGAAGCAAGGTGGTTTGTCGGATAAAGAAATAGAGTCTGTACAACTAGTCACAGTACCGCTATCAAGTGCAGAACAAACTTTACGTTCAAATCAAGTAGATGCTGTGTTATTAATGGGTCAATCAAAGGATTTAGCTGTTGAACGCGGTGGAATTAGAGAGCTATTTAGTGATATTGATGTTGTAGGTAAAAATTTTACAGCTGGAAACTATTTCTTTAGAAGTGATTATGTAAAAGAAAACCCTGAAGTTATTAAACAATTTGTAGAAGGTGTTGCTAAAGCGATTGAATGGTCTCGTGAAACACCACGTGAAGAAGTAGTAGAACGAATGGAAAAAATTATTAAAGAACGTGATCCGAATGAATCAACAGAATCAGTGAAATATTGGAAAAGTTATGGGGTAGGTACTGAAGGTGGAGTAATTCAAGAAGAAGAAATGCAAATGTGGATTGATTGGTTAGTAGAAAATGGAGAATTGGAAAAAGATGCAGTAACAGCTTCGGAGTTATATACAAACCAATATAATCCGTATGCAAAATAAATCTTTATTCATAAATAGAAAGGGAGTATTGTAATATGTCAAAAAGACAAATGAAGTTAGGAGCATTCTTTTTTTTACCTGGACATCATGTAGCAAGTTGGCGAGCACCACAAGCAGAAGTGCAAAAAACATGGACATTACCTTTTTTAACACAATTAGCGCAAACAGCAGAACGTGGTAAATTTGATAATATTTTCTTTGCAGATGTTTTTGGTGAAGATGTGCAAGAAGAAGCGTTATCAGGTCTGAAGTTGGATCCAGTTGTAGTTATTTCGGCACTTGCAGCAGTTACTAACAACATTGGTTTAACTGCTACTTTAACAACGACATATAATGAACCATTCCATGTAGCACGAAAATATGCTGCAATTGACCATCTATCAGGTGGTCGTGCAGCATGGAATGTTGTAACTTCCGCTAATGAAAGTGAAGCTCTATTGTTTGGTAAAGAACAACATTTACAGCATGCAACACGTTATGAACGCGCTGAAGAATTTGTTGACGTAGTAAAAAAATTGTGGCATTCGCGTGAAGCAGAATCATTAGTCATTAATAAAGAATCTGGAAAATTCTATAATATGGATCACATCCATCGTGTGGAGCATGAAGGTAAACATTTTAAAGTGAGTGGATTTTTAGATACAACGTCAACACCGCAAGGGCATCCTGTTATCGTACAAGCTGGCTCTTCCGAAGCAGGTAAAGAACTAGCAGCTAAAACAGCTGAAGTAATATTTACAGCTTGGCAAAAACTAGAGGATGCACAAGCATTTTATAGAGATGTAAAATCTCGTTTATCAAAATATGGTCGTAATGAGGAAGATTTAAAAGTAATGCCAGGTGTGTTTATTACTGTTGCAAAAACAGAAGAGGAAGCACGTGCTAAACAACAACAACTAAATAGCTATATTTCTCCGACTGTTGGATTGAATTATTTAACGAATTTTACAGGTGTAGATTTTAGTCAGTTAGATCCTCAAGGACCGATTCCTGAATTCGGTAAAAATGAAAAAGATGCAACCAACCCAAATATCCGCGCTAATATTTTGAAAGGGATTGTAGAGCAAAACGGATATACAAAAGTACATCAGTTATATGAACATGTTGCAGGTGCTCGTGGACATCGCGAGATTGTTGGTACACCAGAACAAATCGCCGATCAATTACAAGAATGGTTTGAAAACGAAGCTGCGGACGGTTTTAACATTATGCCACCAACTTTCCCAGGTGGTTTCAATGACATTGTGGATTTAGTTATTCCTGAGTTACAACGTCGTGGATTATTCCGTACAGAGTATGAAGGCACAACGTTACGTGAAAATTTAGGTTTAAAATACCCAAAATCTTCTGAACTTGAATTACAAGTAAAAAACTAAATATAGTTTCCAACTTTAATCAAAACAATTAAAGGAGAATGATAAATGAGTAAGAAACTTATCGTTGTTGTGGGAGCAGGTCCTGGAATCGGAAATCATGTCGCAAAAAAATTCGGGGACAATAACTTCCGTGTTGTTCTAGTTTCTCGTAATCAGGAATCATTAACTCAATATGTCGAGGAGCTAAAATCACAGGACATCGAGGCATACTCTGTAGTAGCTGATGCTGCAAGTACAGAATCAGTAGAGGTAGCTTTTGAACAAATTAAGAAAGAATTTGGTTCCATCGATGTACTGGTATACAACGCTGCGATTGTAGAAGGAGGGCGACCAACTTCACTAACACCAGAATCACTTTTAACTCACTATCAAGTTGACGTTGTAGGTGCTTTGCGTTGTGCATTACAAGTAATTCCTAATCAACTTGCTAATAAATCAGGCACGATTCTCTTCACTGGAGGAGGATTGGCTTTACATCCTGCTGCAGATTATGCTGCTTTAACTTTGGGCAAAGCAGGGATACGTACTCTAGCCCTTACGCTAGCTGAAGAACTAAAGCCACAGGGTGTTTTTGTAGGTACGGTTACAATTTGTGGAGGTGTAAAGCCGGGTACCCACTTTGCTCCTGAACTAATTGCAGAGAAATATTGGGATTTACATCAAAAAAAGGAAGAACATGAGATTGTATATAGTTAAATAGGTTTTGATTCTAATAAATAACTCCTTGTGAGTTTTCTTTCTAAAGCAAAATTATTTTAATAGATAATTTATCTATTAAATGCTAATCATTATTCAAATAAAGTGAGCGATTCTTCTATATGAAGATCGCTTTTTTTCGTTATATGGCCAGATTCAGGAATAATTTTAATTTAATTGCTTTGTGCTATCTGACTATCCGCGGATTCTATTTTCTTCATATGCTATAGCAGAATATAGGGAAGGAGGTGGTAGATTTGTCATCTTGTCAAAAACTTGCTGATATTATCGGTGGTGAAGTAGTTCAAGCAACTCCTGTTTGTGTAGTGATGCGTCTCCGAGATGTTGGAGCATCTATTTTAGGGCGTAGAACACTTTCTCCTCTTGCAATTCCATTCATGTTATCCTTCGAAAAAAATGGTCTTAACCTAGGTGAAACAGTTCTTCTTCAAAAAGAAGTGAATCCAATGCTTGATGCTCTACGAAAAAGAGGGCTAATCGTAACAGCATTTCATAACCACTGGCTATTTGAAGAACCAAGGTTAATGTATATGCATTGGGAAAATGTTGGGATGGATCCGGCTGGGTTTGCTAGAAGAAGTTTTGAAGCGGCAAAAGAAGCGAGACTTAGATTTATGTAAAAAACTTTTTAAGTTTACTTACATTTCAAATGAACATTAGTTTTTTTAGTAACGGGTACAATTCCAAAAATGGAATTGTGCCTTGTTCAGTTAATAGACTACCATTTAAAAGAAATACAGCGCTCTTAAAAAAATAAACCCTTCTCAAAACGTGAGAAAGGTTTATGGCATGTATATACTAATTTAGTAGACCTAGAACTTACATCACAATTTTCGATACTTTTTTAAAGTAAACATATTTAATATGATAAAAACAATTGTAAAACCTAATAGGATATATAGATCCGAGCTTATATCTCCTAAGCCACCCCCTTTGTACATAACACCCTTTAACGCATCCGCAGCATAATATAACGGCATGAACTTTGCTAAAACTTGGAGCCAACCTGCCATCCCTTCAATCGAGAAAATACCTGAAAAGAATACTTGCGGTACAATAATAAGCGGTATAAATTGCACCATTTGAAATTCTGAACTTGCAAAAGTCGATAATAAGATCCCAAGCGACAATGCAACAAGTGCTAGAACGATGTTAATGAGAATTACATGCCACATTGATCCGACAAGTACGATATCAAGTACATTAACGGCAAATAATACAATAATGACTGTTTGAATAACTGCTAATAGACCGTATGCAATCATATAACCCGATACAATCTCGCCTCTTTTAATTGGTGTTGCAAGTAATCGTTCAAGTGTCCCCGTTGTTCGTTCGTTTAGTAAACCGATACCTGCGATTAAAAATACAAAAAAGAATACAAAGAAGCCGACTAAAATCGGACTAAACGTATCAAAAAGAACGGTTTCACTATCTCCATACACATAATCCGTTTCAATGATAGGTTGGGAAATTGCTTGTTGCATTGGCGCGGAAGCGAATTGTTGCTGGAGTACTTGTTTTACCTTCATTTCTAAGTTTTTTGCAATCGTTGGGTCATCATTTTGTAAAGTTAACATGGTATTTATGCCATCAACTTGTAAAAAACCATCTAGATCATCTTCTACTATGTACGTTTTCAGATCTATAACGTCTTCATACGGATGTACAATAATATCTGATTCAACTAATTTCTCCACGAGTTGTTCATTCCCTGAATAAATGCCTAGTTCAGGCTCAACGGGGTCCCCGTTAAAGACGAGATTCATTAAAGTTAGTACAATGATTGGCGCGACAAAAAGCAAGGCAAGTGTCCGTTTATCTCTTCGTATTTGAAGCAAAATTCTTTTAACAAGGGCTGCAATTCTCATGAAAGTTTTCCTCCTGCCTGTATAAATACGTCATTTAAATTGCTGACACCGTATTTTACTTTCAATTGGTCAGGTGAACCTGTTGCGATAAACTGCCCATTTCGTAGCATTGCAATTTCATCACAGTGCTCTGCCTCATCCATCACATGTGTTGTGACGATAATCGTTTTGCCTTCTTCCTTTTTCAGTCGTAATAGCTCGTTCCAAATACTTACCCGTAAAGCAGGATCGATACCGACAGTTGGTTCATCTAAAATAATGATTTGTGGATTTTGAAGAATAGCAATCGCTAAAGACAAGCGTCTTTTCATCCCTCCTGAGTAAGTACTAACTTTTTTATTTAAATCATCACTTAAGTTTACTAGCGCCGCTGCGTAAGAAATACGTTCTAGCCTTTCTGCTTTTGTTAAACGAAAAATTGATGCAAAAAACTCCAAATTTTCTTTTCCTGTCAGGGCCGTATATAAGGCATCAGACTGAGCCATATAGCCAATCTTCTGTAAAATAGGTAAGTTCGGCATTTTTTCACCTAATAATACAACGGCTCCATGATCGGGGACATCCATCCCAACCAGCATTTTAATTAGCGTCGTCTTGCCCGAGCCAGATGGACCGATAAAACCGTAAATTTGCCCCTCCAGTATGTCATAATTCAACTGGTTTAACACGATTTTTTTTCCGAAACTTTTTGAAACCTGCTGAATTTGAATCGCCTTTTTCTCACCCATCTAATTTTCGCCTCCTTCTTATATTTATTCTGTCTGTAGTTTAATTCTTCCAAAACTGATATACAATAATCAAAACTAAACGTTTTGTTCATTTCTAGACAAACTAGATTGATATGTTAATTAACGGATTTGCAATTCCTAAACATTTGTTAAATGGATTAAAATAACTATGAAAATATCAATGTAAATTTAATGTAAAATTAACATTAAAAAAGTAACAATCCTATGCTTCATTAGGTTAATATTAGATGTAAAGATTCTTATACGAGACAGCTAGTAGATAAGTCAGTATGATGAATAGAGAAATATAGGAATGTGAGTGAGTATTGTGGATTTAATAAAATGGTTAATTGATTTTATCATGCATATTGATGTGCATTTAAAGGATATTGTGAGCCAATATCATGGATGGGTTTATGGAATCGTATTTTTAATCGTATTTGTTGAAACAGGTTTGGTCATCATGCCATTCTTGCCAGGGGATTCCCTATTATTTGCTAGTGGTGCATTAGCTGCAATGGGAGGATTAAATGTATGGGTATGCCTTATTGTCTTCTTTATAGCAGCAGTTTTAGGTGATACATTAAATTATCAAATTGGACATAAAATTGGTAAGTCCATTCCTGAAAATAGTTTCTTAGGAAGAATGATTAATAAAGACCGTATGCAAAAAGCACAAGAATTCTTTGATCGCCATGGTGGCAAAACAATTATCTTTGCACGTTTTATGCCCTTCATTCGTACATTTATTCCATTTATTGCAGGGGCAAGTAAAATGCGTTACGCCCAATTCATTACTTATAATATTATTGGTGGTTTTTTATGGGTTGTAATTGGAGTCTTTTGTGGATTCTTCTTCGGTAATATTCCGTTTATCAGGGATAACTTCTCAACAGTCATCATAGCAATCGTTGTGGTATCGCTTATCCCAGCTGTTATCGGATTATTAAAGTCTAAAACGAAAAAAGCATAAAAATGCTAAACACCTCCTATCGATACTTGGTATTGGATAGGAGGTGTTTTTTCATTATAGATTCTATAAGGAATGTGTCTTTTTCTTTGGTAATAAACTAAAGAAAGTGAAAGGAAAGGGTAAATAAATGAAACCGTTAATATTCCTAACCGTATTAAGTAAAAAGGTGAAATTTTATAGAACCGTAAGTACAATTGTTTACCTCTTTGCCCTTTTATATGGGAGTAAAATGAAATTTTCACTAAAGTCTAGTATATCTCTTGAGGAGGTAATGTAGTGAATCCACACAAGTTTATTATAACTAAGTATAATCCGACATTTGCTGAACAAACAGTGAGTATGTGGCGACAAACTAAGGAAAGAGCTATTGGTCAGAAAGAAAAACATAGCTTGGAAAATCATATATATTTTTTAAATAATATATTACCTGAACAGTATGAAATAGAGGTAGTGTTAAATGATGATGATCAAGTTGTTGGAATGATTGCCTATAATGAAAGTGAGATAAGCCAACTTTATATTCATATTGATTATCAAGGATTCGGTATAGGTCAAAGATTACTTGATAAGGCAAAAGAACAATCAAGCGGGAGATTGACATTATATACATTTGAAGTTAATGAAAACGCACGACGATTTTATGAAAAAAACGGATTTAAGATCATTTCTAGAGGACACGAAAATGAAGAAAATTTACCGGATATTCTTTATGAATGGAAATCTAATTAATAATGTATAGATACTATGGGGGTAAAAAAGCGTAAAGGAAGAATTTTCTTTTGTGAGGCAGCTAACTAACGGGGCTGTTTGTTCAAGAAAGCTAAGGCAGAAACTATATCTTATCTACAAGGGTCTGTTTCAAAAGACAACTTAGTTTTTAAGGTAAAAGTCTTCCCATTTACTAATGTCTTCCGGCTATCTATAAGCCAACATCGAATACTAGTTTAAAAGAGTTTGCATAAAGTGGTAACAAATAAAGAATAAGGAGTGATCACTTGATTAATGAAATCGTTTGGGGAAGTCCAGGTAGTTTATTTTGCTTAGGCTTCTTTTTAGCAGGTTTAGGAGTGTTTATTCGATTGGTAAGAACACCTAAAAACTAATCTATTTATATAGTAGAAAGGTATTTCTTATAAGTGAGAAATACCTTTTATTGGAGGTCACTAATTAAATAACAATCTCTAACCAATCTGATAGAATTCTTGAAAATGAGTAGGAAGGGAAAATAATTCATGAAACATTTGATAGGTTTGTATATGGTAATGGCAATTATGGTATTTGTTATTTTAACCAGTGAATTTATTTTAAAAGGTGATTATTCAGCAATTGCAAGTTGGGTGATCGTCATATTATTTCTTTTAGGAACTGTATTTTTCGCAAATGCGAGATTTTATTTATCCATTAAGTAAAGTAGCTTCAAAACACTATTAAATGATATACATAAGTGATTTATTACATATATATACTTTAGATTAAATACTTATTGAAGGATGCAATTTGATAAGTTAACATCAAAGAAAAAAGCGGTCCTCCACAAGTTAGATTGTGGAAGGCCGCTTTTTATGAGTACTATCACCGTTTATTGTTTAAATGTAGGTTCACTTAACGGTATTGTAAAGCTTTATACATTACGAAACTTTACGCATTGATTTCATAATTAAGCCTACAATGAACACAAGGATAATAGCTCCAACTAAGGCAGGTAAGATATAGAAATCAGAAATTTTTGGTCCCCAATCTCCAAGAAGCATACCACCAATCCAAGCGCCGATCACACCAGCAATAATATTACCAATGATTCCACCTGGGATATCTTTTCCCAAAATGATACCTGCAAGCCAACCGATAACTCCACCAATTATTAAAAACCAAATGAAACTCATACTATCCATCTCCTATTTATGTAGTTTATATTTCTGGATAGTTATATATAACCCTAAATAACTCCGTTCAAACATTAAGGAGTAAAAATTAGTTTAAGTTTAAATACTTTAATAGAGATGTGGGTTTTTATGGTAAAGTTAGAGAGAAATTGAGATTTTTTAAAAGGGGTTAGGATGAGGAAAAGGATTGTAGCAATTACAGTGTTCGTATTAAGTCTTTTATCCTTACTTATCTCACTTAAATTATTTTATAATTTAGGAGTTTTTGTAGATGAGTTTGGATTAAGCCCTGATACTGTTAATGGTGGAGACTTTTGGCTGGCAATGGATTGGTTAAGATTATTATTACTAGTATTGCTGTGTGTTGTGTCTGGAATTGGTATTTTTAGAGGGAATAAGTAAATCAAATGTGAATAGTAAAGAAGTATGTGTAATTACAATTGGTTTGTTTAAGAATATCTATATGAAATTGTGGAGCTTTTAAAAAAATCACTTCTATATCAATTAAAAGGAGAAATAACAAATATGAACGTAGATATGTCCGCCAGCAATGGTTCGACCATTGCAGAAAATAATGTAAGAACGGTTCCTATTATCGTGTCCTTCTTAATAGCCGGTTTTATTGGTCTTTTCAGTGAAACAGCATTGAATATGGCACTAAATGGCCTCATTACAGATTTTGGCATTACGGAAACAACTGTACAGTGGTTAACAACTGGTTATTTGTTAACATTGGGTATTTTAGTTCCAGTATCCGGTCTGATTTTACAATGGTTTACAACTAGACAGTTATTTATAACTTCGCTTATTTTTTCAATTATCGGTACTTTTATTGCTGCCCTCGCACCAACGTTTACAGTACTAATGATTGCTCGTGTGGTGCAAGCAGTAGGGACAGCACTTTTATTACCACTTATGTTTAATACCATTCTTGTTCTAATACCACCGCAAAATCGTGGTAAAGTTATGGGTATAATGGGGCTAGTAATTAGCTTTGCTCCAGCTGTAGGGCCAACGATCTCAGGGTTGATTCTTAAAACGTTAACTTGGCACTGGATTTTCTGGGTTTCTTTACCGCTCTTAGTAGTAGCAATTGTATTTGGTAGTTTCTATATGCAGAATGTTACAACTCCAACTAAACCAAAAATTGATATTCTATCTATATTGTTATCTACAATCGGTTTTGGAGGAATAGTTTATGGATTTAGCAATACCGGAGAAGGTGGAGGCTGGGGAAGCCTTGAAGTAATCATTGCCTTAGTAGCTGGTGTTCTAGGTTTATTACTATTTACTATTCGTCAGTTAACAATGAAGGAACCAATCATGGAGTTAAGAGCATTTAAATACCCCATGTTTGTAATTGGTTTAATTCTGATCGTCATAGTGATGATGGTTATACTTTCTTCCATGATCCTACTTCCACTGTACTTACAGACTGTACTCGCACTAAGTACTTTCACAGCAGGATTACTATTACTTCCGGGCGGAATAATGAATGGTATCCTTTCTCCACTAATGGGTGGTCTGTTTGATAAATTTGGCCCTAAATGGCTTGTCATTCCTGGATTCGTATTAGTTTTAGCATCATTGTTTGGTTTTGCTACAATTGACCTAGAGACTTCAAAAGGTTTCATTATAGGACTACTGATTGTGTTAATGATTGGTGTTTCTATGATTATGATGCCAGCACAAACAAATGGATTAAATGAATTGCCACCGGAGCTCTATCCACATGGAACAGCTATTATGAATACTTTGCAGCAAGTAGCTGGTGCAATTGGTACTGCTGTAGCAATATCCTTACTAGCATCAGGATCAAAAAATTATTTGAGTAATCCTGTAGATGAAGCAAATCCGCTAAATCCATTACTAGCATTTACAGAAGGGTTACACAGATCATTTACGTTTGCTATTATTGTCGCTTTAATTGGATTGGTTCTTGCTTTCTTTGTTAAACGAGTGAAAATAGACTATAAATAATTAATTAGTGATCTGCTTTAAATAAATTTAATAAGAGGATAAAAACAGACATGAACTGAGTGAATACACTCTGTTCATGTCTGTTTTAGGGTAATGCTAGATTAAGAATTTATATATTCCATCTTATTATTTATCATCACTCAGATTCTGGCTTAACCCACTTCTGAGACCAGTTTTCGATTGTTCTTAAAATAGGTTCTATTGATTGTCCTTTTTCAGTTAGTGAGTACTCAATAACCACAGGTGTATCGGGTATAACTTCACGTTTAACTATCCCTTGCTGTTCTAAATCTTTTAAACGGTCAGATAATACTTTTCCACTAATACCTATAGCAGATTGAATTTCACTGAATCGTTGAGAACCTGACAATAATTGATAGATCACTAATGCGGTCCATCTTTGACTTAATAATGAGATGGCTTTTTCAAATTTGGGGCAAATTGTTGGTTGCGGCATCTTTTAGTTACACCTCACTTACTATTAGTATATCACAAAAGGCAAACAATATAATTACATAATGAAATGTAGTTACTTGACAAAATTAAGTTCCATAAATAAACTAAGTTACATAAAGTAAGTTAATGTGCAGAAGAAACTAATAAAGAGAATGGATATCTAAACTGTAAAGAAGAGGGGTAATCGTAATGAGAATTGGTATAGTTGGAGCAAGTGGAAAAGTAGGAAGTCTTATTTTAAAAGAAGCTAGTAGTCGTGGTCATGAAGTGACGGCTATTGTTAGGGACGCTTCAAAACTAAAAGATAAAAGTGAATCGGTTATTGAAAAAAATATCTTTGATTTAAAAGCTGAAGATCTCAACCAATTTGAAGTAGTTGTCAATGCTTTTGGCGCTCCGCTTGGTGAAGAACAAGCACATGTTGACGC
>Ga0182742_1002076_pt1 | contig 23210 bp, 16 predicted proteins | sample eDN5th37CBELigMG_FD_128880 | JGI IMG/M metagenome (GOLD analysis project Ga0182742, IMG submission 128880) | Enriched Miracle-Growth compost microbial communities from Emeryville, California, USA - eDNA 5th pass 37_C BE-Lig MG (version 2)... ... | reverse complement strand
GGAGGCCCGAGGTTTCTCACCAGAGACTTGGATTCGCACCAGCCGATCTCGACTAAGCCTCTGATAACAGGCCTGTCTCCGGCACATTCCGAAATGGTGGGGGATCGGGAGAATGGATGGTGGGCCTGGCAGGACTTAAACCAACACGTTCGCTAAGTAGCTGAAATAGTTCAGAGAAATTTCGAGACCCGGCTCGGGATTCAGTGGTTTGTGACCACGAGTGTGTACGAGATCACAAGGAAGCCCGTCAACATCGAGGTGTCTCGCCACAGCACGACCAATCGTCGGCCAATTTCCACAGTTGTCGGAAAGCTCCGGTACGGCGGGCATCGTCCTCAGCAAGTCGGATGACCAAGCTGCCAGCTCCATCGCTCCGCGGGCTGGATCGATTGGAGGAGCTGGAGCGGGTTGCACCGTCCCGCGGTGCAGATTGGCCAGCGTCCCGGGTTCGGCCTCAATTGAGGCCTTTAGGACGCGGCGCTCGATTCCAATGAATGTTGGTCGCAGCTTTAGACGGGTCAGCACCTCCTGGTCCGGAGCCGACTGGTCAATATTGCCGAGTGGCCCACTTCCAGTAATATAGTTGCCGACAAGATCGTTGTCGGGACCGTCAGCACTGGACATGACGACCGTCCATGTCATCGCTCTCCCCAGCGCCGTACGAGCACCATTTAGAGCTGAGTGAACGTTGTGTTGGCCAACCCGCCAGTGCGGCAGCGAGTTCTAGCTGGCCCAGAGACTGAAGGAGTCGTCCTGCGCGGGAGTGAATTCGCTAGCGGTTTCAGGTCCCAGCGAACCGATCAGCCTTAGATGCTGTAATCGGAACCGGAGGATCGCTGCCGCGCGCTCTCCTCACGGAAGTCCGGAAGCGCATATGGATCGCTCCGTTCGGGGACGGGATTGTCCAACTCGGAGATTTGCAGGGCTTTCGACCAGGGAACGAACTACAGCCTCCATGACGGGAGCGCACACGCCATTGCCAAGCAGGCGAATCTTATCTCGGCGCGTACCATGCTCGAGCCGGAACCATTTTGGCAGGCCCATTGCCTTCTTGAGTTCAGGGACCTGGAGCATGCGCATCATAGGAATACCATCGATCCAGGAGACGAGCCCGAACCTATCGAGGGTCGTCAGCGTCCTGAGCGGCCTATCAAGTGTTTGCCATCCTCCAGCTTGGTCCGAGCCGTAGTAAACCAGCAAAAAATCAACGCCTTTACCAAGTTCTTTGATTGCACGCTCAGCCCGCTCAAGCGTCTTCGGAGCGCGACCAGGGGCATAGAGCGGCGTCCAGCCGAACTCATCCTTAGAAGCGAGAATTTTACGCGCAGGCTTCTGCTGTCCCTTAGCCTTCACTGGCGGCCGTGGCACAGCCAGCCGATCGGCAATTATGAAAAGGCGCCGCCTGTTCTGCGGAACACCGAACTCAGCAGAATCCAACGGCAAGATCTCAAGATTGTAGCCATAGCGGTGCCTGAGCTCATGGATAAGGTCATCGAAGCCGGGCCAGTTCCTCATCGGAGTTACGTTCTCCAGAACTAGCCACCTTGGTGAGAGCTCCCGGATCATATTCATGACGTACCAGCCGGACCTACGGCTCTCTTCGTCACGAGGCCTCGCACCTCGCGCTACCGAATGATGCGTACATTCGGGAGACGCCAATAGGAGGTCCACTCGACCTATCCTGGAGAAGATCTCCGGGCCGGTGGCATCCGTCAGGCGCTCGGTGATCACGTTCCGCTTGGCACTCGCGAAGTTGTCAGCATAAGTCGCTGTCGCAATGTCCCAGGCGTCGACTGCTCCAACCATCGTAGCCCCAGCCATTACCGCCCCGGCACTGCTCCCGCCTCCTCCACAAAACAGGTCAATCGCCCTTATCGTCATCCACTCTCGCCTTCCGGATTGCGGCCGCCAAGTTGCCAGGTTCGCCTTCGCTGCACAAGTGCCGTGTTACAGCAGCCTGAATCCTTCGAAGGCAGCGACGTGGATCCTTAGCGATTTGCTTCTCCCATAGGCGAATGACCCTCCATCCGGAACGCCGAAGTTCACGGCGAATCCTGCGATCCCGTTCAATGGTAGCTGCGATCTTTGCCTCCCACTTCTCAGAGAGTTTGAGCCGCCAATCTACGAAGTTCCGTCCATGCCAGAAGTCGCCGTCGACGAAGATGGCTAGTCTCGCGTCCCGAATCACAAAGTCTGGCCGCCCAGGCAGAGCGCGGACGTGCTCCTCGAAATCCAGCCCGGCCGACAGGAGCATTGCACGAACGGCCAGTTCGGGCTTGGTATCCTTTCCCCGGATCTTCGCCATCACGGCACTTCGCTTCTCGGGGCTCATTATGTCACCCCGGTGCAGCCTTTTGGCAGGCTGTGCGCTTGCTAAGTCCTTGCTTTGTCTGCTCCTACGTACGATCGTCATGGGCGTGTGGGGGGATGACCGACGTGGAAGCAACCGACGGTGAGATAAGGGACAGGATCGAGACTAGGATTACCCAGGGCATGTTCCTGTCGAACATGCTCCGGGTTGCTCGTGATGACGGAGCGAAACTTCAGGACCGCTTTGCCGAGCACATAGAGCATCTTGCATCCTCGGTCTCCACATTCCTCAGGAACAACGGTCTGATAAGATCTGCGGCTTACCAGCCCGGGACTTATTGGCCATCTCAGCTTGGAAAGACCTTTGCCTTCGTCGATGGGGGGGTCGCCAACATGAATGTGCCCGGAACCGCACCAATTGGGATCCGGGTCGGATCCTACGTGGTAAAGCCAGGCGACGAGACCGAGCACCGCGAGGACTTCAAAGTCGAGATCTCCATCATCGATGACATGTATTCCGAGGAGAACCAGACCTATGAGGAGCGGTTTGATGACCGTGCCAAGCTTCAGGATGCGGCCAGGATCATTTCTGAGGCAGCCGGCGCTCTGGCTGTCCTTAGGCGACGTCCCGAAATAAACGTTGCGCTTCTCCATGGACCACTCGTCAACCCAGTCTCCCCATATGGCACCCCGGGCTTCCCCGCATATACTGAAAGAGCTGCCGCCAAACTTGCGGGAGAGCGAATCGGAGATGTCGGTCTACGCCATTTTGTTCCGCTCTACCGTCGAATTCTGGAGGCGCTCTCGGAAACCACGGCTAGCACCCTTGGGGTCATAGAGCGTGATGGGGGCGGGCGTCCTGTCCTGGAAGCGACCTTAAGAGACATGAATGAACGAGGCGACCTTTCGTCAGCAGATCTTGAGGAGGGACAGAAGCTCCTTAGCCGCTATGATCTCTCGGATACCCAGGTTCTTGACCTCGTTTTGAAGGCCGGGGAGTACCTAGTTCCGGTTACGATCAACCGTCAAGGGAGCCCGAACAAATGGCCCAACGACTGGGCAACTCATATTGAGAACTACCCTAATGTTCTCACCAGCTACTTGAAGCCCTCCGAACTGGTACGCCCCTTCAGGATAGAAGCCTTCGAAGGCGAAACCCAATTCGATGCTGCCGCGGCGCTGGTGCTTGCAATGTCCCGGCTTCTCCCGGGGTACGGCTTTCCGGCTGCATTGGACATTGTCGACAAGTTCGCGAAAGTCCCGGCTTGGCTTACAAAGCAGGTCTCGGCGAGACACAAAGGGCTCCTGCTGCGACGTGCGCTGGCTACCGAGAACGACGCTGTCCGAGAATACGCAATGAAAATGCTGGCCGTTGACAGTCGGGACTGGCTGTTTCGGCCCAAAGCCTAATGGGGGGAATAATGTCTTGGATTGACAACTCTGAGAGCTCGATCGGAACCGTCGTCGGCGCAACCTCGACAGATAGTTACGCTTTCATACTCCGAAGCTACCAAGCGAAAGTAGGCGACATCGTCGCCACAAAGACCGAGGTGCCGCACGATGCAGGGGCGAGGCAGTTCGTGCTTGTATGGGGGCGGATTGTGTCTATCGAAAGGCACAATCCGTTCTTCCCTGCCGAGGCCGCTCAAGAGCTTGCCGAGGAAAACATCCGCCTCATCGATACGGTTCTCTCCAACAGCCGCGACTATCTGCATGCAGAAGTCCTAATCCTTGGCTCCACAACTATCAACAAGGCGGAAAAGCTCGATATCTCGCCCCTAACATACCCTGTTCAGCCCGCGGCAAGGGTCCTGACTCCGCCCGCAGATGTCGTCGAGAAGCTATTGGGCTCGACGGAGAAGGATATCGCCCGACTGAGGATCGGTTCGCTTCTGGGACGTTCTGACGTAGAGGTCGCGCTGACTGCGTCGAAGGTTGTTTCCCGCCATATGGCCATTCTCGCCATGACGGGCGGAGGAAAGACGGTAGCAAGCCGCCGCATTTTGCTTGAACTGATTGATCATTCGTATCCGCTGATCATCTTCGATCCCCATGGAGACTATCTTGGTCTCTACGAGAACCGAGATAAGCTACCAAAGGGCACGGAGGTGAAGCTGTTCTACCCGATGATCCAGGTCTCTGAGGAGAACCAGTCGATTGTTGGAGATCTGATTACCAAGATGGGGCGCCGCCTCAGCGAAGCCCAACAGGATTATTTCAACAAGATCACCAGCGAGGCAAAGATCGACCGGGACACATCCGCGGCTGAGTATATCCGCGGGTTGATCGAACGGTGCGAGGCGACTGCAAAGAGGCTTGGGAATAAGGAGACGGAGGAGGAAGGGGCAAAGAAGTTCAGCGCGATGACTGTCAATGCAGTCAAACGGTCATTGTCATTCATTCTCCATAACCTATCCCAGATGGAGAAAAACAATGAACGCCTAAGAGATCAGTTGAAGGATGCGTTCACCTTCACTCGCATGAGCGACCCCAAGCGAGATCCTGAAGATCTTGTCCGGAAGGGCCAAGTGTCGATCTTCTATTTGGCTGGGTACGATCACCTTACTCAATCAACCATCGTATCGATTGTACTGGAAGCGCTCTTTGAACATAGGGCCAACCTTTCAAGGCGCATCCCTCCATTTCTTGCCGTGCTCGAGGAGGCTCACAATTTCATCCCCAGTCGTAGCGAGGGACAGGATGAAACGCCGTCCCTCGCAACAGTACGCAAGGTCATTACAGAAGGCCGAAAATTCGGAACTGGGCTCCTAATCATCTCTCAGCGTCCGGCGCGCCTGGATGAAACGATCCTGGCTCAGTGCAACAGCTTCCTGGTGTTGCGCCTCGTGAATCCCAAGGACAAGAACTTCGTGCGATCAGTGATGGAGAACCTGAGCGAGACTGATGCCAATGTGCTTCAGACTTTTGGACCAGGCCAGGGAATAGTATCTGGCCAAGCGGTTCGCTTCCCGCTGCTTGTCAGAATTCAACATGACAAGCAATTCGAGAGCAGACGCATCGGCGATGAGGATTTCATAAAGGACGTCGCCTCATGGGAGGACAATCCCAGGAGAAGCTCCAACAAGGGAGCGTTCTCGCAACCGCAATCATCTTCCAACCCTGAACCTGCCACTACCGAAGACAAGGCGCAGCCACACGACGGTCCAAGTAAGCAGTCCCAGGCAAAGTCCGGGAAAACCACAGCAACAGGAAAGGCCGCGAAGAAGACCCCACCAACGGGTATCTTCGCGTTTAAGCCTGTAGGACGGAAGCGTCAGTAAGAGTCCGGGATGACTCCCTGGTCCATCGCCAGCCGGGCAATGCGCGCCGCATGCCTAGCCTGCTTCGGAGACGGAGGTTTGTGCCAACCGCTGATCGACATGTGAAGCATCGTCGCCGTAATCCTGCGATCAAAGTCGTCGAGGATCCGATCCTTGGCTCCCCAGGCTGCAATTGCCGACCACGCCGACTCCGGCAGACTCTGACAGAGATGAATGTTCTCCTGGTCCTTTGCCGTCTCAAAATCGGCATCAGCAGAGACATCTTCAGACACTTCAGGATCAATGATAACCGCGCTCTCGTCGGCAGAAGAATCTTCTCCTGCTGTCTCGGGAATATCGATAATAGGAAGGGTCATCTCACGAAGCGCCTCCCAGCACGCACTTTTCTTGCACCATTCCGTGACGTTCTGACCGTTGGCAGTCCGTACAAGTTCATCACGCACAAGAGGCGCCCAGGTTTCGAGGAGAGACTTGAGCTCCTCGGATACCGACTGCTCACGCCAAACCCTACTAAGTTTGAATTCCTCGCCGAAGCGGTCGTGAAGGAGTGCGATTAGATAGTATCGGATTTGCGCCTTGTATCCGGTAATCCCGTTCCTCTTCACCGCACGTTCAGCGGCCTTGGAGATGATGATCATAGCGATGGTGTTGCGATAGAAGTCTCCATCGGGCTTGAAACCACTCGCGACGAGTTCCGCTACAGTCTCCATGAAACGGGTGAAATTCTTTTGAGCGCCACGGCTCGCTGTATCGGGATGCCCGTTCCAGGACATCCAGTTGATACCCATTTCCTCCTTCTTGAAGACCTGAGACTTCGGGTTCTCTAGTCTGAACTCCCTTTTCTTCTTGTCTGTCGTTCCATACCGCAGCAGAGCTGCCTCATATGAGCCCCTTGCCCGCTCATAGAACCAACGGCTCTCCCCGTCGGGCGTCCATATCCTCTCGGACAAACTCTCCACCAATCGATGGAACTCGAGGTTTGCCCTTAGATCAGATGCTCGAATTGGGTTTTGGGTATTCGCGTACTCAGTGATGAGTGGGACGATCTCGTCCAGGTTCTCCGAGTTGACTTTCGTCAATTTAAGGGCGACGTGGACCCTCGAGACATCAAGTTCGTTTTTACGAGCCCGATGAACGGAGCTGGTGGTCTGCGCACCATTGACGATCTGGAATCCTATGAGACGGCGGATTACAACTTGTCCATTCTCGATTCCAGCTTCGATTTCGTCGGCTGTTGCACTTAGGCCGTTGTTGTAGGCGAGGAACCTCTCAGGCACCTCCCGGATAGTTGCCAGGATCCCTTTATTTACAGGGGTCTTTGGCTGAAGATACGCGCGTAAATTCAACTCGTAGAGACGCGCTCCATACCGCTCGAACAGGCGGTAGAGTGTCTCCCCGTTCAGCATGAGCAGGTATGTTTTGTAATTGAAATCGCGTCCACTCACCTCAATGCATGGCACCGGACCGCAAGGTTCTTTTGTGAAGTCGAGCACAATATCCGAGCGTCGAACAGCGACATCGGATATGCGGTGGAGTCGCTCAATATCGTAGGTCTCGCTCCGGATTGGAATACCACCACTCTTCGCCTCGATTTCACTCGCATTAACGCGGCGGTCGGACAGGACGATAATCCGAATGTCTTCAATCTTTCCTCCGGCCTCGCGGATATGCTCCACGCAAGCAGCCGCGTCGCTGGAGAGACTCATGTCAACATTGCTGGATGCACAGGAGAAGAAGTACGCTGCGCGCGTCACAAGTTGCTCGAAGGCCTGCTTTCCAATTGAGCGTACAGCTTCATCCGGGCTGTAATCCCCTGTGAACAGCCTCAAGACCCCTTGATCGTCAACGGGGCAATAGCCATAGACTGTCGCCTTTCGCTGCCCAACCCGATCATCAAAGAATGCAGGAATGAACTCAGGCGAGCCGCCGTCCTGAACGATGTATCCAGCTCCTACCGAGACGAAGGCTGACGTCAGTTCATGACCGAGTGGAGTGGCACTTTCGACTTCGTGCTCGACCTGAGATTGAATAAGCCGAATGAACTCCTCTGCCTTCTCTTCCTCGATAGTTCGCAGTTTTGGACTGCTTCCTGCCCCGTCCATTTAAGTCATCCGTTTATTGTAAAGATACCTTCACTGTCGGCATCTGCGTGTCACCTCGTCAAGGCCCCGCTTGCTTCTAAGGGACATTTACAGGGCAATTCTCCTCTACTGTAGCGCGAGTGCTCGCCAAAGATGGCTCCATAGGGAAATTTGCTGACAATATTCTTCCTTCTCGGCAGCGTTGCCGCCAAGCTGGGCAGTGACTTTTGCAAGTATGAATATCAGCCTTTTTCCATGCATCTCTTGACGATCTAGTGCACTAGATATATATCTCTTCTACACTCCCGCGGTGGGAGTGTGTCGCCAAAGCGGATTGGGCTCTGCACCTTAACGAGGTGCTCCGCCAAATCAGATTAGGCGACGAACTCAGGACAAGGATTGTCTTGTTATGTCTATGACCGCCACTGCTACCATTGAGGCACTTCGCGCTAGTTTGCACGCCTACGTTGACGCCGCCTGCAACGACGTGATCACACAGCTTTCCCCAGGCGGCACGCCCAACGGCATCATTTACAAGAGTCCAACGCTCACAGATGGCCACGACCCCCGGAACAAGAATGGGCTGAACCTTACCCCGCGGGGGGTCGAGATCCTTTACCGCGTTTTCGATGAAGGCGGCGGGTATAATCGTGCAGCCAAGATGCTGAACATCACGCAGGGGGCGGCCAAGAATCGAAAAGCCGCCTGGACCAAGTTGGGCGGCAAAAACCGCACGAAGCAGGTTCTCGACATCGACACGATTTAGTCGGATGCAAAGCCTCAGGTGGCCCCAGAGTAATCCTGGGGCCATTTTCCTTCTCCACGGTATCCGGCGCTATGCGCTGTCTAGGCTAGGGACGAATGTGTTGGCTCTGGGCGAGACCGCGCTCAGAGGGAGTGCATTGGTGCGGCCTCAAGCGAGGACGGATAAACCACGAATCCGGGACGCTGGACGATCGTCCGGTCCTCGCGCTGGCACCCTTTTTCGACTGGCCGGGTCTTGTGACCGACGACAAGCGCACGCCGTTATTCGCTTGGCGACCAAGATCGTGTGACTACCAAAAGGGGATCCTGTCGGATAGTTTCGCTGAATGAGAGAGATCCATACCATCATCCCAGATCCTGACGCGCTACTCGCGCTCGAACCAGAGGAGTTGGCCGGGAAGCTCCTGTTCTTGATGCGAAAGCGTTTTGAGCGGCAACCCGACCAGCTTCGTCCGACAGATTTCATTACAGAAGTCATGACGGAGCCGACACCACCGGAAGGCGAAGGCTATCCTCGCGCGAAGCGTGTTGAGATCGCGTACGCACTGACGGAAGCCATAGCGTGGCTCGAGGCCCAAGGCTTGCTGATCCCCTTTCCCGCCGAGCATGAGGGTTCCGGCCGTATGCTAAGCAGGCGCGCCCGGAAGTTCGAGACCGAGGAGGACTTTCGGCACTTCGAGTTGGCGCGGCGCCTGAACCGGGACCTGTTGCATCCCACGATTGCCGGGGAGGTTTGGCTATCCTTCGTTCGCGGAAACTTCGCTGCGGCCGTCTTCGAAGCTATGCGTGCAGTAGAAATCGCAGTGCGGCAAGCGGCAGGTTTTCCGCCGGGCGATCACGGTGTACCAATGATCCGGAGAGCCTTCCATAAGGATAGTGGGCCACTCCGGGACCCGAGCCAGGAAGAGGCTGAGCGAGAGGCCTTGATGCATCTCTTCGCCGGAGCAATCGGCTCGTACAAGAACCCTCATTCCCACCGGAATGTCCCAATGAGCGACCCGGCGGAGGCGATCGAAATCGTGATGCTCGCAAGCCACCTGTTGCGGATCGTGGACGCACGGCGTCCGGCGGAGGATTGACTACAAACAGGCTAGAGGCGGACGGCCTCTCGGTCGCGAAACATATGGTATATCCGTTGACACCGTGGCAATAGACCCCGTCCTTCGGGGAGCCGGGGAGTTCAACTCTCGTAGGCTGGCTGACGTTCGGTGCCCTTCTTTTTCTCCGCATGCTTCGCTACGCAAGCGTGCTCCTGATGATGGAGGTGCCCTTGAACAAGAATACCAAGCAATCACGGCGAAAGTTGCAAAAGCAGATGTCTTCCTCAGCCATCCTGAACCCGGTGAATAGCGTTGTGATGATCCTGTCTGTCCTTCTTGAGCCCGTCTGGGCATTCGGCGTTAGCTGGTCTGCGGGTGCGATCAGCCCCACTCCATTGGCGCTCTGACGTACAGCGCCCATTTTGGCCGCACGGTACACCTAACCAGCCACGCGGCAAACCTCCGCCTACCACGCGAACAGGAAGGTGGTCAGGTAAAATAGCAATGTGAGAGCAGGCTGCGGGAACCGATGCCGCGTCGTGCTGGCCAGCCTGCCAGTCTCCCGGGAGGCGGCAGTGTCCCTGACGTTTGGGCCGCCGATGCTCTAAGGATTCGGCGCCCAGCATCCCGCCAGCGGCGGAGGCATCCCGACGGGCGTCTACGTACCTCGTTGGCGAGACGCTGCCATCCGTCTTCAGGAACGGTCAGGAAATAAGCCTGCAACGCCACATCCTGTGCGATGCCGAGGTGATTTCCGAGAACCGGACACCACAACGCTCCGGGCTTCCGGAGACGGCGCCAATGCTCCGACTCCCTCGCTGTCTTCTCATCGCACTTGATCCACCCGCCGACCCCTGGAGCCACTTCCTCAAGACGCACATACTCGGCAGCAGGAATCCGCCCTGCGGCTTGTTCGAGCACATACCTGCGCAGCAGGTGGGCCTCAGGATCACGCATCACGCCATGTTCCAAGGGGTAACGGTGTGCTTGGCGATATCGGCAGCGAGATCCTTTGGCGGCAGATCGAAGCCTAGGTGGCTGGATTTTCCATCATGATCCTTGGCTTTGCGCCGCTCGATCTGTTCCATCTCCTGTCGGCCAAGGGCCGTGAACCGATGGAGTTCCGGAACGACGTCGGCGATCTCGGACTGGGCCAATTCCAAGCGCTGGTCGTCATCGAGATATGAGCCGACAAATGCCTGAAGCTCAGGAGGCAGACGACCAAGGGCCGAAGGGTCACCCTGCGCCCCCGCCAGGAGGTCTTGAGCCTCCCGGGCGCCGGTCCGCACACGCCCAATGGTCTCAGCCTGCACCTTGGATGCCGCGGTCTCCTTCGCCCATGCCCGCTGTGCTGCATCAGATGGACGGCAGCCTTCGAGAACGACGCCCTGGCGCTGAGCTTCAAGCCAGATGCGGTCCTGGTCGGCCTGCGACCACGGGCCTGTCAGCACGGCACCTCCGCCCCAGGCCTCGCGCGCCTTCGTGACCAATGCGTTGATTGCGTCGTCACTAACAGGGCCGTGAAACTCCAGGCGATCGCCTGTGTCCCTGATCCTTGAGGAGCCGGCACTGATCCAGCATCCGTCCGGTGCAGCCGTTGCGCTGTAGCCGCGATCCTGCCACCACCTTACCAAGGCCTCTGCCTGAGCCTCAGGCAGCCGCTCCTGGCGGGCTTCATGGGAACTCCTCGCGATCGTGGCCGTGCGCGTCAGACGTTTGGTGCCCCAGCCCCCAGCGGCCGCGAGGGCTGCCGCCAAGGCATCGGATCGCCCCCGGGGGCCCCATGTCCGAACGACGCCCGCCGCCTCGTCAATCTCAATCCATCCACCATCCCTCAGCAGGATCCTGCTGGTTCGCTGACCAGGATTCGCAGGCCTAATCAGGTGGAGATCATCGCGCCAAGCGGCGGCATCGAATCCTTTCGGTGCCACGTCTGAGAGGAGTTGCGTTTTGTAGTCGAGATTTCGTGCTGGCTTCAGTCCGTGTGCCATCCTTGTGCCTCCGCTCAGTGAACCGAGTTCATTATTGGACCTCCGGCTGCCGGCCGCGAGTGCGGTCGCCTGAATCGTCAATTCCCGGACGTCGAGGCTTGCGAGGGCTGCGACGGCAGCACGCCGATGGAGGTGGCCTCGAGGCGTGCGAGAACCTCGGCCTGGATCTGCAACGCGGTCAGGATTGAGCCGAGAAGGTTCTGAATTTCGTCCAACGGGTTCTTCTCGTCCTCCTTCTCGGCCAGGAGCGAGAGAAGCGGCAGAAGCTGCTGCGAGGTCTCTCGGGCTGTCCTTGCCTCCCGGTAGATCGCTTCGGCCGGACTGGGTTTCTGCTTCGTGTCGACCATTACGAACCTCCTCGATTGTAGGGATTGCCAACCCTGAGAGACGGGATCGGACTGCGGCCGCGGTGATGCGCTCACCGTCCTTGCGGGCAGCCGCCGACAGGCTGCGCGTCAACCCGTGGGTCGCCCCAGATCGGTCGACAAGGACAGGACCGCGGGTCCCCGCAGCGATACGTAAGCCCAGAGGCTTAAGGGCGGCCGCGAATGTGGCGCCGTCGTCTGACGCACGCCACGCCGCGAGTACACGAGTGCGAATCTCTGCGAGCGGAACGCCGGTGCGCTCGACCTGCGCTCGCTCCCGGGGAGATGATGTGGCGATGGGACGGGTCCCGCTGAGGAGGCCAGCGGCTTCCATGGCCGCGGCGACGTCAGCTTGTCCTTCCCGCCTGAGTGCCTGGGCAACAGCACGATTGTGTTTGCCTTTCGTCCAAGGCAACCCGCACTGATACTCCACAAGGCGGCTGATCTTCTCTCGCCTGGCGTGATCATGCCTCAGATCAGCGACCCGGCCGTCAGATCCAACGAGAGACCACACTACATGCCAGTGATCCCGACCTTCCTTTCGATGGCGGACACCGCAGCGGTGTGTTTCGGTGAGGCCAAACTCACGCTCGTAAAGATGAAGGAAGCGCTCCATCACGGCCGTTGGATCGGGACAGTCTGGGGGTGGGTCGATGTGAACGTGATGGATCGGGCGATCTGTCCGGCCATGCGCCGCAGCCGCAACCAGCTCACGGAGTTGTCCACCGAGATCGGCGGCCGCCAAGCCCCGGGATTCCATGATCTCCACCTCCTGGCCTCCCTTCCGGGACAGGAGGTGGCGGGCAAGCGCGGGGCCACCTTGTCCTCGGGTGGCGCCCGCGATCATGCTCCATCCTCATGACCAGATTGGCCAATCAGGGCTGGAATCTTGCGGAGAAGAGACACGACAGCCACGAGGTCAGCCTGGACCGACCGCAATCCCGTCAGGACCGGCTCGACTTCGGCATGCGCTTTCATATCTCCGGCTTCACGGAGGGATCTGGCGAGTTGGATCGTCGCGCCCGTGGCTCGACCAACCTCCCCGATCAGGCGTGCGATGACCGCCAGATCTTCTGGGGGTATAACGACCGGGCGACGTCGGGGGGATGGTGGCAGTGAACCGACATCACTACAGGCGGGGAGTGTGCGGACCAAGGCGGCACGCACCCAGCCCGTAGGCGAGATTCCCTCGGCGGTTGCGGCAGCGTCAAGGGCGGCCGCCAAGCCTTCAGGCAGCCGCACATGCACTGCCCGCGGAGTCATGCAGATTCCCTCGCCTTACTTGCTGCCCTTCGCCTCAAGCGGATGCCCATCCAATATGCGTGTGTCTTCCTCCAGCGAGCCAAGGCTGCATCACGCTCAGCTTCAGTGATCTCGCCACAGAGGAAGGCAAGCACGGCGGCATTAACTTCGTCAGTAGCCTCATCCATTGCTTCATCGAGCAGGGCTACATCCGCGTCACACATCATTGCTGGTCCCTTTCATTCGACGGCGCCGACAGCGGTGGGGTCAACGGGGAGGCTTTGCCTCCCTTTGCCAGCTTGGGGAAGAGCCTCGGAGAGGCGGTATCACCATGGCTGGCTATCTCAGGATGTCTGCCGGCGAAAAGCTGGACAAGCCATGGAGATACCAAGAGTCGGTCGCGGTAAGGATTGCCGTGAGTTTCGAGCGACACCCGTTCATCGGCGACTTTTCTGCCCTGAGCAGACCAAGACGATACTTCCAAGCATAATCAGAGTTGGAACTTCGAGTTTCACGCGAGGAGGCCGCGGTTGCGCGGTGCTCCCCCACAAGATAATTGAACGATCCAGAGGAGATTGGTTACGCAATGGGATGGTCGGGGCTGCTACTGTTCGAGGGTGCCTTGAGCGCCCCTGCGTCATGGACATTCCTGTACGGCTGCATGGCCGCGGCGGATCACCCCATCTTGGAACCAAATCCAGGAATTGCCTCCATCTCGACCGAGTGGGCTACGACGGTTCTGCAAGTCCGCCTTGCGTTCGACGACTCCGTTGCCCAAGTCATCACTTCCGCATTGCGAAGCGGTTATCTCGACTTCAGCTCATTTGGGTCACCGACCATTGCGGCGGTACCAGGCGTAGCGATGGCGGACTCCCGCCGGACGCTCCAGCCCGAGCCCGCCATTGCCCGCAGGCAAGTCGCGGAAGGCCGTGTCTACGGTGTTCCCCCCGGGTACCTGAGCGCCCCGACGTCGGTTGAATCCTTCAGTGCGGCGGTGCTGTGGCAGCCTTCAAGACGCGACGTGGCATCGCTTGTCGCTGAGCCCTCGGCCAAGAGCCCAGCAGAACCCGGCCGGGCTCTTCTGCTGCACATGACCGAAATGTCCGGACTTCCGTTCGGCACTTCGTACGCCGAACGGATGCGGTGTTTCGAGATCATGACGGGCCTCTCCCAGTCAGCTCGCGCCGAGGTCCGCTGGCGAGCGTTGCGCGGCACGGAGAGCGCTGATGCCGCATACGGTGTATCCCTTGAGATCGACGCTACGGTACCCGTCCAAGTGCATACTGTACTGCGCGAAGAAGGCGAGGTCCTCATCGACCGTCTTGACGCTCGTCCGGCAGCACCAACTTCACCGATCCGGATTGAGACAACGACGCCAAAAACAGAGACAGAAGTCCGCGTCTTCGATGCCGCATCAGGGGATCTGATTGCGCATCAGCGGTTTCTGCCGATGCTCACGATTACAACCACGACTGGGATATCAGGCGGCGCCGCACGGCTTCTGGATGATATTACCCGCCGTGCTCCGCGAGACCACCGGGATAACATGTCGGACGCAACGCGTTCCGCGACCGACCTCTTTCAGGTCCACGTTCAGCCCCGGTCTGCGAAGACCCATGGGGTCGCGCGCCAGATGCGGCAGCTTGCCGGCGGCGAACAGGCTGCACCCAGCCATGCCGAGTGGTTCCCACGCGGTATTGGGGGGGAGATCGACGTGATTGAGCGACTGCGGACGTGGGCTGAGGATCCCACGGTCGAGGAGATCCGGATCGTCGATCCATTCATGAGCCCAGCGACCGTGACCCGGCTGGTGCGCCGCGTCCGACGCGAGAACGTCCAGGTCACTGTTGTGTCAAGCCTGACTACCGAGGATCCGGACTGCTTTGGCGAGCCGGCCGACGCGGTGGCTGACCTGAAGATTGCCCTCGAGAATCTCCAGAGCGAGATTGCGTGCCGGCTGCGCGTCGTCAACGTGGTCGCCGACCGGGGGACTGACGCCACGGGCACATATCGCCCTGGCAAGCAGGCATTCCATGACCGCTATGTCATCTTGATCGAACACGGTGGAAATACGCGGAGCTATGTCCTCACGAACAGCCTCAATAATGCGTCAGGAAATTGGCCCTTCGTGCTTGCCGAGCTACCTGTCGACGTCTCGCGCCGCGTCGAGGCCTACGCCGATGGGCTGCTGCGCGGCATTGACCTGACTGCCAGCCTATCGCTGCGGGTCGACTTGGATTGGACGAACACTACTGCTGGCTCGCGCGCCAGAACTCCTGACTCTGGAGTACCCTCCCGCATGCGGTTCACCCGCGATGTGATGCGTACGCTAGCTTGGCTTTCAGGCTGCGCTGACTGGTCCGGAGCGCGATGGCCAGTCCCACGCCGGCTTCGCCGCGCCCGGCTGCGGACAAGGGCCCCCCTCTTACGCGCGATGGCCCTCGGTATTCTCCATCGGCAGCGCGGCGCCGGTATCGCGCTGCACGATGAGACCCTTGCGACAGCGTTGAGACGCGCGGCGCGACACCGTCCGCCTCAAGGCCCGAGGGAACTTGCCGTCCTGTTGAGCGGCTTGGGCGAGCTGTCCGCTTGGTCCGCGCTGGGCTCCGACGACGTAGTGGCGGCCCTCGGCCGTGGAAGCGCGCGGCGTCACCTGCGGCAAGCTCTTGCCATCGTCGCAGGGCAGGTTCGCCTCGAGCGCGCTGGATCCGGCGAACTCGTGCCTGTAGGCCTGCACGATCTGCCGCTGGGTCGGGAACTCGTTCTTCGGACACTCGCGACGATAAATGACCCTAGCCGCTTTCGCAGCCCGGATTACGGTTTGACCGGAGCTCTACGTGCGGGCCTAGGCCTCGATGCTACACGAACGGTGCGTTTTCTGGAGGAGAAGGCAACGCCCTTTGTACGTGAGATCGGCCTGCACCTCGTATACGAGGATCTTAACCCATTCGGGGAGCAGTGGACATTTCCGACGCTTCTCAATGCCCGTGGCCAGAGCTTGCGCATGGCTGGTGTAGTACATGCAATCCAGCGTTCCGCGGCAGGACCGTCAGCGTTCGACGTAACCAAGGTCGTTGCTGCATTAGCGAGCGCGGGCTGGGATCGTGACGACCAAGCATGGGCACTGACAGTCGCCTTCTGCGCGGCCATGACGCGGCTTCATAATCTCCGTGATGGCACCGCAGCATATGCGGCAGCCTGTGCCGACGCCGCCTCTGCGGCGTCATCTGTTGCCTCTGGCTGGCCCGTACAGCCGGGCGGCTCGCTGCTGGACGGAATCGTTCATATCCTTGACCACGACGGCGAGCGGATCATGATCTTGGCCGACGCGATCACGGCGGCGGGTGGGGACGCGGGAGGCCTGTACCGGCGCTGCCTGCGCACCTTCGACAATGCCATTGGGCTCGGGACGACAGAGACAGAGGACATGGTACTGCGGAATCGGCTTCTGGACGAAGATCGTGCCGAGCCGGTACTGCATGGGGCGCTGCCCTTCTGGGCCGCCATTGCCTACGTGAGGCTGACCGGATCGAACAGGGTGACACGGCTCGCCTCACGATACACCCCCCTGATCGCGACGCTTGAGCCGGATGTGACCGACCCGCTATTTCGCGCATTCCGCGAAGTTGAATGGGGCGACCGTGTCGTGCGACTCATGCACGTGTACGACCTCGTGTACCGGATCCTTGACGAGGCTGGCCGAGCGGGCCTGACTAACGGGACGGACTGGTTCGCCAACGACGTCGGCCCTCGCGTTGATAGACTCCTGCACGCTTCTGAAGGTCAGGCTGAGCATCTCTCGCCACAACTGGCACTGCTCGCCCGCGACCGCGGACGTCTGCATTTGTCAGGCGTAGCCCCGTTCACGTCCTCCCCACCTCGCTTGGTCCAGAGCTATCTCGACGCGATCACAGCAGCCGCATCGGATCCAGCAGACTTTCGCGCCCTCGAGTCCTTCGCGACGGCCGGATCAAGGCGCTTGGTTGGGGCGGGCCAGCTCATGGTCGTTTCCCTCGCAGACGTAATTGACTATCGCGTGCGTGCCGGCCAGGGCCTTCACGAGGTGGATAAATGGTGGCGTGCGCATGTCGCACAGTCCAACATTCACGACCTTCGCCGTTGGGCAACGTTCGTCACGGATTGGTCTGAGCACCACTCGACCGTGGCGGACCCGTCAGCAACGCCAGCGGAACGCGAACTGGGTCGCCGCCTCGGCTATTCCTGAGGAAATCTCCTCGCAATAAACCGAACCAGACTGTCGTCGAACATCTGACTTGCATTGCAGGTATCCAGGATGGAGAGTACCTACTCTGGCACGGAAGCGCATCAGGCGAAGATTTCTTCGGTGAGTTCCGTTACCGTGCTGCTCGTGACTAGCTTCATGGGAATACCCCTGGACGCTACAATCTGCATCACTCGGCTGCCCGGGTGCCGCCAAGTCGAGTAGCGATCAGCCGATGCCACACAATGGACAGGTTCTACCGCGCCGAGCAGGTTATCGTCCAAGTTGTTGTCCGACCCATGATGCGGCAGCGTCATCGTTCCGACCTTGCCGAGATGGGTACGGTAATGGGCAGTGAGGTTTCGGACATGGCCGCGATCCTTGAGTGCCGCGTCCCCCGTCGCCAGCCATGCGAACCGCGCAAATCCGTTTGCGGACCATTGCCACCGACCCTGAGCCATGTAGACGTGCCAATTGGCCTGAAGGGCTTGTGGATTCCTTGCAGGTCCCGAGTATAGGCACAGCGACGTGAGGTTGAGGTCGCGTTGTACGGCCTTGTAGGCTCCAGCGAGAATATTGACCTTCTTCGTGTCACTCAGAATCTCGCCCAGCAACTTCGAGTCGGCCAAGCTTCTCTTATCGAACCCAGGCTCGCCGGCTAGGGCTTTGAAGAAGCGGTGCCGATCCCTGACGACGCCTGGATCCACGTAGGGCGCAAGGAGCCAAAGTCCCCATTGGTTGCTAACGTCCACAGCGACTGCGCGACTGTCGGGGATGGTGTCAACCTCCGTTGAACTTCCTCGCTTCGCACCGTGGGTGACTGTCCTGTGATCCTCCGCAGGACCGCGTCCGACGAGCCGCCAGCGGAGGCGGCCAGCCTTGTCGCGCGTCCTCTCGCCGATCTGGTCACCACTTTCGTCATACGGCCCAATCTCGTCGCCGTCCCTCCCAGGTGCGCCGTCGCCCGGGGAGGCGCGCCGGACGAAAAGAATGCGTCTGGGCCTGAACCGAGCGAGCGCTATTGCAGGGTCGGCAATGAAGTCGCGGTAGAACGGATCACGTGCGGATGCGGGTGCCACCGCGGCAGAACGTGCGAAAGCAATGATGCGATCCTCGACCTTCAGCAATGGTAGCATGATCGTGTCGACAGCAGTGCCCTTCAGCAACTGTGGCAAGCCATTCACGTGATCAGCATGGGCATGACTGATGAACAGGATGTCCAAGGAAGCCGGGTTTCCTAGCCCAGCGCGATAGGACTTGATGGCATCTGAACGGGATTGGCGGTACTTCGGCATGGCGCCGCAATCGTAAACATAGCGGAACTCGAGGGAGCCGTCCGAGATTGTGCCGCTGTGGAAGAAACCTTGGCCGACTGGATGCTGAATGCGTGAGTGACGGATATGCATGCTGGGATGGATCTTCGGCGCGCCGGAGCGGCACTATTTGCAGGTTGCGGAGTTAGCTGCGCTAGTTGAGATTGGGCAGGTAGGCAATGGCGGCTTCGATGGAGGTATGGAAACGGCTGGGGAGATATGTTCTCATTGGTTCGTATCAGTGAAAGACCTTCACTGGCGCATACCAAGAAGTTCCTTGCCAGTCGGGAACGTCCGCTGTTTCGTGCTTGGGCAGACCTAGGGTTTACTTCTGAATTGGGCCATTTCCAGCCATTCTCTGCCTCGTCTGACAGCGGCCCGGTGAGAAATGTCCGTCATTGAACTTCACTCTGGTGCCGCTGAACCCGGACGAACATGAATTGCTGCCGTCCGCCAGACAGTGTGTGGCTCGGCAAGTTCGTGTTGGTCGACGGCTCCCCGGTCTTCAACTGATCTCATCCCGGGTTTCCCGTCCTATCAGGTATGGAGGCTGGGCCTACAGGTGCCAGCCTTCCCATGTGTCGAGACCCTTCGTCACCGCTGCTGGGGCAGGTTGCCGCGGAGGTGTACGAGCTTCTCCCTTCGACGGGCGTCCGGCGGATTCAGGCGGGGCCTCTCACCGCTCCTGAGATCCGCCATGAGGCCCCCGTACTTCGCCCAGTAGCGGTCCCAGTCTGCCCGGGTCATGCCGGGACGGCGGACCATCGGCAACTGGGCGGAGGCAAGGGCATCCAGCTCCGCGGCCCATTCGTCGAGGGACACCGCCTTGCAGTAGCGGAGGAACTTGTAGGTCGTCTCGAACAGGGCAACCCGCCGATGCTCGAGTGCCCCGGTCTTCCTCTTGTTCCTGTACGAACGCTCAAAGGATTCGAACATCGGCAGAACCCCTCCGTGCAGGTGCCGATAGGCAGCCTCCAGTTCGAAGTCGTCCACTAGCAGTTCGTACAGGTCCAGCACCAGGTGCATGTCGGCCTCGAAAGAGCTGTCCGGCGACGATCCCAGCCACGGCATGTAATGATAATAATTTTCTGCGGTCTTCATGGACTTGCGGTACAGGGAGCGGGCTGGCGGGTCGTTGAACCGGAACCCCTTCAACTCGGCATAGCGCCGGTTGAGGCGGACCATGGTGTCGTGGGTGCCGCCCGTGTCGGGATGGTGCCGGAGGACGTTCCGGCGATAGGCGTTCTTGAGGGCGGTCTCATCCTTGAGGTCTGCTTCCGAGAAGAACTCGCAGGCCACTGGTCGCAGCCCGGCCGCAGAGCCTCCTTTCATCTCGCGCAGTTCGTCGCCCGAGAGGCCGAAGGAGAACGCTAGGTGGAGTTCCTCCCGATCCTTCCTGCTGAGCGCGAGGAAGCGGGCCAGCGCGTCGGAGAGGTCCGGGACGAGGATCCGCTGCGATGCCTTGTCAGGGATTCTCCGGTAGCGGTCGAGGAGCGTCCTCATGTCGAAGTAGGCGGATGTGAGCCGATTCGAGGTCAGGTCGACGATGTCGAACTTGTCGGCGTCGCTCGTCACCAGCACGGCGTGGTTCATTGGAGCTCCATTCGCATTCCCGTAAAGGTCGTACGATACCGTAGCTGCGACCTCAATTGACGCTAAGGGATACCCGCGGCGCCTACCACCGATGGGCGCGAGGTCGCTCCCAGAGGGTTCCTCGGCCCGCTCCAGGGACTGACTGACATGGAGAGGCACCCGTTCACTTGGTCGCTTGCCGCCCGAGTTGGGATCATGGAGCATCGGGCAGGAGGATCGAATGTCCGAAACCAAGCACACCACCAGAGCATTCCTGGCACCGTCCTCGTCGAGGGAAATCTCGTTGTCGAACTTGAGGACATCGGCAAAGGTCTGGACGGCGACTACAAGCGACGTAGCGCTTCTGCGTTTCATATCTCCGAGATCGGCGAGAAGGACGATGGGGAAGGCTTAGAGTACGCCTCCTACGCCTGCCAGATCCCCCGTTGCCTCGGACTGGGCAACTAGGCAGGCGGCGCGAGAGGCTCATGGCCGATGTGAAGAATGCCCTCGAGATGGGCAAGGGCATCAAGCGCACCTGCGAGAGGCCCTCCTGGCTCAGCCCGTCCGACCTGTCCTCTTCCGGCCCGCACCCCTGACCGCGGACCCCGTCCACACCGATGCTGGCCAGCCTCCTCTCCGACGCGTCCCACGACCACAAGATATGCATGCGTGGCTCGGGCGTTTGGGTGAAGTCCGACAGGGGTATGGAGCCCGGTGGAGGTGCCTTCACGGTGAGCCGCGCCAATCCCGAGGAGTCGGAGCGCTATGCGTCACAAAAAGTATGTCATCCTGGTGCCTCCAAGGTCAGCTTAGGATCTTGGTTGTGCCAAAACGCTGACACATCGCTCACTGAGCAATTCTATGTCTTGCAAGGCCGGTTTGGCCGGTAATTGCGCGGCATATGGCGTGGAAGTTGTACGGATAGTTCGTCGAGAGCGGACCTGCTCGCGTTTTGACACAAGCAGGATCAGGCAGTGAAGTTCTTTCACTGATAGGAATGTCCAATGTTCTTGCCCAAAGCGGAAGTAAGGCCAAGGTCGGCCTCGTGCCGATAGTGTTGATAAAGTCGGCGGGTGCCGCTTTTTGCCTGCTCAACATACTGGATGTTGGCCCTACTTCGCTGGGCTAGTGCTAAATGTTGATCGCCTCAGCCACATTTTGGACTTTCTCAACACTATCTGCCATTGGCGGACCTTCAGCCCAAGCGCAGAGCCAAGGTTGGGTTATGACGCTTGGCTATGTCCATAATGCATTGATGTCTTCGCGGCGCTTTATCAGCCCCTCTGCAACACTCTTCTCCTCGCAATTCACAGCTACTCCTGCGTGTATTTGACTCACTCACGAACGAGAACATAATAGGAACATCGTCAACAACAGATTTGGCTTCGGCACGGATTCCATGAACCCCGGGCAACAGGACAGGCTTGCCGATTTGCGGCTCCAGATTGCTCGGTTCGAGGGTGGGTCACAGAAGACCAAGCCTCTGCCCTTCGGTCTTCGCGCCGTCGATGAGCACCTGCCAAGCGGCGGCCTCGCCCGAGGTGCGTTGCACGAGATGATCGAGGCGGGCCTCGCCTCCGAGTTCGCCGGCTGCACCACGCTCTTCACTGCGGGGATCGCGGCCCGTCTCAAGGGGCCCGTGCTCTGGTGCCTAAACCGTCGGGACCTGTTCGCGCCCGGTCTCCTGCGCGCCGGCCTTCATCCCGATCGCGTCATCTATGCCGAAGCCGAGCGCGAGCGAGAGATCCTGCCGCTGATCGAGGAAGGCCTGCGCGAGAAGGGACTGGCTGCCGTGGTCGGTGAGGTCACGCGCATGAGCCTCATCGCCTCGCGGCGTCTGCAACTGGCGGCTGAAGCCACAGGCGTGACCGCTCTCGTCATCCGGCGCTGGTGGACGCTGGCCGAGAAGGATCTGGTCCATCTGCCAACCGCCGCAGCGACGCGCTGGCGCATCGCCCCCGCCCCCTCCGAACTCATGCCGGCTCCCGGTCTCGGGCGGGAGCGCTGGAACGTCGAACTCCTGCGCTGCCGAGGCGCCGAACCCCGTACCTGGATCCTGGAGGCCTGCGATGCGAAGGGTCGTCTCGCTCTACCTGCCGACTTGGCCGACCGATCGGATCAGGCGGCGGACCGGCGAGCCGCCGCGTCATGAGCCGCTCGTGACCGTGCATACGGTCGGATCGCGCCGGGTCATCCGCGCAGCCTGTGCCGCCGCGCAGGAAGCAGGCCTGCATGTCGGCATGGCGCTGGCCCAGGCACAGGCCCTAGTGTCGAACCTGCATGTGGTTGAAGCAACCCCGGACGAGGACGAGGCCTCGCTGCGGGAACTCGCGCGGTGGGCCATCGGCTACTCGCCCGTGGTGGCGCCCGATCCTCCGGACGGGCTTTGGATCGATATCGCGGGCGTGGCGCATCTCTTCGGCAGCGAGGAGGAACTGCTTAGCGATCTGACCAGCCGTCTGACACGGCAGGGCATTGCCGCCAAAGCGGCTGTCGCCGATGCCCCGGGAGCCGCCTGGGCGGTAGCCCGCTATGGAGCGGGGGGCGTCGTGCCGACAGGCCGGATGGTTGATGCCGTCGCAACCCTGTCGATCCGAGCCCTGAGGATCGCTCCCGACAAACTCAGCGCTCTGCACCGGCTCGGCATCGAGCGGATCGGACAACTCGCCGCCATGCCGCGCGCGCCGCTGGTCCGGCGCTTTGGCCGCGACGTCGCCCTGCGGCTCGATCAGGCCCTGGGCCATGCCTTCGAGCCGATCACGCCGCTGATCCCCAAGGAAACCCCGGTGGCATCCCGTGCCTTCGCGGAGCCGGTTGCCCGGCTCGAGGATCTCAAGAGCGTGCTGCTGCGGCTTGCCAAGGATCTGTGCCGGCAACTGGAGCGCCGTGGCGAAGGCGTGCGCCGTCTCGACCTCATTTTCCAGCGCGTCGATCAGAAGAGCGCCTGCCTGCGGATTGGCACCGCCAGGGCCAACAGGGACGCGGCTCATCTGGCCAGGCTCTTTGACGAGCGGCTGCAAACCAT
>Ga0182742_1002075_pt1 | contig 23221 bp, 21 predicted proteins | sample eDN5th37CBELigMG_FD_128880 | JGI IMG/M metagenome (GOLD analysis project Ga0182742, IMG submission 128880) | Enriched Miracle-Growth compost microbial communities from Emeryville, California, USA - eDNA 5th pass 37_C BE-Lig MG (version 2)... ... | reverse complement strand
TATTTTCGAATTGCGCAACTGACTTCTGCCTGATTTGCGCGATCCATGCAATGATGCTTGCCTGGCCCCGCCGTTCGAAAAACTGTCCGAACTGCGAAGGAGCGAGACTATAGCACAAGTTTTGAACCCGTGTGGCAAGCCCTCGCCCGACGCAGGGATTGCGTTCACCCCCTTATATATAGGCATGCGGAACCAGGTTCCATTTCGAGCTTGCCTGGGAAATAGGTACGTTTACTATTCGCCATGTACGCTGCATCCAAAATTGGAGACGATTCCCCCATGCCCCCCGCCATCGCCATGAGCGAAGATATCCTGATCAATGTCACGCCTTTCGAGACCCGCGTTGCGCTGGTGGAACAAGGGTCGGTGCAGGAACTCCATGTGGAACGCAGCATCCAGCGCGGCCACGTGGGCAATATCTATCTGGGGCGGGTGGTCCGGGTGCTGCCGGGTATGCAGAGCGCGTTCGTCGATATCGGGCTGGAGCGCGCCGCCTTCATCCATATCGCGGATCTGCGCGAAAACCGCGGCGAACGCAGCCAGGGCCTGACGCCCACGCCCATCGAGAAGCTGCTGTTCGAGGGACAGACCATCATGGTGCAGGTGGTCAAGGACCCCTTGGGCACCAAGGGCGCGCGCCTGTCGACCCAGATCAGCATGGCGGGCCGGATGCTGGTGTATCTGCCCCATGACCCGCACATCGGCATTTCCCAGAAGATCGATGACGAATCCGAACGCATCCAGCTGCGCGAACGGCTGCAGGCTCTGATGCCCGCCGACGAGAAAGGCGGATTCATCGTGCGCACCCAGGCCGAAGGCGCCAACGACGACGAACTGACGGCGGACCTGGAGTACCTGCGCAAGCTGTGGACCAGCGTGCAGGCCGCCGCCCGCAGCCAGCCCGCCCCCGCCCTGCTGCACCAGGACCTCACGCTGGCGCAGCGGGTGCTGCGCGATATGGTGGGGCCGGCGACCGGTTCCATCCTGGTCGATTCCCGCACCACCAGCGCCGCCATGCTCGAATGGGCGCGCATCTACACGCCTTCGGTGGTCGGCCGCATCCAGCACTACAGCGGCGAGCGTCCGCTGTTCGACACGGCCAACGTGGACGAGGAGATCGCCCGCGCGCTGTCGCGCCGGGTCGACCTGAAATCGGGCGGCTATCTCATCATCGACCAGACCGAGGCGCTGACCACGGTGGACGTCAATACCGGCGGCTTCGTGGGCGGGCGCAATTTCGACGACACCATCTTCAAGACCAACCTGGAAGCCGCGCAGGCGATTGCGCGGCAGTTGCGCCTGCGCAACCTGGGCGGCATCGTGATCCTGGACTTCATCGATATGGAAGACCAGGACCATCGCGACACCGTGCTGGCCGAACTGAAGAAGGCGCTGTCGCGCGACCGCACGCGCATGACGGTCAATGGCTTCACGCAGTTGGGCCTGGTGGAGATGACCCGCAAGCGCACCCGCGATTCGCTGGCGCACCAGCTGTGCGAGCCCTGCCCCATGTGCGAGGCGCGCGGCAACGTGCGCACGCCGCGCACCGTGTGCTATGAAATCCTGCGCGAGATCCTGCGCGAGGCGCGGCAGTTCAACCCCAAAGAATTCCGCATCCTGGCCTCGCAGGACGTGATAGACCTGTTTCTGGAAGAAGAAAGCCAGCACCTGGCGATGCTGGGCGATTTCGTGGGCAAGCGCGTGTCGCTGGAAGTGGAAAGCCGCTACACGCAGGAGCAGTACGACATCATTCTGGTCTAGACCGTTAACAGGTTAGCCGCAGGAATTCACGTCATTGTGTATGAATTATGTTTCTTAAGGCTTCTTTTGAAATGAAGTTTGAAACCAATGGCGACGAGGACCTCCAGCCGATAAGCTGCGGGCGCTTTGCGGGGCAGAACCCGCCTCGCGCCCTTTCTTTTGCTTTCGGAGGTCTATTCGATGAAGTCCCTATTCCGTCCGTTCCTGGTGCTGGCCGCCGCGCTGCCGCTGGTGTTGGCCGCCTGCGGCGACAAGGAGCCTGAACAGCGTGCCGCGTTCACGCAGTTCCTGCAGACTCGCATCGTGGACAAGCCCGGCGTGCGCGTGCCGCAGCTGACGGACGAGGAGAAGAAGTCCTTTGGCGATTACGCCGCCCACTACGCCGTCATCACCGACTTCAACGCCGGCATGGACGCCTCGGTCAAGCCGCTGTCGGGCATCATGCAGAAGGGCTCGGTGCGCTCGCTCAACGATATCGTGGCGCGCCGCGACGACCTGAAGTCGGTGCAGGCCTCGCTCAACGACATGGGCACGGCGCTGCAGGCGGAACAGGCCAAGGCCGACGCCGCGCATGCGAAGCTCAAGCAGCCCGAGGACCTGAAGGCCGTCTACGACAAGGCCTACGAGAAGACCGTGAGCCTGCCGGCCGACACCTTCCGCGACACGCTGCCGCAGCTGAACGCGACCTTCGACGCCAGCCTGAAGATCGCCGACTACGTGGCCGCGCACGCCAAGCAGATCGATATGTCCGGCCCGGTGGTCAAGGTGCAGGACCCCGCCGTGCAGGCCGAGCTGAACAAGCTGCTGCAGGACCTGAACGCGCAGGCCAAGAACGTGCAGCAGGCGCAGACGCGCATGCAGGCCGTGATGATCGGCCGCTAAGCGGCTTCGCCCGCCACCGCCACGCGATTGCGGCCCGCGTGCTTGGCCTGGTAGAGGGCGGCGTCGGCCGCCGCCGCCAGGCCGGCCGCCGATTCGTCCGCCCGCGGGATGGCGGTGGCCACTCCCACGCTGACCGTGACGATGCCGGCCTCGCTCGCCTCGTGCGGCACGCGCAGCCCGGCGATGGTCTGCCGGATGCTTTCGGCGACGGCCGCGGCGCGCTCGCGGCCGGTGTCGGGCAGCAGCACCACGAATTCCTCGCCGCCGTAACGCGCCGCCAGATCGCGCGGCCGCCGCGCTTTCTGCTTGAGCGCCAGCGCCATCACCTTCAGCAGTTCATCGCCTTCCGGATGGCCATAGCGGTCGTTGTAGCGCTTGAAGTGGTCCGCATCCAGGAACAGCAGCGACAGCGGCGTCTGCTCGCGGCGCGCGTCGCGCCATTCGCGCGCCAGGGCCTCGTCGAAGGCGCGGCGGTTGGGCATGCCGGTCAATCCGTCCGTCTGCGCCTGCGCCGCCAGCTGCGCCTCGACCGCCTGCCGCAAGCGCATCTCGCGGCGAAACAGCGCGATCAACGCCATCACCGACAGGAACAGCGCGGCGGTGACCGCCACCACCAGCACGGCGCGGCGCGTCCAGGGCTCGAATACTTCGTCCACGTCCATGGCCACGTCGAGGATCAGCGGCGTGTCCTCGATGGCGTCGAAGGTATAGAGGCGATTGATGCCGTCCGGCGACAGCACGCCCACGAACGAGCCTTCGCGGCGGACCAGGAACTGCTGGAAATCCGGCGACATGCCGATATTGCTGCCCAGGTCGGACAGGGAATAGGGATTGCGCAGCAGCACCACGCCGTCGTTGCGGAAGATGGTGATCTCGTCGCCCTCGCCGATCGACAGCGCCGCCAGCCGGTCGCGGAAATAGGCCAGGCGCAGCGAACCGCCCACGATGCCGGCGAAGCTGCCGTCCGGATTGGACAGGCGCCGGCTGATGGTGATGCTTTCGTCGCCTTCGCGCAGGCGGCTGTGATAGGGCTTGCTGACATAGAGACCGACGTCGCCGGCGTCGCGATGCACCTGGAAGAAGTCCCGGTCCGCGAAGTTCAGCGTCGGCGGCTCGAGGGAACCGGAGTGGTAGCGGATATTGCCGTCCTTGTCGGTCACCACGATGGCGCCCAGGTACTCGGCCGTGGACGAGCGGTCGAACAGGAAGCGTTGGCGCGTGGCCCGCGCAAGGTTCTCCAGGCCGGGTTCGGCCAGGCGCTCCATCACGCCTTGCAGCGACAGGTCGTAGAACTGCACCGTGCGGCTGATGTCGGCCGACAGCACGCCGGTGATGTTGCGCGCCGACACGCGCGCGGCCTCCCAGGTGTCGCGCCGGTCGATCCAGAGCAGCGCCACGGACGCGGCGCAGATTCCGGCCGCGAGCAGCACCGCCAAGGCGTACAGCGCGCGATGTAGAAACCTGCGTGACTTCAAATACGGCGCTCCAACGCAAGGGAGGTCGGGATGTCGCAGCTCATGCGCACGGGCGACTCACGCCGCCGATGATGCCGACACCCGGCCCGGGACGCAAGATCCCGGCCGTAAAAAAGGGACGCAGCACATGCAATCGTCAGGACGCCGCCGGCGCGCCGATGCGGAACGGAAATGCCTTGGCGCCCCGCGCCCTGTCGGTCTCGCGGTGCGCGCCGATCGACCACGCGGGCCCGGCGCCGCCGGTCTGCGACAGCAGACGGCGCATCGATCCGGCGGAAAACCCGCAATGCAAGGCCAGCGCCTGGCGGCGCGCCAGTTCTACGCCGACGGCGTGCGGCGTCGTGGAAATCCGATCCGATTGCAGCATGGCATTCCCCTGGCAAACGCGCTTCATGATCGAAGCGTCTGTGCGGATTAATCTACCGCACTCGCCCGCGCTTGCGCATGAAATGATGCGTAACGTAACGCATATAAAAGGAAATAGTGATTCATGCCGTGGGCGTGGACGGGGCGGCGCCGGTTTCGCGGTCGGGTTTGTCGTTGCGGCCGTCGGCCGGCGCGCTCATGTTGCCGTACAGCAGCGAGCGGCCGGCGAACAGGCCGCCGGCCACCTCCAGCTCGAAGCGGTCGGTGTCGCGCCTGCGCACGTCCTGGACCACCTCGGCGGCCTCGTCGGGCGGCACCCCGACCGCCCGCAGCGCGGCCTCGCCGAAGACCAGCGCCGATTCCAGGGTCTCGCGCACCTGGTAATCCACCCCCTCCTTGGCCAGCGCCAGCGAATGGATACGGTCGTAGGCGCGCACCACCACCTTCACCAGCGGGAATTCCGCCTTGACCAGCTTGACCATGTGGCTGATCGAGACCGGGTTGTCGATGCAGATCAGGATGACCTGGGCGTTCTCCGCGCCCGCGGTGCGCAGCATGTCGACCCGGGTGCCGTCGCCGTAGTACACCTTGACGCCCCATTTGGCGGCCGCCCGGATGGCGTCGGTGTCGGTGTCCAGGATGGACACCTTGAGGCCGCGCGCCAGCATGGCCTGGGTCACGATCTGGCCGAAGCGCCCGAAACCCACGATCAGCACGCAGCCGTCCAGGTCCTTGGCCACGTCCACGCCTTCCATGGACGGCGCCGGCTTGGGCAGCAGCCAGCGCAGCGCCAGCACGCACAAGGGCGTCAAGGCCATGGAGATGATGACGACCGCCGTCAGCACGGCGCCGGTATGCGGGTCGAAGATGCCGGCCGCGGCCGCCGCCCCGTACAGCACGAAGGCGAATTCGCCGCCCTGGGCCAGCAGGGCGCTGCGGGTGACCGCCTCGGCGTGGCTGGCGCGCAGGGCCCGCGCCACCGCGTACACGCCCAGCGACTTCACCAGCATGAAGACCGCCACCGCCGCCAGGATCAGGGGCCATTCGCGCGCCACGGCGGCCAGGTCCAGCGACATGCCCACGCCCAGGAAGAACAGCCCCAGCAGGATGCCGCGGAACGGCTCGATCTCGGCCTCGAGCTGGTGGCGGAAGGTGGATTCCGACAGCAGCACCCCGGCCAGGAAGGCGCCCATGGCCATGGACAGCCCGCCCAGTTCCATGAGCAGCGCCGCCCCCAGCACGACCAGGAGCGCGGCCGCGGTCATGACTTCGCGCGCGTGCGCGGCCGCCAGCAGGCGGAACAGCGGATTGAGCAGCCAGCGGCCCGCCGCCAGCAGCGCCAGGATGCAGCCCATGGCGATGGCCGCCTGCAGCCACGGGTCGCCCTGCTCGGCGCCGCCGGCCGGCGCCAGCAGGCTGGCCAGGGCCAGCAGCGGCACGATGGCCAGGTCTTCGAGCAGCAGGATGGACACGATGCGCTGGCCCTGCGCGCTGGCGGTCTCGCCGCGCTCGCCCAGGATCTGCATGACGATGGCGGTGGACGACAGCACGAAGCCCATCGCCGCCATGAAGGCGGCCGGCCCGGACAGCCCGGCCAGCAGGCCGACACCGGTCAGCAGCGCGCCGCAGGCCAGCACCTGCGCCACGCCCAGGCCGAAGATTTCGCCGCGCAGCTTCCACAGGCGCGAGGGCTGCATTTCCAGCCCGATGATGAAGAGGAACATGACCACGCCGAGTTCGGCGACGTGGAGGATGGATTTGGGATCGGAGAAAAAGCCCAGCCCGAACGGGCCGATCACCAGGCCGGCGGCCAGGTAGCCCAGGACGGAGCCCAGGCCCAGCCGTTTGAACAAGGGAACCGCCACCACGGCAGCCCCCAACAGGACGACGACGTTGACGAGCTGATTGCCGTCGGAAGGCAGGGACATGGAGCGCTCCTGGGTGTACCTAGCGGCAATTTTCCGGCTATCCCGCGGATTGGCAATCCGGAAATGCGACAGGAAGCGAACGCCCCCTGCCGCTTCAGTCTTCCCGGAACTGCATCTTGTAGAGCGAGGCGTACAGGCCGTTGGCCGCCAGCAGCTCGGCGTGCGCGCCCTGCTCCACGATCTTGCCGGCGTCCAGCACGATGATGCGGTCGGCGTTCTGCACCGTCGACAGGCGGTGGGCGATGACCAGCGTGGTGCGGCCCTTCATGAGGCGCTCCAGCGAAGCCTGCACCTGACGCTCGGATTCGTTGTCGAGGGCGGAGGTGGCCTCGTCCAGGATCAGGATGGGCGCGTTCTTGATCAGCGCCCGGGCGATCGCCAGGCGCTGGCGCTGGCCGCCCGACAGGCGCGCGGCGTTCTCGCCCACCGGCGTGTTCAGGCCCTGCGGCAGGCCCTCGACGAACTCCAGCAGGTTGGCGGCCGCCAGGGCGTCGCGCACCTTCTGTTCGCTGGAGTTGCCCAGCGCGCCGTAGCCGACGTTGGCGGCGATGGAGTCGTCGAACAGCACCACGTCCTGGCTGACCAGCGACAGGTGCGAACGCAGGCTGCGCAGTGTCAGCTCGCCGATGGGCACGTCGTCGACCAGGATCTGGCCGCTGTCGGCCAGCACGAAGCGCGGCAGCATGTTGACCAGCGTGGTCTTGCCGCTGCCCGAGCGCCCCACCAGGGCCACGGTCTGGCCGGGTTCGACCACGAAGGACACGTCGTTGACGGTGTCGCGGTCGGCGTCCGGGAAGCGGTGCGACACGGCGCGGAACTCGACCTTGCCGCGCACCGGCTCGGCCAGGGTGCGGGTGCCGGTATCGCCTTCGGGCGTCTGGTCGATCAGGGTGAACACGCTTTCGGCCGACACCAGCATCTTCTGCATGCGCGCGGCCACGTTGGTCAGGCGCTTGATGGGGTCGAAGATCTGGGCCAGCGCGGCCATGAACGAGGCGAAGCTGCCCACGGTGAGCGCGCCGCTGTTGGCCTGGCTCAGCGCCACCGCGATGACCGCGCCGACCGAGATCGAAATGCAGACCTGGGTCAGCGGCGTCAGCGCGGCGTCGGCCGTGGCGGTGCGCATGGCGAAGCGGCGCAGGCGGCGGTTGACGAAGTCGAAGCGTCCGCGCTCGACCTCGTAGCCGTCGAACAGCTTGATGACGCGCTGGCCGTCGATGCCCTCGCCGACCACGCGGGTCAGCTCGGCGTTCATGTTGACGGTTTCGCGGTTGATGCGGCGCAGGCGCTGGATGAAGAAGCGCGAGATCAGCACCGAGACGGGCAGCATGATCAGGATGATGAGCGTCAGCACCCAGGACATGTACAGCAGCACGCAGATCAGCGCGACCACCACCAGGGTCTCGCGCACCAGCACCGTGATGACGTCGGTGGCGTAGCCGGTGACGTTGCCGGCGTCAATGGTGAAGCGGTTGAGCAGGCGGCCGGTGTCGCCCTGCTTGAAATCGGCGTCCGGCAGGCCCAGCAGGCGCTCGAACATGTCGCGCCGCATGCCCAGCAGCACGTTGTTGGCGACCCACGCCAGCAGGTAGTCGCTGAAGAAGTTGCAGATGCCGCGCAGCAGGATCAGGCCGATCACCGCCAGCGGCAGCGCCCAGACGTAGTAGGGCTTGGCCCCCGAAAAGCCGCCGTCGAGCAAGGGCTTCATGATGACGGCCAGGACGGGCTGGGTGGCGGCCGCGCCCGCCATCAGCAGGATGGCCAGCAGCAAGCCCTTCCAGTAAGAGCCCACGCGGCTGTAGATCCGCCTCCAGAGTTCGGCTTTGACAGGCTGGGAGCCCGCGGGCGCATGGCGTGCGGCAGAATTCAAAGGGATCACTCGCTTTTATACAATTGTGGCGAGAATTGTACCGGCTGCGCGCACACGCGCCGCCGGTTGCGCCCCGCTTAGCCCTAACGCGCCCTGCGCCCCTCCATGTCCGATATCAGTTGTTTGTACGTCCGGCTGCCCAATTGGGTGGGCGATGTCTGCATGAGCCTGCCCAGCCTGCGCGCCCTGCACGCCAGCGGGCTGCCCCTGGTGATCTGCGCCCGCCCGTGGGCGCGCGACCTGCTCGACGGGGTGGCCAAGCAGGATTTCATCCCGATGCGGGGCAAGGTCGGCCCCGACCGCGCCGCCGTCAGCGCCCACCGGCGCGCCCTGGGCGCCCAGGGCCGACATGCCCGCGGCCTGCTGCTGCCGGATTCGCTGTCCAGCGCCCTGGTGTTCCGGCTGGCCGGTCTGCCTTCGGCGGGCTACCGCGACGACGGCCGCAGCTTCCTGCTGCGCTGGCCGGTGACCAAGCCCGACGACTCCCTGCACGCGGTCCAGTCCTGGCATTACCTGACCCGCGAGGCCCTGAAGCGCTGGGGCCTGCCCGCCGGCCCGGCCGATCCGGGCCCGACCCTGGACCTGCCCCTGACCGCCGCGCACCGCGAGGCCGCCGCCCAGGCCCTGGAAGCCGCCGGGCTGGCCGGCCGCCGCTTCGTCCTGATCGCGCCCACCGCCACCGGCCTGCACAAGGGCAGGATCAAGGTCTGGCCGGGATTCGATACACTTACCCGCGCCCTCCAGGCCGAGGGCCATACCGTGGTAATGTGCCCCCCTCCGGCCGAAACCGAGGAGGCCCGGCGCAATGCCCCGACGGCGCAATTGCTGCCGCCGCTGTCCCTGGGCGCCTTCGCGGCGCTGACGGCCAGCGCGGCGTTGGTGATTTGCAACGATTCGGGCGTGTCCCACGTCGCCGCGGCCGCCGCCGCGCGGGAGCTGACCCTGTTCGGCGTGACCCGGCCGGGACGCACCGGCCCGTGGTCGCCGCGGGCGGTATGCCTCGGCACGGACAACGCCTGGCCGTCGGTCGAGCAAGCCGTGCAGCAAGCCACAAGCCTGCTGCACGAGACGTAGTAATCAGGACTGTAAATGCCTCTTTCGAGTTATCTCGCGAATCTGATCATCCCCGCCAACCTGTGCATGGCCCTGGTCGCCGTGGGCCTGGTGCTGGGCCTGTTCCGGCTGCGCAAGACCGGCGGCGCGCTGATCGCGGCCGGCCTGCTGTGGGCGCTGGCCTGGTCGCTGCCGGCGACCTCGCTATGGCTGGGCGGCGCGCTGGAATCCCGCTACCCGCACCTGCCGCCCGAGCAATCCCCCACCGCCGACGCCATCGTGGTGCTGGGCGGCAACACCGCCAACGGCCGCGCCAACTGGTTCCTGCCCTACGACAAAAGCACGGCCATCGTGCGCATCGACACGGCCGCCGAACTCTATCTGGCCGGCCGCGCGCCCAAGGTGCTGCTGTCCGGCGGCGCGCTCGAGGGCGACGTGAGCGAAGCCCGCGGCATGGCCCACAACATCCGCCAGCAGGGCGTGCCGGAATCGGCGCTGATCCTGGAGAACTCCAGCCGCACCACCTACGAGAACGCCGCGCTCACCGAAGACAAGCTCAAGGCCCGCGGCATCGGCAAGATCCTGCTGGTGACCTCGGCGCTGCACATGCCGCGCGCCATGGCGGCCTTCTCCAAGCAGGGCGTGCAGGCCATCGCCGCCCCCACCCCGCCGCAGATCGTGGCGCCGGCCGACGGCTCGCTGCCGCTGTGGCTGCCCGACCAGCGCACGTTCGACGCCAGCCGCTCCATCATCAAGGAATACGCGGGCCTGTTCGTCTACTGGCTGCGCGGATGGGTCTGAGCGCGGCCCCGCTGGACTGCCGGCCCGGCTGCGGCGCCTGCTGCATCGCGCCGTCCATCACCCGCCCGATTCCCGGCATGCCCCAGGGCAAGCCGGCCGGCGTGCCCTGCGTCCAGTTGCTGCCGGACATGCGCTGCGCCATCTTCGGCCAGCCGTCGCGCCCGGATTTCTGCGGCGGCCTGCAGCCCCAGGTGGAGATGTGCGGCGCCGATCGAGAGCATGCGATCCGTTGGTTGGGGGAGTTGGAGCGGGCGACCCGGCCGGGGGGGTGATGGGTTTCGCGCGCTGAACGATTGGATTCCTGGTCGGGAAATCTCGCGCTGCACCCATCCTACGGTTCCTCCGTTTCCGCGTCCCGGGACGCTCGCGTGCGGAGTTTCTTCCAGAGCGTGGTTCTGGATATTCCCAGCCGTTTCGCCGCCAGGCCCATATGCCCGCCCGACTCGGATATGGCCTGCTGGATGGCGCGCTGTTCGGCGTCCAGGCGGGTGACGGCCAGCACCGGGCTCTCGTCATTGAGTTTTCTTTCGGGAAACAGGTCGCTGGCCGACAGCGTGCGGCGGTCGGCCATGACGATGGCGCGGGCGATACGGTTGCGCATTTCGCGGATGTTGCCGGGCCAGTCGTGGGCGGCCAGGGCGGCGAGCGCGTCGTCGGCGAGCCGCACGTCGGCGGCGTTCTGTTCGCCCAGGATGGCCTGGGCCAGCGCGGCGAGCGCGCCCGGACGGTTTCTCAGCGGCGGCAGCGCGACGCGGGCGACGGCCAGCCGGTAGAACAGGTCGGCGCGCATGGCGCCCTGCGCCAGCGCCGCGTCGAGATCGCCGCAGGTGCTGGCCAAGATGCGGCAGTCGGCCCGGCGGCTGCCGGATTCGCCCAGCGGCCGGTATTCCCCGTTTTCCAGCACCCGCAGCAGGACGGCCTGCGCCTTGGGGCTGAGTTCGGCGATCTCGTCCAGATACAGCGTGCCGCCCGAGGCCTGCGAAAACAGGCCCTCGCGGGCCGCGCTGGCGCCGCTGAACGCGCCTCTGGCATGGCCGAACAGCTCGCTTTCGACCAGGTCGGAGGCCAGGGCGGCGCAATTGACGGCGACGAACGGCCCCGCGGCCTGCGCGGAGCGCCAATGGCAATAGCGGGCCGCGCGATCCTTGCCGGCGCCGGTTTCGCCTTCGAACAGTATCGGCAGCGCGCTCGGGGCCAGGCGTTCGAGTTCCTGCGCCAGCGCCGCGGTCGAATGGTCCAGGGCGAACGGGTTCTCCAATACCTGCGCGCCGGCGTTGTCGGGCTGCGCGGCCAGCACCGCGCGGATGCGCGCGATCAGCGTGTCGGCGTCGTACGGCTTGGTCAGGTAATCGTTGGCGCCGGCCGCGACCAGGCGCACGGCCTGGGCGATATCGCCATAGGCGGTCGCGAACACCACGGTGGTCTGCGCCAGGTACGGAATCAGGCGGCGGTACAGGTCCTCGCCCGAGCCGTCCGGCAGGCGGATGTCGGCCAGCACGAACGCCGGCCGGATGCGCGTGCGGCGGAAAATCTCCACGGCCTGCGCGCAGCTCTGCACCCACTGGGCGGCGATGCCTTCGAGCCGCAGGCGCTGCAGCAAGGCGCCGCCCAGCACCATGTCGTCCTCGATCAGCAGAACCTGGATGTCATTCACCACGGGCCTCCGGCGGTAAAAAGGGAAGGCGCACCGAAATGCGCGTGCCGGCGCGATGCCGCGTCACGCGCAGGCGCGCCTGCATGGTTTTGATGAGATCGGCGGACACCTGAAGGCCGATGCCGTCGCCGCCGGCCTGGCCGCCCCGCAAGGCCTGCATGGCGCAGGCGGGCAGACCGGCGCCGCCATCGCAAACGTGCAGCGCGAGCGCCTGGCCGCGCGCCCGCGCGCAGACCCGCACCTGCGCGCCCGCGGGCGAGGCCGCGATGGCGTTCAGCACCAGGTTGAGCAGCAGCTGGCGCACGGTCGCGGCGGGCAGCGGCAAGGTCGCCGCCGCGTCCATCCCGTCGCAATGCAGCGCGACGCCGACGCCGCGATTGTCCGCCTGCGCGCTGACCAGCAGGCGTATGTCGGCGATGTCCTCGGCGCGCAGCAGCGCTTCGCCGGGGCGGAAGGTGCGCAGGCTCGCGTCGACCACGGCCTGCAGGGCCTGCACGCCGCGCTCGATGAAATCCAGCGACTCGTCGCGCACCTCGCGGCGTTCGCCGAACTGCCTGAGCGTCTGGACCGCGGTGCGCAGGCCGCCCAGCGGATTGCGCACTTCGTGCGCCAGCGCCGCCGACATGCGGCCAAGCACGGCTTCGCGTTCCAGGCGCGCCTGCCTTTGCGCCAGCGCTTCGCGCTCGCGCGCGCTCTGCGCCATCCAGTTGTAGGCCGCGATGAGTTCGGCCAGCTCCGGGTCCGTGGTGCGCAAGGCCATGGTCTGCGGCCGGTCCGCACGCGCGGCGCGCAGCGCCTGGGTCAGCGAGGTGATGGGCCGCTGCAGGCGCCGCGCCATGCCGTAGCAGACCAGCGCGCCGAGCAGGCTGACGACCAGGCCGACCAGCACCAGCTCCAGGGCCAGCTCGGCGCGCTGCCGCTGGAAGTCGCCGACGTCCAGGTTGGCGACGAGGCTGCCGAGCTGCGGCCGTTCGGCGTCGAGCAGCCGCCAGGTCCACACGCCATTGGCGCCGGCGCCGAGCAAGGCGCCCGCAGGCTGCGCGATCGAGGCCAGCGGCACCGGCTCGACTTCCGGATAGCGGGCGACGTGGGCAAGCACGCGCTGGCCGGGGGCCACGACGGCGAGCGTCCTGTCGACCACGCCCAGGTGCGTGTCCAGCGCGCGGTTGAGCACCTCCACCATCTGGTCCGCGTCATTGGCCAGCACCGCCGGCAGGACCGCCGCCGAGAGTCCGTCCAGATACACCTGGCCGAGATTGTCGATCTGGCGGTCGAACTGGCGCGACAGGCCATGCAGGGCCAGCGAGATGAGCGCGGCCGAGATCACGAGAAAAAGCAGCGAGACCGCGAGCGGAATTCTGGTGGTGAGCGGCAGGCGAAGCATGGCGGGCGGCGGCGAACGACGAAACAGGGATTATGCCGCGCCCGCAATGGCCCTTGGACATGCAAGTTTTGGCAAGCGGGACGGCGCCCGGCAAATCCCGTGCCAGCAGCGGCGCCGGCCCGTGCGCGGGCCGTGCTTGTTCACTTTCGTGAACATCGCGATGTTCACGATGTTCACGGGCGGCAACACGGCGTCGCGCCCCGCTTTCCCATTCATGGTTATCCCGGATTTTTCCGTCTGTTTGCTGAAAGCGAATTGGAAGCCGGTCTTCCTAAAGTGCCGACTACTCGGGCATGCACGGCTGCACGCCGGAGCATGTCGTCAACAAAAAAGGGGAGCACGCCGTGGGCAGCACCATATTTTCCAGAAAGCGCGATCTGTGGGGAGGCGCGTTCATCGCGCTCTGCGGCGCGCTGACCATACTCGAAGCCACTTCATACAGCATCGGCGAACTGGCCCGCATGGGGCCGGGATACTTTCCATTCCTGGTGGGATGTTTCCTGGTCGCGCTGGGCTTGCTGATTCCGCTCGCGCCCGATCCCGACGAGCTCCAGGAAGACCTGGTCAACGACCATCTGCCGCAGCCTGCGCGGCGCGACCGTATCCGCGGCATGGCATGCATCGCCGCCGGCATCGCGCTGTTCATCGTGCTGGGCAGCTACCTGGGCTTTCTGCCGGCCACGTTCGCGCTGGTGTTCGTCTCGGCGATGGGAGACACGTCGAACTCGGTCAAATCGGCCGCCATACTGGCCACGGCGATGACGGTCTTCGGCGCCATCGTGTTTTCCTGGGGGCTGCAGCTGCAGTTCCCGATGCTGCGCTGGGGTTGAGCCATGGATCTATTCGACAACGTATTGCAAGGGTTTTCCGTCGCCTTTCAGTGGAACAACCTGCTGTGGTCCCTGTTCGGCGTGTTCATGGGCAACATGATCGGCGTGCTGCCGGGCATGGGCGTGCTCGCCGCCATTTCCATCCTGCTGCCGCTCACTTACGCCATGACGCCGGTCGCGGCGCTCATGATGCTGGCCGGCATCTATTACGGCGCGCAGTACGGCGGGGGCATCACCTGCATACTGCTGAACCTGCCGGGCACGCCTTCGCACGCCGTCACCTGTCTGGACGGCAACCCGCTGGCGCGCAAGGGCAAATCGGGATCGGCCCTGTTCATGCTGGTCATGGCTTCCTTCGTCGGCGCCAGCGCCGGCATCGTGGTCATGATCCTGTTCTCGCCGCTGCTGGTCGAAGTGGCTTTCAAGTTCGGGCCGGCCGAGTATTTCTCGATGATGATGCTGGGCCTGTTCGCCGGCGCGACGCTGGCCAAGGGGTCCGCGGTCAAGGGCGTGGCCATGGTGTTCCTGGGCCTGCTGCTGGGCGTGGTGGGCACCGACGTCAACACCGGCACCATCCGCTACGCTTTCAACGTGATCGAACTGAGCGACGGCATACAGCTGGTGGCGCTGGCGATGGGGCTGTTCGGCCTGGCGGACTTCTTCGCCAACGTCAACCGCATCGGCAAGGCGACCACCGTGGGCACCCAGGTCAAGATGTCGGTGCGGCCCGAACCGGGCGACATCCGCCAATCGGCCATGCCGGTGGTGCGCGGCAGCGCCATCGGCGCCGTGCTGGGCATACTTCCCGGCACCGGCGCGACCATCGCCTCGTTCATGTCCTACGCCATCGAGAAGCGCGTGTCCAAGACGCCGCAGCGCTTCGGCAACGGCGCCATCGAAGGGATCGCGGGACCGGAAGCGGCGAACAACTCGGCCGCGCAGACCAGCTTCATTCCCACCATGAGCCTGGGGATTCCGGGCGACTCCGTCATGGCGCTGATGCTGGGCGCGCTGATCATCCACGGCATACAGCCCGGCCCGCAGATGGTGACCGAGCACGCCGACCTGTTCTGGGGCCTGATCGCCAGCTTCTGGATCGGCAACGTGCTGCTGGTGGTCATGAACCTGCCGCTGATCGGCATGTGGGCGCGCCTGTTGAAGGTGCCGTACAAGTACCTGTTTCCGTCGGCGCTGTTCTTCGTGTGCGTCGGGGTGTACAGCACCAACAACGCGCTCTTCGACGTGGGCATGGTGCTTGCCCTGGGCCTGGTCGGCTATCTGTTCCTCAAGCTGCGCTTCTCCCCTGCCCCCCTGCTGCTGGGCTTCGTGCTCGGGCCGATGGTCGAGGAGAATTTCCGCCGGGCGCTGCTGCTGTCGCGCGGGGACATGGCCATTTTCGTGGACCGCCCCATCAGCGCGGGCTTCATCTATGCCATCGGCGCGCTCGCGGTCTGGCTGATCTTTTCGGCCGTGCGCGACAAGAAGCGGGTGCGCGCGCTGGAGGCGGCGCAGGCCCGCTAGCCTCGGCAGGCCGGCGCGCAAGGGCCTGCCCGGCGCTTGCGCGCCTTGTTCTCGGGAGAAAGTCGTGGGGATTTCCGCCATCGCAAGGCCGCGCGAACAGGTCCTGATGCGCAGATTGCCATTCATCGAGTTCATGGAGCTGCTCGAATTCAGCCATCTGCGGTTCGAGCCGCCCGAGCCCGCCGCGGGCGCCGCGCTGCTCGGCACGCTGGAATGGCGCAACGGTCCGCAGCACGACGCCGGCGACACCTCCGGCATCTATGTCTGCAGCACGCTGGAGGCCCTGCGCGATGCGGTGCTGAGCCCTGAGGCCGCGGAAATCCATATCGACAGCCCGGCGCGCGGCCGCATCCGCCTGCGCGCGATCGCCCGGCATCGTTCCGCCGCCGCCAGGCCGCCCTGCATACGCGTGGACCTGAGCGCCCTGATCCGCCGCGTGCTGGTCCCGGCCGCCGCGCCCGCGCATCTGTACGACCTGGTGCGCCACGTCGTCATGACGCGGCTGTGGATCGAAGTGGCCCGGGTGTAGCCGGGCCGGCCCGTTCACCCGCGCTCGACCAGCACTTTCCGATACAGCGCCTCGTAGCGCGCCGCCACCGCTTCCCAGCTCTGCTCGCAGGCGATCGCCAGGCCGCGCTCGGCCAGCGCCGCGCGCAGCTCGGGTTCGGAACCCAGGCGCTCCAGCGCCTGCGCCAGTTGCGCGCCGTCGCGCGGGTCCTGCAGGATGAGCGCGTCCTTGCCGGCCGACAGGTACTGCGCGAAGCCGCAGTACACCGGCGAACTGACCACCACGGGCAGGCCGTGCGACATGGCTTCCAGCGGCGCCATGCCGTAGCTGTCGTTCAGCGTGGGATGGGCGTAGATGTCGGCCGCGCTGAAATAGCGCGCCACGTCGGGCGTGGGATCGATGAGCGTGACGCGGGCCGCGATGGCGCCGGCGGCGCGCACGCGGTCGCGGGTGGGCTGGTCGGCGCCCACCACCAGCAGCCGGTAGCGCGGCGGCAACTGGCCCAGCGCGTCGAGCAGCGCCGGCAACCCCTTGCGCAGCGGGTTGCGCGCCACCAGCAGGCAGCCGATGGTGTCGGCGTCCCAGCCCAGGCTGGCGCGGGTGTCGTCGCGCCCCTGCTTTTGCTCGGCCGTGGGCAGCTTGACGCCCGGCGCGATGATGTCCACCGGCAGCTGCGGACCGTAGCTGCGATGCAGCTGCTCCATGATGAGGCCGGACACCGCGACCACGCGGCGCGCCGGCGCCCTGCGCACGCGCAGTTTTTCCAGCAGCAGATAGGTGGCCAGGCGCGGGCTGAGCCAGGCGGCCACGCGCTGCAGCGGCCGGGCGCGGGTCAGGCGGTTGTAGCGCACCGGCGTGACGTGCATGACCTGGATCTCGCCCGCCCAGCCGTTCATGTGCGAATGCACGATGTCGTAGCGCCCGCGGGTCAGCCGGTCGGCGCGCCAGGCGAAATACAGCACTCGCATCCAGCTGGGCAGCCAGACCGGAAAGCGCACCGGCAGGAAGGAAAACGGCAGGTCGCTATCGAAGTCGCGCGCCACCACGGAGACGTCGTGGCGCTGGCCGAGCACCCGCATCAGCTCCACGCCATAGGCTTCCGCGCCTCCGAAGCGATTGCCGAAGCGGTCGACCAGCAGCGCGATGCGTAGCCGCCGCTCAGCGGCGCCGGCGGGTGTCTTCATACCGGGTCAGACACTTCTGCAGGAATCGAACGATGTTGGTGGACCGCGCCACCGTCACCCGCGGCAGGCCGTAGGGATCGTCGCTGGCCGCCGCCAGGCCACGCTGGGTCAGCGTGGCGTTGTCGTAGCCGGCCTCGCGCACCATGGCCCGGTGTTCCGGGCCGTGATCGCCGTAGGGATAGCAGAAGGCGGTGACCGGCGCGCCCAGCGCCTGTTCCAGTTCTTCCTTGGACTGGACGATCTGGCGCCGCGCCTCGTCGGGCGACATTTCGGGCAGATGCACGTGGTCCAGCGTGTGCGAGCCGACCTCGTTGCCGGCCTGCGCCCATTCCCGCATTTCGTTGACGGTCATGAGGGCCGAAAACGGAATGCCTTTTTGCAGGTCCCATACGTTGCCGCCGTCGAACTGGTGCGCCACGAAATAGTTGGTGGCGGTAAAGCCCAGCTCGCTCAGCACCGGCATCGCGTTGTGATGCACGTTGCGGTAGCCGTCGTCGAAGGTGATGCCGAATACCTTGCCCTGGCGCTCGCCGCGCACATAGGGCATGACGTCCCGCATCGACAGGCCGCGATAGCCCAGCCGGCGCATCCAGCGCATCTGGCGGGCGAAGCTGGCGGGGTGTACCGTCAGCCCGCGATACGGCGTGCCCTTGGGGTTGGGCTCGCCGATCTGGTGGTACATGAGTATGGGGATAGACATAGCCCGGAATTATACGGGGACACCACGGGAAAGAGGACGGGGCAGCGCCGGCTGCCTGGTCCTGTTTTACCCCAAGGCGCGCCGGTAAACATCCAGTGTTGCGTCGGCGAAACGCGCCAGGTTGAAATCGCGCACGGCGGTCTCGCGCGCCCGGGCGCCCATGGCGCGCACGGCTTGTGGGTTGTCCAGCATGAAGCGCAGGCGCGCGGTCATGGCCGGGACGTCGCGCACCGGCACGATCCAGCCGTCCTCGCCGTCGGTGACGTTCTCGGGCAGGCCGCCGACGTCGCTGATCAGGGCCGGCAGGCCCAGGCCCATGATTTCGCGGCAGGCGAAGGACAGCGCCTCGCGGTAGGACAGCACGAAGCCGGCGTCGCAGGCCGCCAGCGCCGGCCGCACGTCGTCGAGCAGGCCCGGAAAGCGGACCTGGTCGATCATGCCCAGCTCCCGCACCCGCGCGAGCTTGGCCTCGGAGGGCGGATCGCCGGCCACCATCAGCAGCACCCGCGCGCGGTCGGCCGGCGGCAGCGCCGCGGCCGCGGCCACCAGGTCCAGCCAGCCCTTGTCGTAATCGGTGCCGCCGGAACTGCCCAGCAGCAACTTGCCCTGCCAGCCCGGCCCGAAGATGCGGTCGCGCAGTTCGTCCAGGCCGGCCTGCTCGGGCGGGGCGAAATAGTCGGTGTCGATGCCGTGGCGGATCGTGGTGATGGGATGCCTGCGGTAGGGCGAGCGCGACATCAGGCCGTGCACGTAGTCGCTGACCGCGATGCTGTGGTCGGTGGCCAGGCGGGCGCGCAGCCAGTTGCCCAGGCTGGTCACCGGGTGGTCGTTGTGCTTGGTGAAGACGATGCGCGGGCGCCGCGGCAGGGCCAGCGTGGCGAACATGACCTGCTTGTGGTCGGCCGAGCCGTTGCAGTGGATGAGGTCGAAACCGCCTTCGCGGATCAGGCGCCGCAGCTGCGCGCGCTCGCCGAAGAGCGCGGCCGGACGGGACGTATATTGCATCGGCACCGCCGTCACGCCGGCGATGGCGCGGGCCTGGCGGTAGAGCCGGCTGCCCTCGGGCGTGGCGACCGTGATCTGGTGGCTGCCGGCCAGCGCGCGGGCCAGGTTGATGATGTAGGTCACGTGGCCGCCGCCGTTGCGGCCGTGGAAGTTGGTGTAGAGGATCTTCACTTTTGCTTTTCGGCCAGGAACATCAGCTTCGAATAGCGGAAGAAGCTGCCCGCGGCCGCGGTGACCGCCAGCACCAGGCCGTGCTTGCCGTCGAGAAACCCGCGCCGGATCAGGTAGATCCGCACGAAGGTCCAGAAGCCGTGCCCCAGCGCGCCGAAGACCGACGTGCGCTTGCCCTTGGCGTACATCATGGCGGCGGCGTCCGACGAGTAGCGGTTGACCTTGGTGATGAGGGCCTCCAGGTTGTCGTACGGATAGTGCTGGAAATAGCCGCGCATCCGCAGGGGCTGGCCCTGGGCCGGCACCACCCGCTCGTGGACGGCGGCGTCCGTGAAGCGCGCCGTGCCGCGCTTGAACAGCCGCAGCACGTAGTCGGGCCACCAGCCGCTGTGGCGGATGTCGCGGCCGCAGAAATTCGACAGGCGCGCGATCTCGTAGGCGTCGGCCCGCGGGGCGCGCAGCGCTTCCTGGATTTCCCGGGCCAGCTCCGGCGTCACGCGTTCGTCGGCGTCGATGGACAGTATCCAATCCCCGGTCGCCAGGTCCAGCGCGCGGTTCTTCTGGGGCCCAAAACCCGGCCAGTCCGACGTGATTTCCACGCGCGCGCCCAGCGCCTGCGCCAGTTCCACGGTGCCGTCGGTGCTGCCCGAGTCGACCACGATGAACTCGTCGGCGAAGGCCACGGACTTGAGGCAGGCGGCGATATTGGCCGCTTCGTTCTTGGTGATGATGATGACGGATAGCTTCATCGGCGATTCCTAAGACGCTTTTTCCAGGCCTTCCAGGCATGGAAGCGCGGCCCCCAGAAAGGGTCGCGCGACAGCCAGATGCGCCGGTTCAGCCAGCTTCCGCCCTGGTTGCGCACCGCGAAACGGTAAATGTGCTCGGGGTCTGCGCCGGGCGCGTTCTGGCCGAAAGGGTCGGTAGTGTACAGGTGGCGGAATCCGGCCTGGCGGGCCGCGGCCACGTAGTCGTCGTCGAAATAGCCTTGCGGCCAGCAGAGGTGGTCGCTGACCGAGCCCAGCCGGCGCATCAGCGTGTCGCGCGAGTCCTGCAGTTCCTGGGCGATGCGCGCGCGCTTGGCCTCGATGTCCGCGCCGCAGACCTTGTCCCAGCGGGTGTGGGTGTGGGTATGCGAATGGAATTCGAAGGTGCCGGCGGCCTGCATGGCCTCGATCTCGCTCCAGCGCAGCATGGCCTCGTCGGCCCGCCCCGCCGCCACCAGCTGCTTGCAGGCGTCGTGATCCGGGGTGGCGGGCAAGGGGCCGCCCTGCCCGGCGTGCGGGCGCACCGGGCCGTCGCCGATCCAGCCCGTGATGGTGAAGAGCAGCGCGCGCATGCCGTGGCGCGCCAGCACCGGATGCGCATGCACCCAGTTGTTCAGGTAGCCGTCGTCGAAGGTGATGAGCACCGACCGCTCGGGCGCCTCGCCGCCGGCCAGGTAGGCCGCGAACTGCGCGGCCGACAGCGACTGGTAGCCGGCGCGCGCCAGGCGCGCGATCTGCGCCTCGAATACGTCGGGCGTCGCCGCGATCATGCCGCCGGCTGGCGTGACGTGGTGGTACATCAGCACCGGAACGTTGGGCGCGTTCATCCGGCGCGCTCCGCCAGCCATCGGGTGTAGACGGCCTCGGTGGTTTCGGCCAGGCGCGCGGGCGAGAACACGCCCTCGTCCCAGACCATTCTGCGTCCGGCCTCGCCCATGCGGCGGCGCAGGCCGGCGTCGTCGATCAGGCGCACCAGCGCGGCGCTCAGGGCCTCGGGGTCCTTGGGCGGCACCAGGATGCCGGTCTCGCCGTCGCGGAACATCTCGGACACGCCGCCGACGTCGGTGCCGATGACGGGCAGGCCGCTGGCCTGCGCCTCGACGTACACCGTGCCGGACGCTTCCTGCTGGGTGGCCAGCGCGAACAGGTCGAAGCCGGCCAGCAGGTTGGGCACGTCGCGCCGCATGCCCATCAGGTGGATGCGGTCCTGCAGCCCCAGTTCCACCACATAGGCCTGGGTCTGCTCGAACACGGGCGAGCCGCCGCCGACGAACACCAGGTGCAGCTTGGGGCGGCTGGCCATCAGCGGCGCGATCGCGTCGATCAGGTCCTTGTGGCCCTTGGTGGCGCGCATCACGGCCACACAGCCGACCACGATGTCGTCATCGGCCAGGCCCAGCTCCTCGCGCAGCGTGGAACGCTCGACCGGCGGCGGCAGCACGATGGGCGAATAGACCGTGGCCACTTTCTCGGCAGGCACGCCGCGCTCGATGAGGTGCTGGCGCACGTGGTCGCTGACCGTGGTGACGCGGTGCGGCAGGCGGGTATAGGACCACAGCGAGCCGACCTTGTTGGACAAGTGGCGGGTGCGCACGATGAGCGGGGTGCCGGCCAGCCGGGCCGCGGCCGCGGCGATCACCGTGTCGCGCCGGCTGTGCGTGTTGAGCACGTCGAACCGGCCCTCGCGCAGGATGCCGCGGATGGTGGCCACGCCCTTGATGTAGTTGGCCACGCCGTCCATTTCCAGCGTGTGCACGGCGAAGCCCGCTTCCGACAGGCGTTCGGCCAGCAGCGCCTGGGGCTGGCAGATGGCCTCCATGTGGTGGCCGCGCGCGCGCATGGCGGTCATTTCCTTGAAGATCCGCCCTTCCTGGCCGCCGAAGCTGGTGGCGGCCTCCGAGTGAACAATACGCAGGGGCATCAGTAGGTCACCTCCACCCCGTCGGGCTTGGTCCATTCGTTGAGGTTCGCCAGCAGGGTGTCGGCCATGCGGACGCGCCATTCTTCGCCCAGCCGGACCGTGCACAGGAAATTGTTCTTGGAGTAGACGATGTCCACCGGCACGCCGGGAATGCCGTTCTCGGGCTCGGCGCGGAACGGGTTCAGCATCTGGCGCAGGCGCGCGGCGTCGGCGCTGCCGTTGAGCTTGACGCGCAGCGACTTGGCGCGGGCCTCGCGGGCCAGCTGCAGGTCGTAGAGCTGCTCGGCAACGATGCGCATGCCGCCGGAGTAATCGTCGTTGCTGACCTTGCCCTGCACGATGACGAGCTGGTCTTCGCGCAGGCGGTTGCGGTGCTTTTCGTAGAGTTCGTTGAAGACCGAGATCTCGACCTGCGCGGTGCCGTCGTCGAGCACGGCGAACACCATCTTGCCGCGCCGCGTCATCATGACGCGCACGCTGGCCAGCACGCCGCACATCCATTGCAGGTCGCGCTGCGGCTCGACGCGGGCCAGCTGCATCGGCACGATGCGGCGCACTTCGTCGCGCCAGTGGTCGAACAGGTGGCCGCTGTAGTAGTAGCCCAGCGCGGTCTTTTCCTCGGTGAGCTTTTTGTGCAGGTCCCAGGGCGCGACCTTGGCCAGTTCGCCGGCCACCACGTCGCTGCTGTCGTCGCCGAAGAGCGAGGCCTGGTTGGCGCTGCGCGCGGCCTGCTCGGCCGCCTCCATGGCGGTGGGCACCGAGGCCAGCATGGCCGCGCGGTTGGGCTCGATGGTGTCGAACGCGCCGGCCTTGATCAGCGCTTCGATGGTGCGCCGGTTGACCGCGTGCTTGCTGACGCGGCGGCAGAAGTCGAACAGGTTCTGGAACGGGCCGCCTTCCTTGCGCGCGCGCAGGATGTCCTCGACCGCGCCCTGCCCGGTGCCCTTGACCGCCCCCAGGCCGTAGCGCATGGTGCGCGGCGGCTTGCCGTTCTTGGTGTGCTTGTCGGCCACCGGCTCGAAGCGGTAGCCCGAGAAGTTGACGTCCGGCGGCAGCACTTCGACGCCGTTTTCCTGGGCGTCGCGGCAGAAGGTCTGGACCTTGTCGGTGTCGTCCATGTCGGAGGACATGGTGGCGGCCAGGAACTCGGTGGGATGGTAGGCCTTGAGCCAGGCCGTCTGGTAGGAAATCAGCGCGTACGCGGCCGAGTGCGACTTGTTGAAGCCGTAGCCCGCGAACTTCTCCATCAGGTCGAACAGCTTGACCGCCAGGTCCGGATCGTGGCCTTTTTCCTTGGCGCCTTTCTCGAACAGTTCGCGGTGCTTGGCCATTTCCTCGGGCTTTTTCTTGCCCATGGCGCGGCGCAGCAGGTCGGCGCCGCCCAGCGAATAGCCGCCGATGATCTGCGAGATCAGCATCACCTGTTCCTGGTAGACGATG
>Ga0182742_1002070_pt1 | contig 23295 bp, 17 predicted proteins | sample eDN5th37CBELigMG_FD_128880 | JGI IMG/M metagenome (GOLD analysis project Ga0182742, IMG submission 128880) | Enriched Miracle-Growth compost microbial communities from Emeryville, California, USA - eDNA 5th pass 37_C BE-Lig MG (version 2)... ... | reverse complement strand
GCGATCTGCTCCTTGGTCTCGACCTCCTTGGCGGTGTCGAGCAGCTTGGCGGTGACGGCCTCGACGGCCTTCTCGATGCCGCGCTTCAGACCCAGCGGGTTGGCGCCGGCAGCGACGTTGCGCAGACCTTCGCGAACGAGCGCCTGAGCGAGGACGGTGGCGGTGGTGGTGCCGTCACCCGCGACGTCGTCGGTCTTCTTGGCAACTTCCTTGACCAGCTCTGCGCCGATCTTCTCGTACGGATCCTCGAGCTCGATCTCCTTGGCGATGGACACACCATCGTTGGTGATCGTGGGGGCGCCCCACTTCTTCTCGAGCACGACGTTGCGACCCTTGGGGCCCAACGTCACCTTGACAGCGTCGGCGAGGCTGTTCAGGCCCCGCTCGAGACCGCGACGGGCCTCTTCGTCGAACGCGATGATCTTGGCCATTGCGAAGTGATCCTCCGGATATCGGGGTGACACCTAGGACGACCGCTCGTCGGGTCGGCCCATTCACGGCCCGACCCGCGTCGGGTCGGTCCGCTCACAGGACGACCGCTCGTCGGGACGCCCCGTGTTGGCTCGGTCGGAAGCAGTGCCCGCGACGGACGACCAGGGGTGTCGATATTCCCGGCCTCACCATCCCGACCTGGCACTCACTCAGCGTGAGTGCCAACTGCATTTTTAGCACTCGGGTGTGGCGAGTGCAAGGCTCGCCACACCCGGTCGATGCGTACCGATCAGCGGCGCGTGGACCCCACACCGACCGCACACCACTGACCCGACCCGGTGTTCACCGCGAACGACTGGGCACCGACGCACGTGACGCCGGTTTCGTCGGCGGTCGCCCCCGATCCCCAGCCCGCGAGCGACAGGGTGATCACCGACGGACCCTGCGCCGACGAATGGCTCAGACCGCCACCGAGCGCGAAGGCGAACGAACGCCCGCCGTCCCGCGCGGCACTCAGCGCGGTGCCGAACCCGGTCGCCTGCGCCTCGGCCGCCCCCGCCGCGTTCGCGACCGACACCGCGGTGCCGCTGTCCGCCGCCGCCGCGCGGGCCGTGCTGCCGACCTCCGCCTTGGCACCGCAGCTCGCGGTGTCCGACACGAGGATCTGATTCTCCGACGGCGGCGACACACAGGTCACCGGCGCAGCCGTCGCGGTACCCACTCCGAGCAGGGACGCCGCCGCCACGCCCAGGGCGGCGACCACACCGGCACGCGCCGCGCGACGGCCGGAACGAACGGAGCGGAAGGAACGAATGATCAAGGCAGCTCCTCGAGAACTGGTTCGAGACTGATCGGATACCGGAGGAGAGACCCCCGGGGCGCGAGCGTATCCCGTCCCGAAAGGACCCGTCCGAGTGGGATGGGTCACAGCATCCGACGCCGTCGGCGGCAGCTACAGCCGGTCGAGCAGAGCCGGGAGATCGGCGATCGAATCGATGACGTGATCGGGCCGGTCGACGGCCAGGTCGAGCACCGACTGGCGGAACTTGCCCGTACGCACGAGCACCCCGGTCATCCCGAGCCGCTGCCCGGGGATCACCTCGGCGCCCAGGTCGTCGCCGACCACGACGACGCGGTCCGCGTCGGTGCCCATCAACTCGGCGGCCTCGAGGAAACCCTGCATGGACGGCTTCCCGACCGCGACGACGGTGCGACCCGACAGCTCCTCGAGACCCGCCAGGTAGGTGCCGGTGTCGATGCGCAGACCGTCCGACGCCTGCCACGCGCCGGCCCGGTGCATCGCGACGACGGGCACCCCGTCGAGCATCAGTTCCGCGACCCGGCTCAGCGCCCGGTGCGTGAACTCGGGCCCGGCACCGCCGAGGACGACGACCTCCGGATCGTCGTCGTCGCGGACGACACCGGCGAGATCCGCGTCGACGTCGCCGTGGTTGAGCAGCCAGCACCGGCGACCGGGATAGGTCTGCCGCAGGTATTCGGCGGTGAGGGAGGCGGCGGTGACGATCTCCGACTCGTCGACGGGCATGCCCAGTTCGGTGAGCCGGCTCGCGATCTCGGCGCGGGTGCGGGAGGTCGTGTTGGTGAGGAACGCGCGCGCGAGGCCGCGGTCGCGCAGACCCGCGAGGACGTCCGCGGCGCCGGGGACGGGGTCCCACGACAGAACGATCACGCCTTCGATGTCGAACAGAACCCCGTCCACGCCGCTCATGACGCCGAGCTTATCGGCCCCGCGCCGCGCTACAGGCTGCGGGCGAGCTTGTCGGCGAGCAGCCGCGCGAAGCGAGCCGGGTCGTCGAGTTCGCCGCCCTCGGCGAGCACCGCGGTGCCGTACAGCAATTCGGCGGTCTCGGCGAGCGCCGGATCGTCGCTGCGCTGCGCATGCGCGGTACGCAGGCCGGTCACCAACGGATGGTCGGGGTTCAGCTCGAGGATCCGTTTCATCGGAGGCAGCGCCTGGCCCGAGGCCCGGTACATGCGCTCGAGGGCGGGCGACATGCTGAACGTGTCGCCGACGATGCACGCCGGGGACGTCGTCAGCCGTGACGACAGGCGCACCTCCTTGATGTGCTCGTCGAGCGTGTTCTTCAGCCACTCGAGCAGGTCCGCGAAGTCCTTCTCCTTCTCCTCGCGTTCCGCTTCGGCGGCCTTCTTCTCGTCCTCGCTGCCGAGGTCCACCTCACCCTTGGCGATCGAGCGCAGCGCCTTGCCCTCGAACTCCGGCACGGACGACGTCCACATCTCGTCGACCGGGTCGGTGAGCAGCAGCACCTCGATGCCCTTGGCGCGGAACGCCTCCATGTGCGGGGAGTTCTCGAGCTGCTGCCGCGACTCGCCGGTCAGGTAGAAGATGTCCTCCTGCCCTTCCTTCATCCGCTCGACGTACTCGGCGAGCGTGGTCTGGGTGTCCTCACTCGCGGTGGAGTCGAACGAGGACAACGCCAGCAGGGTCTCGCGGTTGTCGGTGTCGGAGATCAGACCTTCCTTGACGACGCGGCCGAACTCCGCCCAGAACGTGCGGTACTTGTCGCGGTCGTTGGCGAGCATGTCCTTGACCGTGGACAGCACCTTCTTGGTGAGCCGGCGCCGGATCGCCCTGATCTGGCGGTCCTGCTGCAGGATCTCGCGAGAGACGTTGAGCGAGAGGTCCTGTGCGTCGACGACACCCTTGACGAAGCGCAGGTACTCCGGCATCAGCTCTTCGCAGTCGTCCATGATGAACACCCGCTTGACGTACAGCTGGACGCCGGACTTGCGTTCGCGCATGAACAGGTCGAACGGAGCGTGCGACGGAAGGAACAGCAGCGCCTGGTATTCGAAGGTGCCCTCGGCCTTCATCGGGATGATCTCGAGCGGGTCGTCCCAGGCGTGGGAGACGTGCCGGTAGAAGTCCTTGTACTCCTCGTCGGACACCTCCTCCCGGGAACGCGCCCACAGGGCCTTGCCGGAGTTGAGGGTTTCGGTTTCGACGACCGTCTCGACGACGGGTTCGCCGCCGTCCTCGGCGGGAGTGGTCTTCGTGCGTTCGATCTCCATCCGGATCGGCCAGGCGATGAAGTCCGAGTACTTCTTGACGATCTCGCGCAGCTTGCTCGGGGAGGTGTAGTCGAAGAGGTGGTCGTCGGCGTCCTCCGGCTTGAGGTGCAGGGTGACGGAGGTGCCCTGCGGCACGTCCTCGACGGTGGCGATCGTGTAGGTCGACTCGCCGCCGGATTCCCAGCGCGTGCCGGCCTCCTCTCCCGCGCGGCGGGTGACCAGGGTGACGTTGTCGGCGACCATGAACGCCGAGTAGAAGCCGATGCCGAACTGGCCGATCAGTTCCTCCGACGCGGCGGCGTCCTTGGCTTCCTTCAGCTTGCGGCGCAGTTCCCCGGTGCCGGATTTGGCGAGCGTGCCGATGAGGTCGATCACTTCGTGGCGGGACATGCCGATGCCGTTGTCCCGGACGGTGAGGGTCCGCTTGTCCTTGTCGACCTCGAGGTCGATGTGCAGATCGGAGGTGTCGACCTCCAGGTCCTTGTTGTGGAACGACTCCAGTCGCAGCTTGTCCAGCGCGTCGGACGCGTTGGAGACGAGTTCCCGCAGAAACGTGTCCTTGTTCGAGTAGATCGAATGGATCATCAGGTCCAGCAGCTGCCGGGCCTCGGCCTGGAACTCACGCTGTTCGACGTTTGTGCTCATTCTCGGTCCCCTTCGAAGCAGAACTGACGACCGTCGATCCTACTGATGCGTGCAGCCGGGCAGCTTCGCTGCCGGTGTGCAGAAGTGGCGGTCAGGGGCGCCATCAAGGCACACGGGCGGATTCCGCCTCCGCGAAACACCGGCGGAGCGAATCCGTCCGCGCCTCGACGTGGGACAGATAGTGCGGGTGCGTGAGGATGTACGGAAGGTCGCGGGCGATGCCGTCGAGCACCCGCGCGCCGGCCTCCGCCGGATCCATGCCGAGGCTGCCGTCGCCCTTGATGTGCGCGACGTTCTCGACCTGACCGCCCAGCCGGGTCGTGGTGCTGTCGAGGTTGGACCGGACCAGCCCGGGGCACAGCACCGACACCCCCACCCCGTGGGGCGCCATCTCCTGCCGCAGCGCTTCGGACATCGCCACGACCGCGCTCTTGGCCGCACAGTAGGCCCCGCGGCCCGGTGCTCCCGCGGTCAGGGCCATGACGGACGCGGTGTTGACGATGTGGCCCCGCCCGCGGGCGCGCAAGTCGGCCGCGAACGCGGAGATCCCGTTGAACACTCCCGTCAGGTCGATGTCGATGATCCGGTCGAACACCTCCGGGTCCAGGTCGGCGAAGTCCCGGCCGTTGAATCCGATTCCCGCGTTGTTGACGAGGATGTCGACGGGCCCGAACACCGCTTCCGACCGAGCCTTCGCCTCACGCCAGGCCGCGCGGTCGCGCACGTCGAGCGCGAGCCCGGCGAAGTCGTCCGGGCGGGTGACGACGACCTCTTCGGTTGCCTCCCGGTCGATGTCGGCGATCGTGACACACACCCCGGCGTCGGCGAGCGCCTCGGCGATTCCCCTGCCGATACCACTGGCGCCGCCGGTGACGAATGCGTGGCGCGCGGAACCCAGGTCCACTCGCATCCACCTCCTGCTGTGAAACCCACGAGAATGCTGTTGCCGAAAATCAGAACATCATTCTTGACGATGGTCAAGCAACCGAGGGTCACGCAGCGTCGGTAGACCGGTCCTGGACCGCGTACCGCGAGTACGTGATGCCGCTGCGGAACGCCTTCGCGTCGAGCAGCGTCAATCGAGGCAGCTCATACCCGTCGGGAAACAGCCGACGACCGCGGCCCTGCACGACCGGATAGACGAACAGCCGGTGTTCGTCGACGAGTTCCGCCTCGATCAGGGCGTGGCACAACGTGATACTGCCGGTGGTGACGATGTCGCGGCCGGGCTGCGCCTTCAGCGCCCGGATCCGCCCGATCGGGTCCTCGGAAAGGATCGTGGTGTTCTGCCACTGTGGGTCCGTCACGGTCGCGGACACGACGTACTTCTGCACCCGATGGAGATAGTCGGCGATGCCCGTCGGATCGTCGGTCAGCTGCGGCCAGTAGCCGCGCAGGTCCTCGAACGTGCGGCGGCCGACCAGGAACGCGTCGGCCGCGGCGTCCTGACGGTGCAGCTCGTCGAGCAGATCCGAACTGTCGACCTCACCCTGCCCCTGCGGGTCGAACCAGTCACCGAGCATCTCGATCGATCCGTCGACGGTGATGTTCTGGGTGACGGCGAGTGTGCGCACGGTGAGCCTCCTCCGGTGACAGTGCTCCCCTGTTCAGACCCGCGGGCCGGGCCGAACTCATCGCGCGCACAACGCTCGGGACGTCGAATCGGCGCTTCGCCACCGCACCGCGGCACCCGCGCGGTGTAATCGGTACAGGCCCGCACACCGCGAGGTGATCATGACGAACCTGTCCGGCGCCCGGCCCGTCCGCGCTCCCCGCGGCCGCGACCTGCACTGTCGCGGCTGGCAGCAGGAGGCCGCGCTGCGCATGCTGATGAACAATCTGGACCCGGAGGTCGCCGAGCGCCCCGACGATCTCGTGGTCTACGGCGGCACCGGGCGCGCGGCCCGCAGCTGGGCGGCGTTCGACGCGATCGTCGCCGCGCTCGAGACCCTCGCCGACGACGAGACCCTGCTCGTCCAGTCGGGCAAGCCCGTCGGGGTCCTGCGCACCCACGAGTGGGCTCCACGGGTGCTGATCGCGAACTCGAACCTGGTCGGCGACTGGGCGAACTGGGAGGAGTTCCGCCGGCTCGAGGCACTCGGCCTCATCATGTACGGGCAGATGACGGCAGGTTCGTGGATCTACATCGGCTCGCAGGGCATCCTCCAGGGCACCTACGAGACGTTCGGGGCGGTCGCGCGGAAACTGGCCGCGTCGGGTCGCTACCCGGACAGCGGCGGCACCCTCGCGGGCACCCTCACCCTCACCGCGGGACTCGGCGGAATGGGCGGCGCGCAACCGCTGGCGATCACGATGCACGACGGTGTCGCCCTGTGCGTCGACGTCGACCCGGCTCGCATCGAAAGACGCCTGGACCACGGCTATCTCGACGTGCGCGCCGACACCCTCGAGGCCGGACTCGAACTGGCGGTCGCCGCGCGCGAGGCCCGCACCCCGTTGTCGGTCGGGGTGGTCGCCAACGCCGCCGACGCATTCCCGCGACTTCTCGAGCGCGGCGCTCCGATCGACATCGTCACGGATCAGACCTCCGCGCACGACCCGCTCTCCTACCTTCCACTCGGGGTGGAACTCGAGGACTGGCACCGGCTGAGCGAGAAGGACCCGGCCTGGTTCACCGAGCAGGCACGCGCGTCGATGGCGCGGCACGTCGAGGCGATGGTCGGATTCCTCGACCGCGGCGCCGAGGTGTTCGACTACGGCAATTCCATCCGCGACGAGGCCCGCAAGGGTGGCTACGACCGCGCGTTCGCCTTCCCCGGCTTCGTCCCCGCCTACATCCGGCCACTGTTCGAGGAGGGGCGCGGCCCGTTCCGGTGGGCGGCACTGTCGGGCGACCCCGCCGACATCGCCGCGACCGATCGGGCGATCGCCGAATTGTTCCCGGACAACACGCATCTGACGCGGTGGCTGCGCCTGGCCGGGGAGAAGGTGCGGTTCGAGGGTCTGCCGGCGCGGATCTGCTGGCTCGGATACGGCGAGCGGCACCGGGCGGGCCTGCGATTCAACGAGATGGTGGCCTCCGGTGAGGTGTCCGCGCCGATCGTCATCGGCCGCGACCACCTGGACGCCGGGTCGGTGGCGTCGCCCTACCGCGAGACGGAGGCGATGGCCGACGGCTCCGACGCGATCGCCGACTGGCCGCTGCTCAACGCGCTGGTCAACACCGCGTCGGGGGCGACCTGGGTGTCGATCCACCACGGCGGCGGCGTCGGCATGGGCCGGTCCATCCACGCCGGTCAGGTCTGCGTCGCCGACGGCACCGACCTCGCCGCCCGCAAACTCGAGCGGGTGCTCACCAACGACCCCGCGACCGGCGTGCTCCGGCACGTCGACGCCGGTTACGACAAGGCCGGTGAGGTCGCCGCCCGGCACGGCCTGCGCATCCCCATGCAGGAGCGGTGAGTCGTGACCTCGGGTTCGTGGACGCTGCTCGACGGCATCGGTGTCCTCGTCACCAACGATCCCGGCATCGGTGCGGGCCGGCTGGGGCTGCTGCGCGACGCGGCGCTCCTGCTCGGGGACGGTGTCGTGCAATGGGTGGGCCGTAGCGGAAGGGAACCGCACGCGGACAACGTCGTTCGACGCGAACTGGACGGTCGCGCGGTACTTCCCGGTTTCGTCGACAGCCACACGCATCCGGTCTTCGCCGGCGACCGCGCCGAGGAGTTCGCGTCCCGGATGGCCGGGCAGCCCTACACCGCGGGAGGCATCCGCTCGACGATCGCGGCCACCCGCGCGGCGACCGACGCGGAGCTGGACGCGACCGTGACCCGGCTGGTGGCCGAGGCCCGCCGCTCGGGGACGACGACGATCGAATGCAAGTCCGGATACGGCCAGACCGTCGCCGACGAACTGCGCAGCCTGCGCCTGGCCGCGACGCACACGCCGGAGACGACGCTGCTCGCCGCACACGTCACTCCGCCCGAATTCGACGGCCGCGCAGACGACTACGTGCGCATGGTGATCGAGGAGATGATCCCGGCGTGCGCGCCCCACGCGAAATGGATCGACGTGTTCTGCGAGCGCGGCGCGTTCGACGCCGACCAGTGCCGCGCGGTGCTCACCGCCGGTGTCGCGGCGGGGTTGGCCCCGCGGGTGCACGGCAACCAGCTCGGTCCGGGCGACGGCGTGCAGCTCGCCGTCGAAACGGGCGCGGCGTCGGTCGATCACGTCACGCACACCAGCGCGGACGACATCGCGGCACTGGCCGACAGCACCACGGTCGCGACCCTGCTTCCGGGAGCCGAATTCTCCACGCGGACTGCGTATCCCGATGCCCATCGACTGCTGGACGCCGGTGTGACGGTCGCGGTGGCGACCGACTGCAACCCCGGCACCTCGTACACGACGAGCATGCCGTTGTGTGTCGCGCTGGCGGTACGCGAGATGCACATGAGCCCCGACGAGGCGGTGTGGGCAGCGACCGCGGGCGGCGCACGAGCACTGCGCCGCAACGACATCGGCGTGCTGCGGCCCGGTTGCCGGGCGGATGTGATCGCGCTCGACGCCCCGTCGCACGTGCATCTCGCGTACCGGCCCGGTGTGCACCTCGTCTCGCACGTGTGGAAGGACGGGATGCGGCAATGATCCTGCGGACGGATGTGCCGGCGCCGTCGTGGACCGGCCGCGACGACGGCCCGGGCCGGGAGCACCTGCGCTGGCACGGTGCCGTCACACCGTGGCCCGACGACCCGGCACCCAGGACCCCGGTGTTGATCGGCTTCCGCAGCGACGAAGGAGTGCGCCGCAACCGGGGCCGGCCCGGCGCCGCCGACGGACCGGCCGCACTGCGCGCGGGGCTCGCGTCGCTGGCGGTGCCGCCGTCCGGACCGTCGACGGTGTACGACGCGGGCGACGTGGTCGTCTCCGGCGGCGACCTCGAGGGAGCACAGCGCCGCCTCGGCGCCGCGGTGACCGCGCTGCTCGACCACGGACACCCCGTCACGATCCTCGGGGGCGGGCACGAGGTCGCATACGGCACCTACCTGGGCATCGCGGGCAGCGCGGCCGTGCGGGACGGCGCGCGCTGCGGCGTGCTGAACCTCGACGCACACTTCGACCTGCGGTCCGATGCGACACCGAGTTCGGGCACCCCGTTCCTGCAGATGGCGCGCGCGGAGAAGTCGCGGGGTCGGGATCTGCGGTATGCGGTGGTGGGGATCGCGCAGCCGAGCAACACGTCCGCGCTGTTCACGACCGCCTCCGAACTCGGGGTGCGATACCTGCTCGACGACGAGTGCCGCATCGCGCATCTGCCCGATGTCGAGACGTTCGTCGGCGAGTTCCTGGCGACGGTGGACCTGGTCCACCTGACCGTCGACCTGGACGTCCTCCCCGCCGCGATCGCGCCGGGCGTCAGCGCCCCCGCCGCGTACGGGGTTCCGCTCGAGGTGGTCCAGCACGTGTGCGATCTGGTGGCGCGCAGCGGCCGGCTCGCCGTCGCCGAGGTCGCCGAACTCAACCCGGCCTTCGACATCGACAACCGGACGGCGCGCACCGCGGCGCGGCTCGTGCACCGGATCGTGACCGGAAGACCCCCAGGCGCTCCCTAGAACCGCGGCCCCGGGATCCGGGCCGATGTTCACCGCCCCGGTCGCGCACACGCGTGCATGATGGAAACGGATGGGGCATTTCGGATACGGGAGTGCGTCATGACCGTTCGTCGGGTGATCGTCGTCGGTGCCGGTGTCGTCGGACTGTCCACCGCCTGGTTCCTGCAGGAGCGCGAGGTCGCGGTGACGGTGCTCGACCGCAAGGGTGTCGCCGCGGATGCCTCGTGGGGCAACGCGGGATGGTTGGCTCCGGCGTTGACGCTGCCGCTGCCCGAGCCGTCGGTGCTGCGCTACGGACTGCGGTCGGCGCTGACTCCGTCGTCGCCGGTGTACGTGCCGCCGACCACCGACCTGCGGTTGCTACGGTTCCTCGCCGGTTTCGCCCGCAACTGCACGCCCGGTCGCTGGCGTGCCTCGATGGCGGTGTTCGCGCAGGCCGACCGGGTCGCGCTGGACGCCTACGACGACCTGATCCGCGGCGGGCTCACCGAGCAGACCCGCACCGCCGATCCGTTCCTGGCCGCGTTCGTGTCCGAGTCGGACCGGCAGGGCCTGCTCGACGAATTCGAGCACGTGCGGGCCGCCGGCGGCGAGGTCGACTACGAACTTCTCGATCGTGACACCGTGCGGTCGCTCGAGCCGCTGCTCGGCGATGCTGTGCGGGTGGGGGTGCTGATCCGGGGGCAGCGGTTCATCGATCCACCCCGTTTCCTCGCGGGCCTGGCCGACTCCGTGCGCGACCGCGGCGGTGAGATCGTCGAAGGGTTCGACGCCGGGTCGGTACGTGCGCGCGCGGAGTCCGTGGAGGTCACCGGCCCGGACGGGCAGGCATACTCGGCGGACGCGGTGGTGCTCGCGACCGGCGCGCGGCTCGGCGATCTGGCGCGACCCTTCGGGGTGCGGACGATCGTGCAGGCCGGTCGCGGCTACAGCTTCAGCGTCCGCCCGGCGGAACTGCCCAAGAATCCGATCTATTTTCCGACCCAGCGGGTCGCGTGCACACCGCTGCACGACCGGCTGCGGATCGCCGGGATGATGGAGTTCCGCAGCCCCGACGCCCCGTTCGATCCGCGGCGGGTGCAGGCGATCATCGATGCCACCCGCCCGTTGCTCAGCGGAATCGATTGGTCCGCAACGAAAGAGGAGTGGGTGGGGTCGCGTCCGTGCACGGCGGACGGCCTGCCGCTGATCGGCGAAACCCTGTCGCCGCGGGTGTTTGTCGCGGGCGGGCACGGCATGTGGGGGGTCGCGCTCGGTCCGCTGACCGGCCGGTTGCTCGCGGAGCTGATGACGACCGGTATTCCGGAGCCGCTTCTACGTCATTTCGATCCCCTGCGATGAGCGTCGCTGGAGGATCGTGAGGGCGTCGACCGTCACGGCAACGAGCCGACGACCGCCTCGGCCGCGGCGACGAGTTCACCCGACGCGGCCATGGCCACCGCCTCGTCGATCTCCGGTGCGAGGTGCCGGTCCGTGCCGGGTCCGGGCACGCGGCGACGCAACGCATCCCGGACCGCGGCGGTGCCCGGAGCCGGGATCAACGGGGAACGAAGGTCCAGTGCTCGTGCAGCGGTGAGCAATTCGATCGACAGCACCCGCGTCAGTCCGTCCAGGGCGCGGCGCAGTTTGCGGGCGGCGGACCACCCCATCGACACGTGGTCCTCCTGCATCGCCGACGACGGAATCGAGTCGACGCTCGACGGTGCCGCAAGCCTTTTCAGCTCCGTGACGATTCCGGCCTGCGTGTACTGCGCGATCATGTGGCCGCTGTCGACCCCGGGGTCGTCGGCGAGGAACGGCGGCAGGCCGTGGTTGCGCGCGACGTCGAGCAACCGGTCCGTGCGACGTTCGCTCATGCTCGCGACATCGGCGACGGCGATCGCGAGGAAATCGAGGACGTAGCCGAGCGGGGCGCCGTGGAAGTTGCCGTTCGATTCGATCCGGCCGTCGGCGGTGACGACCGGATTGTCTATGGCCGAGCACAATTCGCGGTTCGCGACCTGTTCGGTGTGGGAGAGGGTGTCGCGGGCCGCGCCGGCGACCTGCGGTGCGCAGCGCAGCGAGTACGCGTCCTGAACGATCGGGCAGTCGTCGGTGCGGTGGCTGGCGACGATCCCGGAGCCGGCGAGCAGCCGGGTCATGTTCGCCGCCGCAGTCGCCTGACCGGGGTGCGGACGCAGCGCGATCAGGTCGGCGGCGAAGACCCGGTCGGTCCCGAGCAGCGCTTCGACGCTCATGGCCGCGGCGATGTCGGCGAGCCGCAGCAGATCGGCGAGATCGCGGCACGCGAGCACGAGCATGCCGAGCATTCCGTCGGTGCCGTTGATCAGCGCCAGACCTTCCTTCTCGGCGAGAACGACCGGCACGCACCCCGCCTCGGCGAGCGCCTCCACCGCCGGCAGAACGACACCGGCGCGGTCGCGAACCGTGCCTTCCCCGGTCAGCGCCAGCGCGACGTGCGCGAGAGGCGCCAGGTCGCCGGAACAGCCGAGACTGCCGTGCTCCGGAACGATCGGGGTGATGCCCGCATCGAGCATGGCCGCGTACGCGACGGCGGTGTCGACCCGGACGCCGGTGCGTCCCGTCGCGAGGGTGGACAGGCGCAGCAGCATCATCGCCCGAACCACCTCCCGCTCGACCTCGGGGCCCGTGCCCGCGGCATGTGAGCGCACGACGCTGCGCTGCAGCCGAGCCCGGTCCTCGGGGGGGATGTGCCGGACGGCGAGGGCACCGAAGCCGGTGGAGATGCCGTACACCGGCCGGGAGCCGCGGGCCAGCGCGTCCACGAGGGCGCGGCCGTCGGCGATCGCGGTGAGCGCCTCGTCGGACAATCGGACCGACGCGTCACCGCGCGCGACCTGCACCACCTCGTCCGGGGTGACGGGTCCGATTCCGACGACGACCTCACCGGCCACTGCTACCTCCCGGATTCGCGTTCGAGGTCGTTGTGGGCTTCGACATCATTGTGGACGCCGTCCTCGCTCGGGGTGTCGCCTTTCGGGTTCGGGCCGGTCAGGCGGTCCCCGACGCGGTCGAACCAGTCGAGCACCGCGCGTTCGTAGAGCACGCCGAAGTCGAGGGTCGCCCCGAAGTAGGGGTCGACTCCGTCGAGCGCGGCGAGTTCTTCGTATTCGGCGAGGCGTTGTTCGTGGGCAATGCGGTGGGTGGCGAGCATCTCCGCGAGGCGCTCGGGCGGCAGATGGCCGCCGAAGGCGACGGTCAGCAGCAGTGGGTACCGGATGTTCTCGGGGCCGGGTTCCCGGACGATCCAGTCCGCGAAGGCGCGACGGCCGGCGTCCGTGAGGGAGTAGGGCTTGCGGTCGCGCGGGCCCTTCTCTCCCGCCACGATCAAGCCCGCGGTCTCCATCGCCGCGAGTTCCCGGTACACCTGACTGGTCGTCAGGGACCAGAACTTGCCGATGCGGTCCTGCGCGGTCGCGACCAGGTCCCATCCGGTCTTCGGGCCCTCGTGCAGGAATCCGAGCAGCGACGCCGCGGTCGCATTGAGGGGTCGGGCTGTCATCGCGGGTTCCTTCTGCCGAGGGGTTGACATTCCACTGTGGCATATCGCATGCTGGTTTACGCGACATTCCACAATGGAAGATCCTGGGAGGGATCCCGATGGACGCACTCGCCCCCGAAACCCACATCTCCGGCCTCCGCATCTCCGACGCCGACCGCGAACGGTTCGTCGAGATCCTGGGCACCCATGTCGGCGCGGGCCGCCTGACCCTGACCGAGTTCGACGAACGCGTCGCGCAGGTCTACCGGGCCGTCACCGAGGACCAGGCGCGGCAGGTTCTCGCCGACCTTCCCGCCCCGGCGCCCCCGGCCCCGCCCCGGCGCCCGCTGCGGGACTACGTGCACAGGCTTCCGCTGCACCAGCGCATCGAATGGTCGGCGTGGCTCGCCGTCGGTGTTCTGAACCTCGCGATCTGGGCCATCGTCTCGCTCGCGGTCGGCGCACTGATCTACCCGTGGCCGGTGTGCGTGATCGGACCGTGGGCCCTGGTTCTGCTGGGTCGCACCGTGCTCGGCGTCGAGGGCGGCTGCACCGCGGCTCGTGCGCGGTTCCGGCAGCGGCCACTACCGAAACCGCGCACGAACCCGACCGGCGAGTAGCGTCGTTCGCGTGCCACTGCGTCACGTGGATCCGCACGAGACCCACGGCTCGCTGTACAAGACGCTCGAACGCTTCGGACGAAGCCGGTTCGGGCAGTTCTACGCGCGCCACGTCGCCCGCCGCATCGACCCGTGGATGTATCGGATCTCCGGCGGATGGCTGACATCGCAGCGGTGGACGGTCGCCAGCGCGCCGCTGCGAACCACGGGCGCCCGCACCGGACGCCCGCACGAGGTGCAACTGGCCTACTTCCACGACGAGAGGACCCCGATTCTGGTCGCCTCCAACTTCGGCCATTCGAAACATCCGCACTGGTACTACAACCTGCTCGCGCACCCCGAATGCGAACTCGGCGGCGACAGCTTCGTCGCCGCTGAGGTCACCGACCCGGACGAGTACGCCCGCCTGTTCGCCCTCGCCGAGCAGGTCTATGCCGGATACGGCGACTATCGCGTGACAACGGCGAGCTTCGGGCGGCACATACCCGTGTTGCGGCTCGACCCCCGTTAGCCGAGGAGCGCCCGGGTGTCTGGGATAGTCGACTCATGCGACCGCTACACCCCGGAACCCGGCACCCCGGAACTCGCTGATGTTCCTGCTCGACGACACGCTGGTGTACAGCGCCGGCGACCTCGCCCACGCCGCAACCTGCGAGTTCTCCCTGCTCCGGGCGCTCGATGCGGCGCTGGGCCGGGGTACGCAGTCCGACACGGTCCCCGACCCGATGCTCGAGCGGGCCTTCGCGCTCGGCGATGCGCACGAGCAACGCGCGCTGCGGGACTTCCAGGAACGTTTCGGTGCCGGGGTCGCGATCATGTCGCGCCCGGAACACACCACCGACGGCTACGCGGCAGCGGCCGCCGCGACACTCGACGCCCTCCGCGCCGGGATGGACGTCGTCTACCAGGGCACCTTCTTCGACGGCCGGTTCGTCGGCTTCTGCGACTTCCTCGTCCGTGACGGCGACACCTACGCGGTCTACGACACGAAACTGTCGCGGCACACGAAGATCCCGGCGCTGCTGCAGGTGGCGGCGTACGCGGATGCACTCGCCGCCGCGGGTGTCCCGGTGTCGTCCCACGCGCATCTGCTGCTGGGCGACGGGACCGACTCGGCGCATCCGGTCGCGGACATCGTTCCGGTGTTCGCGCTGCACCGCGCCCACCTACAGGAACTCCTCGACGACCACCACCGCGCGGGTGCACCGGTGGCCTGGGGCGGTACCGGGCACATCGCGTGCGGGCGCTGCGCGGCGTGCGAGCCCGAGGTGACGTCGAGCCGGGATCTGCTGCTCGTCGCCGGGATGCGGGCGACGCAGCGGGCCCGGCTCATCGCCGGAGGCATCACCACCGTCGACGAACTCGCCGCCCGCGAGGACGCGGTCCCGGGTATCGCCGCACGCACCTATGCGTCGCTGCGCGCGCAGGCCCTCGCCCAGCTGGAGCAGGAGCGAACGGGCTCGGCGTATGTGGAGGTGTTCGCCCCGAACAGTCTCGGCGCACTGCCGAAACCGGATGCCGGGGACATCTTCTTCGATTTCGAAGGGGATCCGCTGTGGTGCAGGGACGACAGCTCGGACTGGGGGCTCGAGTACCTGTTCGGCGTCGTCGAAGGGACCGCGCAGGAACCGGTGTTCCGGCCGTTCTGGGCCCATGATCGAGCCGAGGAACTACGCGCGTTCACCGCGTTCCTCGACTACCTGACGGACCGGCGGCGGCAGTACCCGAACATGCACGTCTACCACTACGCGGCCTACGAGAAGTCGGCACTGCTGCGGCTCGCCGGGAGGCACGGGGTCGGCGAGGAGATCGTCGACGACCTGTTGCGCGCGGGTGTTCTCGTCGACCTCTACCCGATCGTCCGGGCGTCGCTGCGGATCGGTGCGCCGTCGTACAGCATCAAGAAACTCGAACCGCTGTACACGACGAAGCGCGACGGCGACGTCACCGACGCGGCCACCTCCGTCGTCGCGTACGCCGACTACTGCGACCACCGGGACGCCGGCGACGACACCGCCGCTGCGGAAGTACTCGCGGGCATCGCCGCGTACAACAAGGACGACTGCGTCTCGACGATGCTGTTGCGGGACTGGCTGCTCGCGCGCGCCGACGAACACGGTGTCGCGACCACCGACCCCGTCGCGGTGACCGAAGTCGAGGAGACGGAACCCGACCCGCTCGAAACGGCCCTGCGCGAGTTCGCCGGTTCCGCAACGCATGCGGACCGCACCGCCGAACAGCAGGCAGCGGCGCTGATGGCCGCGTCGCTCGGATACCACCGCCGCGAGCGGAAACCGTTCTGGTGGGCACATTTCGACCGGCTGTCCGATCCCGCCGACGAATGGTCGGACACCCGCGACACGCTGGTCGCGGCGTCGGTGACGCTCCTCGACGACTGGCACAAGGCCACACCGCGGCAACGGAAACTGCGCCGCAACATCAGGTTCGTCGGCGAATTCGGAACCGGCAGCACCGTCGGACCGGGAACCACGGTGTACCTGCTCTACGACATTCCGGTACCGGACGGACTGCTCGATGGGGGCCCCGGAACCCGCGGCTGGAGCACCGGCACGGTCGTCACCCGCACGACGGACGACCGTTTCCACGACGTGCTGGTCGTGGAGGAGACGCTGTCCACGGATTGCGACGAGTACACGCAGCTGCCGATGGCGATCACCCCCGGGCCGCCGATCCGGACGACGAGCATCGAAGCAGCGATCGTCGCGGCCGCCGACGAGATGTGCGGAGCGCTGCCGCAACCGCCGGTCACGGCGGCGGTCGACGTGCTGCGCCGGATCCCGCCCCGCACCCGGTCGAATGCCGGCCTGCCCCCGGTGGTCGACGGCGACCACGCCGCCGCGATCACCGCCGCACTCCTCGACCTCGACGATTCGTATGTCGCGGTGCAGGGTCCGCCCGGCACCGGAAAGACCTACACGGGCGCACGCGTCGTCGCCACCCTCGTGCTCCGGCACGGATGGCGGATCGGCGTTGTCGCACAATCACATTCGGTGATCGAGAACATGCTCGACGGGATCATCGACGCCGGCGTCCCGGGTGATGCCGTCGCGAAGGCCAAACCGAGGAAGACCGATCCCGCCTGGACCGCGTTCCCCGACGCCAAGGCCCTGGCCGGGTTCCTCGACCACGCCGTCGACGGCTGCGTCGTCGGCGGAACGGCATGGGATTTCACGAACCTGTCGTGCTTCGAGCCCGGCGGTCTCGACCTGCTCGTGATCGACGAGGCCGGGCAGTTCTGCCTGGCGAACACGGTCGCGGTCGCACAGGCCGCGCGAAAGTTGTTGCTGCTGGGCGACCCTCAACAACTCCCCCAGGTCAGCCAGGGCACCCATCCGGAGCCGGCGGACACCTCGGCACTCGGATGGCTCGCCGAGGGGCATGGCGCACTACCCGCCGACCGCGGCTACTTCCTGTCCCGCACATGGCGTATGCACCCGGCGCTGTGTGCTCGGGTGTCGGACCTGTCGTACGAGGGTCGCCTGCTCTCCCAGGAGAACGTCACGGCCGCACGGTCGCTCGACGGGGTACCGCCCGGCGTGAGCACCGTCCTGGTCGAGCATCACGGCAACTCGACCGAATCGCCGGAGGAAGCGGACGAGATCACCCGGCGCATCCTGGGCCTGCTGGGCACACCCTGGCGCGACCCGAACTCGTTCGACGGCACCCGCCCGCTCGACCAGGGCGATGTCCTGGTGGTCGCGCCGTACAACGCGCAGGTGATCGCGATCCGTGAGCGGCTGGCCGCGGCAGGTCTGGACCGGGTCGACGTGGGAACGGTCGACCGGTTCCAGGGACGTCAGGCGGCCGTGGTGTTCGTGTCGATGACCGCATCGGCGCACGAGGACGTCCCGCGCGGCATGTCGTTCCTGTTGTCCCGCAATCGGCTCAACGTCGCGCTCTCACGCGGGAAATGGCACGCGGTCGTCGTGCACTCCCCCGCCCTGACCCGGTATCTGCCGAGCACGCCGGAGGGGCTGGCCGAGCTCGGCGCGTTCCTCCGGCTCACCCGCTGATCCGGCCCGGCCCCCTCACACCCGCTGCACGACGACCGCCGCCCCGAGCCCGAGACCACCCGGAATCACGAGCAGGGCGAACTCCCCGTCGGTCCGGTCCAGCTCGTCCAGGGCGTTCGCGAGCAGCATCCCGCCGCTCGCACCCAGCGGATGTCCCGTCGCGACGGCGCCGCCGTTCGGATTGATGCGCGCGGGGTCGACGCCGAGTTCCCGGGCGACGAGCAGCGGCGACACCGCGAACGATTCGTTGGCCTCGACGACATCCAGGTGCGCGGCCGTGATCCCTGCCCGATCCAATGCGGCGCGGGCCGCGGTCACGCCCGCGGTCAGTCGTGGCGAGCGCACCGCCGTCTGGGTCACCGCGACGATCCGCCCGATCGGGGCCGTGCCCGTGGCGGCCCGGGAGCGCCCGGATCCGAGGACGAGGGCCGACGCCCCGTCGGCCAGTTGCGGCGCGGTTCCCAGCGTGTGCAGGCCGCCTGCGGGCCGGAGCGAATCGGGTAGCTGCCGCGCGACGCGTTCCCAGGACGGATCTTCCCCGAACAGCGTTCCGAGGGAGGCGAATCCGTCGAGGTTTGCGTCGGCGCGCGCTCCTTCGTCGCGGCCCAGCACAACGGTGTCGCCGGACGTGACCGGGACGATCGACGCGAATGTCGCCGCGGCGGAACGCTGATGCGACGTCACGGCGTAGCGGTCGAGATCCTCGCGGGTGAAGCCCGCGTCGGCCGCGGTCAGGTCCGCCGCGACGCCGATGGTCACGTAGCCGGTGACGTCCTGCAGCGGACCCTCGTAGGCGAACGCGGGTTTGTCGGCCAACATCGGCACCCGCGACATGGACTCGACCCCGCCCGCGACGACGACGTCGTGCATGCCGGACGCGACCTTGGCTGCGGCGGTGCCGATCGCATCGAGACCGGAGCAGCACAGCCGCGACACCACCCCACCCGGAACCGTGTCGGGCCACTGCGCCCACAGGGCGGCGGCACGGGCGACGTCGCCGCCCTGGTCACCGGCAGCCGTGCTGGTGCCGATGACGATGTCGTCGACCCGCTCGGCGTCGAGTCCCCTCGCCTGCAGGGCGCGCAGCAGCGTCGCGAGAAGTTCGTATGCGGGCACGTCGGCCAGGGTTCCGCCGCCGCGCCGGACGCGACCCTTGGGGGTCCGGACCGCGTCGTAGACGAAGACGTCCGAGTTGAACTGGGACAAGGGATCTCCACTTCGGGAACAGAGGGATGGTGCGGGACTCAGTCGACGGACGTGGGTGTCCGCCGGAGTTCACGCTTGAGGAGCTTTCCGACGGCGTTACGGGGAAGCACCTCTCGGACCTCGAGGCGCTCGGGAAGCTTGAACGAGGCGATCTTCCGTTCCTTCAGGAATGCCACCAGTTCGTCGAGGGTCAGCGATGCACCGGCGCGGCACACGACGACCGCGGCCACCTTCTCGCCGAGCACGGTGTCGGGATCGCCGACGACGGCGACCTCCGCCACCGCCGGGTGTTCGGCGATGATGCCTTCGAGTTCGACCGGTGCGATGTTCATGCCGCCGCGGATGATCAGGTCCTTGCTGCGGTCGACGTAGCGCAGGTACTGGTTCCGGTCGCCGGCGATCTCGAAGATGTCGCCGGTCTTCAGGTATCCGTCGTCGTCGAACGGACTGGGGAGGTCCGCTCCCCCGACGTATCCGGGGAAGACGGCGGGGCCCGCGATCCGGAGTTCGCCGGGCCGACCCGGTTCGGTGATCTCCTCACCGGTCGTGAGGTCGACGAGCTTGACGCCGACGCGTTCGGCGAACCTCGACGACCACCGGATGCCGTCGGCTCCGTAGCGGGGGAAGAACTGCGCTCGGATGTCGGGGTCGGGGAAGTCCTCGGGACTCGACAGCAGCGATACACCCTCGTTGGAGCCGAAGAAGTTGATGACGCTGAGCCCGAACCGTTCCTGCCACCCGCGCACCATCGCCGGTTGCAGCGGCGCCGAACCCGAACCGATCCGGGTCAGGCTGGACAGGTCGATCTTCGCGAGCAGGTCCTCGTTGTTCAGGAGCATCCACATCAGCGCCGGCGGCGCGATCGTGTAGGTCACGCGCTCGACCGCGATCTGCCGGAAGAAGGTGGGCGCGTCGAAGGGATGGTGTTGCACGAGCGTCGCCCCCATGACGAGCCACGGCAGCAGCATGCCGTTGATGCCCGCCATGTTGATCATGGGGAACGGGTTGAGCAGCACGTCGTCGGCCACGACGCGGGGTGCGTCGATCGTCGCGATCGAGAAGGCGAGCCAGTCGTAGTGGGTCCGCTGCACCCCCTTCGGTTCGCCCTCGGTGCCGGACGTCCAGCAGATCGTGACGCAGTCGTTGGGATCGTTCGGGTCCGCGGTACGCAGCGCCTCGACCCGTCCCCTGTCGGTGTCCGAGGCCGGACCCGGGACGATGTGCGCGTCGGCGGTTCCCGAATTCTCCTCGGCCGCACCGATCGTCAGGACCGACCGCAGGGACGGAATCGTGTGCCGCACCGCAACGACTTCCGCGGCGGTCGGCCGGTCGCCGAACTTCTCCACGGTCAGCAGGGTCGCGAAGCCGCCCTTGTTCGACATCGTCACGATCTCGTGTTCGCGATACTGCATCGCCAGCGGCGACACGACGGCACCGATCGACCACGCTGCGAGGTACACCTCGACGAGTTCGACGGAATTGGGCAGTTGCACGCCGACGACATCACCGCGACCGATTCCGTGGTCGAGCAGCAGCGCCGCGAGGTGGACGACCTCGGATTCGAGTTCGTTCCACGTGAGGCGCCGGGGCTGCGATCCGACGAGGTCGGCCCGGTTGGCCGGGTCGACGATCGCGGTGGCGTCACCGCGCGCGCTCACCTGCTCGCGGAACGCTTGGTCAAGCGTTCGATCCGTCCACCATCCGCGCCGGACGTAGTCGTCGACGCGCTCTTTCGGATGCAGGCCTCGGCGTGGCTGGGCCATGTGCCACCTTTCCTTCTCGACTGTGCGAACTGGGTTATGGGGAGAACGGATTCACGATGCTCACAGGCCGATCGCCTGTGCCGGGTCGTCGGCGGCGCGCCAGCGCCGGAGTTCTTCGCCCGCCGCCCACGTGGAATGTGTTCCGCTCGAAATTCGTTCGGGCAGGCGCAGTTTGCAGACCGGTCCGTCTCCGACCGCCGCCGCGTCGAACACCAGGCAGTAGGAGGCGTCGTCGTTCATATCGGTGGTGAGCGTCACGAGGTATCCGTCGTCCTCCGACGTGCTGCCCACACGCGGAGCCATCGACGTCTCGCTGCCGTACACGCCGTCGCCGAACGACCAGGTCTCCTCGGCGCCGGTGCGCACGTCGTGCTTGACCAGGCCGTTGAACAGGAACCGTCCCGGCTCACCCGTCGCCGCGTAGACGTAGCGATGCTCGCGTCCGCCGAGCGCACCGTTGATCATGCCGAACTCGGTGATCGTGTCGGTGAGGGGTTCTTCCTTCACCGCCCCGGTGACGAGGTTGAAACGCCAGCGGTGCAGCCGGGTCTGCAGGTAGTCCAGTGCGAGGAACCGGAATGCCCGCTGCTGGTCCGTAAGCCCTTCGGGCGAAGGTTCGGGGGCACCCTGGTAGAAGCCGTCGAGCACGATCTCGTCGCCGTCCTCGTAGGCGTTGGCGAAGTGCAGGACGTAGGTCGGGTCGGCTTCGAACCACTTGATGTCCGACGGCTGCCCGCGACGCGGGATGACCGCGAACCGGGCCGGCATGTCGCGATGGAACTTCGGTGCGTGGACGCCGCGCTCGAGCAGCCGCGGATCCCAGAACAACGGCAGATCGTTGAGGATCGCGTAGTTCTCGGTGAAGGCCATGTCGTGCGGCAGGCGCGGACCGGGGAGCGGGATGTCGACGTAGTGGACGAGGTCGTTGTTCTCGTCGACGACGCCGTACTTCATGTACGGCGCCTCCTTGCTGTAGTTGAAGAACAGCATTTCACCGGTCGTTTCGTCGACCTTCGGATGCGCCGACACGCCCCAGTGGAAGGGGAAACTCCCGTTCCAGTCCTCTTTGCCCAGCGTACGGGCCGAGTACGGATCGAGGCGGTACAGGTCACCGCACTGCCAGAAGCTCGTCAGAGCACGCCCGCGATGGACGACGACGTCGGTGCTCGACGCGTCCTTCATCCGCCGCCGCGCGCCCCAGCCGTCCTCACGTTCGGCCCACTCGGGCATTTCCGAGGCACCCGCCCACAGGGCACGGCCGGCTTCGTTCTCGGCGAGAAGGCCGTCCGTGCGGACGAAACGGTTGCGGTAGAACGCCTTCCCGTCCCGGAAACCGACGACGTGAATCATGCCGTCACCGTCGAACGGGTGGTATCTCTGCACGGCCGGATGGAGCGGGTTCTCGGTGTTGCGCAGGTACACACCGTCCAGGTCCGTGGGGACCTGCCCCTCGACGACCTCGAGATCGTCGGCCTTCCATTCGGTGGTCTGCGGCCGCCACGGGCCGGTGCGGTAGGGGTGATCGTCGTCCTCGGGAAGGGTCGACAGCAGTCGTCCGACGATCTCGATATCCATGATGGCGTTCACCTTTCGCATCGGCTGGCGCGGCATCCCGACGTGGGGGTCGGGGCGCGCCTTCGTTCTACAACTAAGAGAGTGACTAACGACACGTGCCGTTGTCAAGACACCCTCGACATCCACGTCCCGAGGGAAGAGGACTTCCCATTTCCCGCAAACTCTTATAGTTGTAGTAACGATCGCAGTTCACACAGCCCGAAAGCAGAGACCCATGAGCCCTGAACCGGTGTGGATCGCCGGCGGATACCAGTCCGACTTCTCCCGAAACCTCACCAAGGAGGGTCTCGACCTCGACGCACTGACCGCCGAAGTCGCCCGCGGTGCACTCGCCGCCGCGAGCATCCCGATCGCCGACATCGATGTCGTCCACGTCGGGAACGCATTCGCGCAGGTGTACACGGGTCAGGGCCACCTCGGTGCGATGCCGGCCTCGACCCTCCCCGATCTGTGGGGTGTGCCGGCCACCCGCCACGAGGGCGCCTGCGCGTCCGGATCCCTCGCGATCCTCGCGGCGATGGCCGACCTCGAATCCGGGCGATACGACTGCGCCCTGGTCGTCGGCGTCGAACTCGAGAAGAACGTGCCCGGCGACCTCGGTGCGAAGAACATGTCCGGCGCTGCCTGGATCGGGCACGAGGGTCAGGATGCCAAGTTCATGTGGCCCTACATGTTCAGCCGCATCGCCGACGAGTACGACAAGCGGTACGGCCTGGATCCCCGGCACCTGTGGAGCATCGCCGAGCTGAACACCCGCAACGCCCGTTCCAATCCGAACTCGCAGACCCGCGGGTGGCAGTTCGGTCCGGCGTCCTTCACCGACGACGCCGACGCCAACCCGGTCGTCGAGGGCCGGTTGCACAAGGTCGACTGCGGTCCCCTCACCGACGG
>Ga0182742_1002068_pt1 | contig 23302 bp, 20 predicted proteins | sample eDN5th37CBELigMG_FD_128880 | JGI IMG/M metagenome (GOLD analysis project Ga0182742, IMG submission 128880) | Enriched Miracle-Growth compost microbial communities from Emeryville, California, USA - eDNA 5th pass 37_C BE-Lig MG (version 2)... ... | reverse complement strand
GTGAGGAAGTAAAAAATGATAAGGGAAGCCACCGAAAAAGACTTAATAGAGATTTTAGACATCTATAATGATGCGATTCTCAACACAACTGCTGTATACACCTATAAGCCCTACACGCTTGAAAACCGGCAAATTTGGTATGAACAAAAGATGGCTGAAGGCTATCCAATATTAGTTTTCGAACAAGATCATAAAGTGGCTGGCTTTGCGACCTTTGGTCCTTTTAGACCATCGGCCGCTTATAAATATTCCATTGAGCATTCAGTTTATGTAAATAAAGAATATAGACAAATTGGAATTGGGACTTCCTTATTAAAAGAATTAATCGCTATAGCCAAGGATAGGGAGTATATGACCTTAGTTGCGGGAATTGATGCAGATAATGTAAAAAGCATAGCCATACATGAAAAGTTTGGCTTTGTTCATTCCGGAACAATAAAAAAGGCAGGTTATAAATTTAATAGATGGCTTGATTTAGCGTTTTATCACCTAGAGCTCGGCGGGCCTAAAAAACCTTCAGAAGGATAAGAGGTCACAGGGACTGGTTTGTACTGTGTCCTCGGGACACGGCACAATCTCCTTGTCATCGCAATGTCTGCCGGGACACGGTGCCTGTCCCCCTGGACACGCAAAACCCCTGGACACGGTGCCTGTCCGCTAGATTTCTACCAGTTGTTTGGTTTCGGTGTTTATGGATAGTCCATGAATTTTTATGTCTGCTGGCATTAGTGGGTGGTTGCGGATGGTGTTGACATTTTTTTGGACAATCTCGGCGGCTGTTTTGGTTCCTTCTAGCCATTCGCTTGCGCTGAAACCGGGAAACTCTGGCTTGCAGTTGTTGAATAGATAATCTAGTGTTTCTAGTTTCTCTTGCAATTCTTTATTCTTGTCTGCCATGCTCAGGATCTCCCCTGCAGGCAGCTGATTATTCTTTGCGGCCACGACAACGATCTCTTCAATATTTTCCTGATAAACGGCAATAATCATATCCCTCATGACATCGCCATATGGCTGAAAAATTCCCTGTCCATAAGTATTTAAGATCAACAGATCCTCGGTATTAAGTTCATTTATGATGTGATTGATACTTTTCGTTAAATCCTCCGGCTCGAACTCCCTATCCGTTACAAACAACACCTTCTTTTTTCTCTCTAAATCCATTTCATTCGCTTCCTTCATTTTTAGTTTTGCGACAGCTGGCTTTCCAGATCAGCTGCCAGCCTAAAGACGATGACCCGTTCTCCAGTTTTTGTACTAAGATCCGTATAGAAACTGATCACTTCCTGGCCTGTGATGTTAAAAATAATTTCTTTTAATTCCTCTATCCCCGACTCTACCAGGCTATTTCGATTTTGTTTAACAGATAATAGTCCCCGTTCGTCTTTACATAGCGAATACTCAGCAGGCGTTAATATACCTCGCAAAACAACAATAATCATATCCCTGAGAATATCAGATTTAACTGACACGGAGCCGCGCCCGAGATATGTTTTTTCCCAATGCGTTAATTCTCTGCTAATTTCAGCTTCAATTGCTCCTTTTGACTTTTCCATGGTGCTTCCTTCTTTCATATTTATAAAAATTTTAACGAATCTGCCGGGGAGGTGGTTAAGACCAGCTCTCCCAGCGTCCTTGTGAATCAACAGATGCAAGACGTATCCAGCCGTTTTGAACCTTTTGGCGAAATAGCGGATCACTTCCAAGAAGTCTCTCCACATATTCCCTTGGTGCTTGAATGACAACTAATAATCTTAGAGGTTTATGATAGATCTCTTTATCTGACTTCATCACTGACTGCCAAGGAAGTCCAGTTAATAAATCGCTGGCATTGCCCTGCATGACTCCAATTCCGGATGTGACGGTTTGGGTGGCCTTATTCCCGCTGCCATAATAATGCGGGGCAACTGTGGATGCATAGTATTGCAGGTTAATCCACTGGGAGACCGTTGCTGGACCCTTGATAATATTAGCAAGCAATTCACCATCTTTATCTTTTTCCCAGGTATAGTTATGAAGAAAAACTTCACCCTGCAAATTACACCCTTTTGTCAGTTCGCGCTCCCCGATAATGAAGGCTGCATTGCGTGCAAGCCCCCACTCCGGGCGTACCTCACTCCAGTCATTTGCGATCCGCTCGGCCTCTGCACTTGGATTTTTACATGCGGCTGTTATATTAGGCAATTGTTGTAATCGCTCAGCATTTGCCTCCTGTCTCACCCTTGGAAGTGCCAGGTTTACCTCCTCAAATGCTTTTTTCCCAGCGGTTGAGAGTTCTGGTACATAGACCCAGCGAAGTTCATCAAGTGAGGTGATATGCTCACAAGCTGCAAATGCGGTATCATCCGGAATCACTATTCCCATTTTTGCAAGATTTTTTCTTACCGACGGAAGATTACATAAAGCCGCAAGTACTCGCGCATTAAATTCACCTGATGCTCCTCCACATGCCCCGCAATCTAGTGCTGCAGCATATGGGTTGTTCAAGCTTTGGCTTCCGTGGCCGCAAATGACCACTAAAGGAGCGAAGTTCTCAGTTAGCCCGATCATCTTTAACGCTTGCTGAACATAAATGACTTTCTCTTCTTCAGTAAATCCAACGGGCAGCTCTGATTCAGGGTGATCCATGTGGTCTAGTGAGAGTGCAGCCGAAGGGTTACGCAGCCACTTTTTATAAACTTTGCTAAAAGCCGAATGGGTACTCCTTGGAACAAAGCTGCGAGCCAATGTTTGCAGCCCAAGCCAAGGGCCGCTTATTTCCGGCAATACAAGGCTTGAAAGCAGATTATGTTTCATTGACTTAAAGGTTTTCCCAAGTGAATGGGCTGCGTGAACACGCTGTTCATATTGTTTTAAATCGAGCTCAGGCAAGGATTCCATTACCTTGAATTGTGGATTTGACATGACCGGCAAGGATTTATGGCTGTGGCTGCTGCAAAGCTTGTTCGTTTCAATCGGCAGTCCGAAAAATCCAGCAGTACCAAATGTTTCAAAAGGACCTTGTTCCTCAAGTTTACGGCGAAAAGGCTCAGAGCGGACGTCAATACAAAAAACGAACTGAGCTGCTGCTGCCTTTTTTGCTGATTCGACCGGTTTGGCTGTGATCATCTCCATTAATTGATGCTCATAGGTCTTTTCCCATGCTTCCAGCCAAAGCCTCTGACGGATGGTTTTATCAAAGAGATAACTAAGCATTAAACGGGCTTTAAGCTCCGGTAAAGGCATTTGAACCCATGCATGTATTGGCAGATGACTATAAGAAACACATTCAGTAATCAATGAATCTAAGCGGACATGATCTTCTATCGTTTGCTGCTGCAAAGGCAGATATGGACTGATTAAAGCCCACTCTATCGAAACTCGAACAGCTAAATAGTCTATTAGCAATGTTTTTTCCTCAGCAGATTGCTGGGAGCGCCAAAGCATCATACCTGCCCAGCCTGGCATAGCGAGTAAATGGGCTTCAAGATACTCTTTTATATCATAATAAGGGACTTCCAGTCTAAGCAATCCTTCTTTTAACGCCGTGCCTGCATCATCAGGCAAATCTTTTAGCTTCTTGCGAATACCAGCATTTAGCGCCGGGTCAAGCTTAATAAGTTTTCGCCACGCATGATAAAAGCCTTCCTCGCGATTTGGCATAGACCAGGCATCCTGGGATTCGTTTAAGTACAATTTGCTCCACTTGATGGTATGATAGTTAAGCTCCTCAGCTGCCCGTCCGTCGCCAAACTGCTCCAAGCGCTGGCTATATGTGCGAACTGAACGTTCTTGCCCGAACTGGAATTTGAAGGGGCCTAATTTTTTTACAAGTCTCTTTAAATCAGGCGAAGTCAATTGTTCAGAGGATGCTTCATTTAATAAAATAGCTCTGCAGTATTGCTCAGCGTCTTCCCGTGGCAGTTTTAAGAACTGTGCATCAAGCCACTTGTTAAGTCCCATTTTTAAAATATCAAGGTCAATCTCCCCTTGTTTCCATGCCGTCTGTAATATGGCATCACTCGGAAAGATATCTACGTCACAAACTTTTTTTAGCCGGCGTGCAGCTTCTTCAAATGATTCATGTTCAAAGCCCGACCAAGGACTGCGTGCCGCAAACGTATGAATCGGACCAAGCGGTGCAATGACTTTGCTTGCTGATTCTACTAAACCATTCAAATCAAGTTGATTGATATCAAATTCCTTTTCCAAATAAAGATTTTTAGCTAATGTGGTAGTCATCATTTATTCCCCCCTAACATCATTTTGTTAGATACTTTGGATGGCTTTCAATTGAATCATGCCGAGGTTCACTCCATTTTACCAGCCAAAGGTACATGAACGTATAGATGTTTGATGAACGATGGCGAACCGCCCATGCACCTGCCAAACTGCCCGCTGACAAGATAACAAGAAGTAAAACGGCTGCAACTATTGGCGGCTGTGCGTCCATTTGTATAGCTTCATTCAAAAGGCGAGCAAAGGAAGAATGGATGAGGCCAAATACAATCCCTGCCCCTAAAAACAGTGAAAATCCAGCCATGCGCCCGATATAGCCATATCCGGAGGCTACGAGCTGTGTCCAGGCGTAAAACACGGACCATCCGATAATGAAGGCACTTATTAACTCATACGTCTCTCCATGTGCTGTCAGCCAATAACAAGCGCCAACGAATAAGCCTAAAGCTCCTCCAGATAGGGTCCATAAAATTGACGGAGCTTGAGACGAACGGGATACTGGGCGATTTTGATGCACGGCGCTCCCTGCCTGCAAGAAAAGGGTGGCTTTAAAGAGACCGTGTAATATAGCGTGTACTACAGCTGCCCAATAAGCGCCAAGTGCACATTGAATGAGCATGAATGCCATCTGTGCTATGGTAGAACCAACAAGTTTCCGTTTATAATCAGCTTGAACCAGCATCATGCCGGTTCCTATCAAAACCGAAATACTAGAAAATATAAGTAATATAATCTGTGCCGCATCACCGCTAAAAAGAGGAGAAAAACGGGATAGCATTATGCCCCCAGCATTAACAATACCTGCATGCATAACAGCAGAAATTGGCGTTGGGGCAACAACCGAATCTAGAATCCATCGCTGAAATGGCCACTGTGCTGCAGGTATAACTACGGCGGCTATAAGAAGCAGGTTGATAGCGGTTTTCTCCCATGAATCAAGCTGTGCCAGGCTATCATTCGTAAGTGCAAGTGATAGCTGCCAGTGCCCAGTTGCTTGAGTGACCCAGATAACTGCCAATAGCAGGAGAATCCAGCTGCCTATAAAGTACTGGCCAGAAACACTAGCTGCTTTTCTAGCTACTTGCCATTCTTTTTTTAATCCGATCAGCAGAGTCAATCCGAGAAGTGTCATCCCCCAGAATATAACCAGCAAACGAAGATCATCACTCAACCAAGCTAGTGAGTCGGCCACGGTTGTGAGTGTCAGTAATAGAAAATATTTTCGGTAAGCACGATCCCCTAGTAAGTACCGGACAGAATAGCGTTGGACAATTAATCCGATGGTGAGAACAAATACCGCCAACAGCCACGATAAGGACTCAAAGCGCCATGGCCCAACAATTGTCCTGCCGCTGTTAAAAATCAGGGCGAACAGTGCCATGATTGGAGGCAATGAGATGATGCCAATGTGAATTTTAACAAAGCTCAGAGGAACTCTTGAATGTAAAAATATAAATGCACTAAGCATCGAGAGTGCAAGCAAAATGAAAAATCCAGCTTGCAGCGTATCAAAATTAAGTGTACTTTCCATTTAGCTTCTCCCTTTTGCGTAAAAATAAAAAAACCGACAATTTTCAAATTTAATGGAAAAGTACCATTAAACTGTTGAAAAATTGTCGGTTTACTTTAAACGACCTTTTTAGGTTTTTTATAGTCTACCAGTTATATAGATTTATTTACATTCAACTTACCCCAAAAAACTATAATTATAGAATCACTTTTTCATCTAACCAATTCTAGATAATTAGCTGAATGCTAAAGAGATCTATTGTTTTATAGAAATTGGACAATATTATTAGCGAGTTTTATTTTACTGCTAATTAAATATTCTGTCAAGCAGGCCTTTATGAATTTGCATATGTTAGGAATTCCCCAATATGCATATGATTGGACTATTCCTGGAGAAAATAGAAAAGAAATTGGCGAATTTAATATCAAAAAAATTGTCTTGTGGGTGATTGTAAAGCATTCACCCTCTAAGATCTTATTAAGAACATACTATTTTATCAATTCTAAAAAATTTTTCCCCAGTATATATTCCTTTTCGGTATCAGGAATTTTTAGTGAATCAATCCAGCTTTTCTTTATCGAATAGTCATACATATTAAACTCCTTCATTCCATATGGGCCATCACAACCGTAAAGAACTTTACGATATCCTAAGCAGTCCACTGCCATCTTTACAATTGATGGATTTAGATAATCACTTGATGTGTCGACAAATACATTGGGTTGATTCTTTATATAGTTCCACCCTTTTTTCCAAAATGGAAGCCCCGCATGGGCATATATTAATTTAAGTTTAGGGTATTTTTCGGGTAAGTAAGAATATGAGTCATGTTCTGAAGAAAGATGAATCAACAATGGGATCCCCTTTGATTCACACATATCTGCAACCGGATCAAGTGTTTTAATACTATATTCATGCATGAATGGATGAGCTTTCACGCCAATAAAACCAGGTTTTTGAAGATAAAACTCAACTTCTTCCATTGATTCTGGAATCAGTGGGTTCACTGCTGCCCAGCCTAGAAACCGGTCTGGAAATCTATCAATTACAGCAGCCACGATATCATTCCTTGGCTTGGTAAAAATCCTGTATGATTGACCATAAAGTTTTAAATAACCATCTCCAACTAAACTATCATAAATTTTAATTCCAATTTGAGGTACATTTAGTATTAAAAAGCGGAAAAAGCGTTGTAAATGATATTGATACATGCTATCCACTTCAAACATGGTTTCATTCATGGGAGGGATTAGCACGGTTTTACATATTGCATTTTCATCCATACCCTCTATCATTTTTTCTAATGTTAACATGGTTTCATCCACATGAAAATGGCAATCAATAACCATCTCGTCCCTCCCCTGCCAATTCTTATTTTATTTTTATTACCCGTCTACTTAAGTTATTTCATTTTATGTAAAAAGATGAAACAATACAGATTTTTAAATTATTCAATTAAATGCTTTTCTGACAACGAAACCAAAGGTCTACTGAATACGCCACATCAAATTCAGCTTCTGTCCCTGGGGCTTTCTGGAAGGACAAGGTGCCTGTCCCCTCGTCCACATTGCATGCATAATTTGGAAATGCAGACAAAACCTAATAACAGCGGGAATTTATTTGGTGGTGTTGGCATGCTTTTTTCTCGGACTCAATTAATTTTTGTCCTTATTCTTTTTATTGGCATATCAAATCATGTGCTCATTTTGCCTCATTTGCTTACAATCGGAAAACGGGATGCGTGGGTATGCGTATTGGCTGCCTATGTCATCTTGCTGCTTTGGGGATTGATTCTTTATTACATTATGAAAAAAAATGACCAGCATTGAGGAATGATTAAAATTTACTTCACCCATAAAGGAGTTTTTATTTATGCCAGTTGCTGAACTCATTCTTAGACTAGCTATTGCCTTCTTTACATTATTAGCATTAACAAGGATTATGGGAAGAAAAGAAATATCGCAGATGACCTTTTTCAATTTTATCTCTGCAATTTCCATCGGTACATTAGGTGCCTCTCTTGCTATTGATTCATCTATAAGTATCAGGAATGGAGTCATCGCTTTAGTTGCCTGGAGTGCTTTTACCATTATTATTGGCTTATTAGATATAAAATCTCCAAAATTTCGTCTTGCCATTGAAGGACAGCCAAGAATACTGATAAAAAAAGGACAAATTATGGAACATGAACTTCGTAAAGTGCGTTTAGACATTGACGCCTTAAATGTTTTATTGCGAAAGAAAAATGTATTTTCCTTCGCAGATGTCGATTATGCCATTTTCGAAACAGATGGGTCTCTGTCTGTTATGAAAAAAGAGCCTAAACAGCCTTTAACAAAGAGTGATATGAATATATATCAGACAAAGCCTAGTGTTTTCCCGATTTCCACATCGGTCATTTCCGATGGAGAAATTAAGCATGAGAACTTAAATAAACTAAACCTCGATCAGCAATGGCTGGAAGAGCAATTAAAACGTTCAGGCGTCGATTCCATATCCGATGTCTTCTACGCCGAAGTCCAAAAAGACGGCACACTCTACATTGATCATAAAAATGACATGCTGCACTAGTGGACAAGGGGACAGGCACCTTGTCCTTCCAGAAAAACCCAAGGACAGAGTGCCTGTCCCCCTGTCCTTTATTAAATTGCTTCCTTCTTTTTAGAAAATCCCGTCATTATAAAGCAAGTAATAAAGGCAACAGCTGCAACAATAATAGCGAAAAGTAAGCTAATTGCCCTCATAAAGGTATCCTCACCTGGATAAGAAGGTTTTAGGGTCACAAACCAATAAACAAAAGTGAAAGTCAAAAGCATGTAAAAACTGCTTCCAAGAGCCCCCAATTTCATACGGTTTCTTTTGGAACCTTCCCAAGCATTATGTATTAATCCCCATAAATAAATGCTGCCGATTACAGCAAGAAACATGATAAGTAAGTGGACATATGGAATGACAAAATACCCCAATATACGAAGCACAATGCCCGTTAAAAGAAACAGGACGGCATTCATCACAAATAAGAATAGTCCAGCTAACCAATGATTTTGAAACCATTTTACATTTTTTAACTTATGTACCCATTTATTATTCCTTCCAAGATTGCCTAATATGGGTCTTTTAAAGACTATAACAAATAACACTCCAAGCAGGCCAATAAATAAAATCGACGTCATACGATCCCTCCGGTAAAGGTTTCTGTTAAACCATTACCCATATAATAACGCCTAATTTATTGTTTTACAATAAATTTATATCATTTTTCATTATTTATTTGTTGTTAATTTGGCAGGTTATTTAAGAAAAAAAACCCGAAGTCTCTCGGACATATGCCGGAGAGATCTTCGGGTTGGAGGACAATGGTTCACTGTGTGTGTGATCCACTGGGGTTACCTGGAAGGACAAGGTGCCTGTCCCCCCTGTCCACGTCTGGCGAAGGTTGAGAATAGATAACAGCCTGTTATGACGATGATGCTGCCTATTCCTTGTATCCAGGTCAATTGTTCGCCTAAGAAAATGAAGGCTAAGATGGCCGTAAAGATTGGATTAAAATTTAAAAATACGCCTGATGTCGTTGACCCTACATTTTGAACGCAAATATTCCAGAGCAGCATACAGACTACTGTAGAGAGGACTCCTGTATAAAGAATAGAAATGACGAAAGAAGGATTGATATTGGTAACGGTAAAATTAGGAACACTCAAAGGCAGGAGAACAATCAATCCAAAAATAGCAGAATATAAAGTAGACATTAATGCTGACGTTTTCGTCATTGCCCATTTGCTGCAAATCGTGTAGATCCCCCATACACATACAGCAGCTATCATCCATAAATCTCCTCTATTAAAATTCAATGAAAGCAAGTAGTCTATTTTCCCTTTTGACAGGACAAGAATGACACCGAAAAGTGATAGAATCATTGAAATAATTTGCAGCCCATTCATTTTTTCTTTCAAAAATATAAATGAACAAACGGCGATGGAAAGCATATTTAACGTAGAAATTAAGCCCACATTTGTTGCAGTTGTATGCTCTAATGCTAAAAATTGCAAAAGGTTAAATAGCACAACACCTGTTAACCCCATTAAAAACAGCGGTAGGACTGCCTTTTTTGGCGGCAGAAGCTTTTTCTCCTTCCACCATACAAGTGGTACAAGACAAACGACTGCAATCAGCCACCTTAGGGCCGTTAAGGTTATTGGTGAAGCATGTTCAACTAGGGATTTACTGACAACAAAATTCCCTGCCCAAAAGAAACAAGTTAAAAGCAGCAAGACATAATACTTAATTGGCATTTCCTTCATAGCCCCTTCTTCAACTATCACCGTTTTAAGTGCCTTTTAGCCATTTTTCCGCGGTGAATATTATTCATTTTTAATAATTTTAACACCCCTCTCCCAAAAACATTATTTGTTTCTGTATAATTGAATAAATTTGATATTATTGTAAGTAAATAGCCTCACCAACAAAATAAAATTAAGTTTTTATTAGTATTTTTCAAGAATAAAAGAAGGACTGAAAGGAGTGGAAATCAGTGGAATCTATCGTTAGTAAAATCCTTGATGATGTGGATTTGCAAATCTTAGATATTCTGCAAAATGCCGGACAGGTAAGCAATTCTGAAATTGCGAAGCGGGTGAATCTGTCTCCGCCAGCTACTCATGCACGGATAAAAAGATTAGAGAATGAAGGCTATATTAATCGCCATGCTGTTCTTTTAAATCAAGAAAAGCTGGGGTTTGATTTATTATCTTTTATTTTTATAAGTACCAATATTCATCAAACTGAGAAGCTGGAGGATTTAGAAAAATCCTTAGCTGCAATTCCCGAAGTTTTAGAGTGTCATTGCCTAACCGGAGAATATGACTATCTTCTAAAAGTAGCCAACAAAGACCGCAGGGAATTAGAGGAATTTATTAGAAAATTAAACAGGCTTGGCGTAACAAGGATTCAAACTAGCTTAGCACTAAGAGAAATTAAATATTCCACCGTTTTACCTATTCGAAAAGATTTCTAGGAGGACAAGGGGACAGGCACTCTGTCCTGGGTTTTCCTGGAAGGACAAGGTGCCTGTCCCCCTGTCCTACTGGAAGGACAGGGGGACTGTCCCTACCTATACCCGGTAAGCGCCCGATTTGAATCCTGCAAAAAAGAAGCCTAATGCCTGGCAGAAAAAGAGGATGCCCCATAGCTGGGCAGGAATTATCAATGTGGCTTTGGCCAATCCGGTTGCGTCCCCTGCTGCAGATGGCTGCATAAAACTTAATAGCATAATTGTATATGAGGAGGATATCGATTCCACTAAAAGAACACTAGCGATAAAAAGCAAGAAGTATTGGACAAATGCGCCTGAACCTTTATATAGCAGCAGCAAAAACAGCGCTCCAAAGGATACTAGCCAAAAAATGCCGTAGAAATTACGCACCCAAAAGATAATATTAATACCAATAAATATAAGCAATATGGCAATGAGCACTTTATATTTTTTTCTGCTGATAAGCCAAAATGCTAAAAAGGCAAAGAAGGAAGAAAAAACATAACCGGAAATACCCGTAAAAAATCCGCCAAACCAGCCAGTATGGCTTGTGTACGTCACGCCTTCAGTGTTCATAAATAAAGAAATGTGATGAACCTTGCCGCCTAACAGAGCCATTAGTGCATGACCTGATTCATGTATGACCGTATTTATGACCTTAATATAGGTGCCGAATATAGGAATATTCAATAAGATCATCGTCAAGATAATAAACATAAAAAATTTCGAGCTTAATTTTTCTTTCAATAATTTCAATCCAAGACACCTCGTTTAGGATTCCCTATGATTTTACCCAAAAAGGCATGACACCATGCTGCACTTCTGCTGTTAATGGGGTATGGCCAATGAGCTCGCCATCAGCATGTACTAGCCTTTTATCCTCAGAATCTATTGAAATTCTTGCCCCCTGATGCAAAGCGACTTCCTTAAATCGGGTATGACTGCCAAAAAACACTGTGACAAAAACGAATAAGAGCTTTAGTCTTGAAAGATTATAAACGATTGTAACATCGAGAAGCCCGTCTGTGGTTTTAGCCTGAGGAGCTATTTTCATCCCCCCGCCGTAGTAGGGCTGATTGGAAACCGTTGCAAACCACACCCTCTCATACCTGTACGGTACCCCACCGACTTCTAACACCAAGTTCGTTAATTTATAGGTAAAAAGAAGCCGAATGACTGCACCAGCATACGCAAGTGAGCCTAAGCCAAACTTATTCAAATACTTCTTTATTTTCGATTCATTTGTTAATTTTGAAACAGCTGCATCAAATCCCGTGCCTATGCTATTTACGAAATATTTATTTTTGGAGAGTCCCTCAACCCTACAATTACCAATATCAAAAAGCTGATCTCTATTGGGTCTATTTTTTAATATGAAGGCCAATGCTTCATGCGGAGACTTTGGCACACGAAAGCCTCGTGAAAAATCATTGCCTGAACCTGCAGGGATAAACCCTGCCTTTACTGTCGGGTTATCTGCGATTCCATTGACAACCTCATGCATGGTTCCGTCACCGCCAACAGCAATTATAGCCTTTATGTTAGTCTTATATTCTAAACAGATCTGTTTTGCCAATTCCTCTGCGTGGCCTGGGTACTCTGTATAAAAAGCCTGATAGTTTATTTTCTTTTGCTCAAGCTCATTCTTTAGCTTATTCCACACCTTTTTGGCCGTACCATTTCCTGCTTTTTCGTTTATGATAAAAATGAATGGTTTCATATTCTGACCCAAAACATACCAATATAGTTATTTCTCGAATGCTTAACCCCCACCCGTCATCCCCACTTTTTTAAAAATTAATTTTTGGATAGTTCGATAGTTTGAGTTTATCATAGGTTTCGGCTGTTTAGAACTATTGGATACTCGCAGTGGTTTCACCACATTATGTTGCAAAAAACAAAGGCAAACCACCGCCCCGCTAGCGTGATTTGCCTTGTAGTACTTGTATCCTTTAGCTTTTCTCAGTCCGCCTGTATATCAACTTTATTTGGTACAAGCAGCCCTTTATATTGATAATCATCCTCGATTTGAATGGTAACTGTTGCTTGATTGCCAACGGTCATTGGATCGTTTTTCTCGATTATGATTGTAAAAGCTTTTACCATTTTTGAATGATTGACAGTGCCAACCCCAGATAGGGCAGCCCAGCTGTCACCAAATGTTTGTACCTGGCCAAGCTTGGCATGCTCGATGCTTACCCCATTTGCCTTGTCTTCAAATGAAAGGGTTCCGTTGGAGTTTCCATGAGCTTGCTGGGTAATTGATAATGTAATGTCCGCTTTTTTTCCTTTGCGAGGCGGATTTACATCCTGTAGTTTTCCTTTCAGTTCAATCATTGCATTTTTACTGAATGACTCAGGCCTTGTCGGCATATTTCCTGTGCGTTTCAGCACCTTTCCTGCCTTTACCGTGGTTAATTCGCCATCTTTTAGTGCCAGTTTTCCGTTCACATATACAAGCTTGATCCCTTCGGCATATTGCTTTGGCTGATCAAAGGTGGCTGTATCAGTGACTGTTTTTGGATCAAACACGGTTATATCCGCTGCCATACCTTCTTTTATTAATCCCCTGTCTGTCATCCCGATCATTGTGGCCGGCAAGCCTGTCATTTTGAATACTGCCTCTTCTATTTTTAACAGGCCCTCTTCTCTGACAAATTGGCCAAGAACTCTCGGCTGTGTTCCGTATCTTCTAGGGTGGATGCTCTCTGATTCGCTTACTCCTCCATCTGAGGCTATCGCTGTTGTCGGGTTTTGCAGGATTCTTTTAAAATCTTCTTCATCGCCAAAATAATAAATCGTCCTGATATTTCCTTCTGATTCTATGATTCTTATAACCGCTTCACCTGGGCTAACTACTTGACTGTCAGCAAGTTCCTGCAATGTTTGTCTCTTTGTCGGGAAGTATACATCGGCGGCACTTTCGCCTCTGCTTAAAATTAGTTCATGAATTTCCTCGATAATTTGTGCGCGCTGCGCCTCATCCTTGAAGCGGTCAAGCATGGCCTGATGGCCGCCGTCTTCAGCCCAGTTTGGAACAATAGCAGTAATTCCTGTCTGGCTTGCTAAATATGGGTACACGTCGGCAGCGGCGTAGGTTCCTCTTTTAATAGCGTCTTCAATCAAACCGATTGTCTGTTTGGATTTCCCCCAGTTGTCCGGCCCCATGACCTTCATGTGGGTAATAATCGGCACTAAACCAGCCTTTTCGCCAATTTCGATGATTTCAGCTGTCGCCTCAAGAACCTGATCATTTTCATTTCTTATGTGGCTGGGGAAGTTTGTTCGCCATTGTTTGGCAGCCTTTACCACCTCGATGATCTCTTCTGTTTTTGCAAATGCTCCAGGGGTGTAGGTTAAGCCGGATGAAATTCCCCAGGCACCGTCCTGCATGCCTTTTTCAATTAATTGCTGCATCTCTTTAAATTCCGCATCCGTCGGACGGCGGTCACTTTCCCCGACTACTTCTTCCCATACGGCATTAAATCCAAGGTACGCGCCGATATTGATCGCTAAACCGTTTTCCTTCAGCTTAAATTTTTCCGTAATATCCGCACTGCCAAAACCGTCGGGATTCAATATCTCAGTCGTCACACCTTGTGTAAGTGAACTTTTTGCCGTTGGAAGATGCTTTTCTTCTGCATGGCTGTGGATATCGATAAAACCAGGTGCCACCACAAGCCCCTTCACGTCCACGATATCAATTGCTTTTTCTTTAGAAAGATCCCCAATTTCGTAAATATAGCCATTTTTCACACCGATATCCGCTTGATAAGACGGTGACCCCGTTCCATCAGCAATCGTTCCATTTTTTAGGATCACATCATATTCCGGTTCATTTACCGTAGCCGTGGCGGTCTGATTAATCGGCAGTAAACAGCCGGCAGCCAATACCGCTGCCGATAAAAGTGTACCAAACTTTTTTCTTTTCACCCTTTCCCCTCCTATAGAAAATGAAATTCCCCCTATGTATACAAGGGTCTCTCCTTTCTAATATTTTCCACTATTTAAAAAGTATTTTATCTATTTCGCTAATATGTCTTTTTAGGGTATGACCATTTATTCAATTTTCTTTTTGAGAGGAAAGTAACATGAAGAATTTGATAGATTACTAGTTATCGCATGGCAGCACTACTCACTTTTTGGGGCACTAACATCGTGGATTTGTTACCTTTTCGCGGGGGCTCGCTCCTTTTCCGGCACTAACATCGCTTATTTGTTACCGTTTCGCCGGGCTACTCTCTTTTTCCGGCACTAACATCGCTTATTTGTTACCGTTTGCCAGGCTACTCTCTTTTTCCGGCACTAACATCATAGATTTGTTACCGTTTGACGCCGGGCATCCCTATTTCGGCACTAACACAACAAAAAAAGGACAAGGTGCCTGTGCCCTTGTCCCTAAAATAAGTCTAGCAATAGCTGCCAGAAGCCTTTTTCTTTTTCTGGTTTTGCTTGTTTTGGTTTTGGTTCTTCTTTTTGGATGCTGTCGGTTTTAATGACGAATTGCACTGAGTGGATTTTTTCATTTTTAGATGAAACGAATGAAACGGGTTTAAAGTCTGATTTATCGTATTCTTGGATCATTTGATTGATTTCTTCCTGCATTTGCTGTGGCAGGTTTTTGGTTTCTTCGTATAATTGATTTGTTCCCTTGTGCAGTTCGCCGACTCCATTGGCTAATTCGCCTGTTCCGCTTGATAGACCAGCGATGCCTGCATGGATCTTGTTATAGGAATCAGATAATTTATTTACTCCCTCGGTATAGCCAACCAGTCCTGAATGAAACTCTTCGTAATTTGCTGCTAGTGTCGCAATACCTTTTTGCAATTCTCCTAGCCCACTCATATCCATCTCTGATAGAGATGATGATAGCTCATTGGCAGTAGACGTCAGTGAACCACTCATCTGCTGCAAGGCGCTGGTAGTTTCGTTCAAGGTCGGTTCCACTGCTGCAAAAGCCTTTTTCGTCACGGAATAGGTTTCTTTAATTTTTTGTCCAGCTGTATAAAAGGCAACCAATCGATCAAGCACATCGGTATTGGCGCCACTTGCATACAGCCCCGCTATTTCTTCCTCCGTCACCTGCTGAGCAGGAATCAATGCAATGGCGCCATCTAATGCAGTATATGCTTGTTCGTAGCCTTCCCGCAAAGCCGTGATTCCTTTGGCTGTTTCAGCAAGACCATTGGCTAATTGGGTTAGACCTGCTGGCAATTCACCTAGTTTGGTCAGATCCACGCCATCTGAATCAGCTGCTAAGGAAGTGCTGATTGTTTTTAGCGCGCCGCCAATGGCATTTGATCCAGCGACAATCTTACCTGACGCTCCCTTGATATCGTTCATTCCGTTCCTATATTGTGCAGAACCATCTTTTAGTGATGATGCTCCTTTATTTAATTGGATCACACCTTCTTCCAATTCATTCACACCATTATTTACATCTCTGATCGCATCTGATAATTTCCCCATGTCATCGGTCATGTTGTCCATTTTTGCTGTATCAATGGGAAGTGTGGATGGGACGGCTGCGATTTCAATCCCGTTGAATTCAAAATCCTCTACATCGGCGTCAACACTAAAGTCTTCATCTTGCCCAGGCATAACTGTGAAGGAAATTTGCTTATTTTTCCCTGCGTTTGCCATCATCCCGCCTGTTGCCTCGATGTTTTCATATTTATTTTGCAGCTGCAGAGAAATCTGTAAAAGGTAATTTTCATAAAATACTGGATCCACGTCTGTATTCGCCGACGTCTCTATGCTAATTTTCAGATGACCACTTTTTCCTGCGAGCTCCGCTGGGGATACTTTTTTCCCATCCAAAAAGTAGGAAACGGCAAGATTCCATGGCAATTCTGTATCTTCACTCATATTTCCCTGATAGTAGAACTTCCCTTCTGGAGCCTGCATGCGAACTGTTTGCCCCTCTTTGGCAAGCTCTGATAAATCAGTTAAGTTCTTAATGCTGCGATAATTCCCGTAGTCGAGAATTTCACCAGCCTGCACGACATCTAAGGTATTTACAACATAAATTTCTTCTAAATCCCCAGCAGCATTTAATGTTGCGTATACCACTTCATCTTTAGAAGCCAGTTTCCCGTCCACATTTTTAGCTTCCGCTTGATCCGCAGAATCAGCTTTTACAAGAAATGACGGGAAGAGCAGGAACGCAGCAATCACAGCTGGCAGTACTTGTTTTTTTCTCATATCATTTCTCCTCATAATAATTTGCTTGATAAGTGGTTTTCTTAATCAGCTTATCGAATACCACGAGCAGGGCTGGCAATAATAGGACAACCATCACAAAGGCTAGCAGAGCACCTCTGCCTAACAATAACCCAATCGAAGATACAATCGGATTCGATGACGTGATCCATAAAATAAACCCAACACTTGATAGAATCGCAGCCGATATGGAGATGGAGAATGTTTTTTCATCCAATGTCTTCATTATTGCTTTTACGGCAGACATATTTTTACGATGATGCTGGTATTCCTCTGTCAGTAAAATCCCATAATCGACCGTTGCTGCCAGCTGTACTGTACTGACAATCAAGTATCCTACAAATACCAATGGTATATTGGTAAAGTAAGGGATTGACAGGTTTATCCAAACGGATGACTGGATGGTTAATAACAGGATCACCGGGAGAGAAATCGATTTGAAAGTTACCAGCAGCACTAAGGCAATCGTCCCAATAGTCAGCACGTTAACAATAATATTGTCTTTTGTCACAGTCGTTTTAATGTCATATAAGGTAACACTTTCCCCTAAACTAAGCGTTTGATCACCGTAATATTGCTCAGCTGTCTTCTGTACTTTTTTTACGATTGAAAAAGGAATCTCCCCTTCTGTTCCCTGATTCGTATTGACTACAATTCGGCTATAGTTGTCCGAATTAAATTCATTTGTTATCGATTTATCTAGATATTCAGGCGGAATCACTGAACCGACCATATTCACATAGGCAATCACATTTGTCACATAATCAAGCTCTTCTAGCTCATTGACAAGCTCCGTCTCTTTGGCTGCGTCACCTTTAGGCACTAAAAGGACAATCGGCGTCGTTTCACCAAATATTTCTTTAATCTTAAGAAAATCACTGCCCGCACGCGATGACTCCGGAAGTTCGCCGAGACCATAGGTGAATGTGGTGTTGCTTTGTGCTAAATAGGAAGGAATTAATATAATAAAAACAAGAATCAGGACTGGGATTCGCAGTTTTAGCACAAGTCTTCCAATCCCCTCAAAGCTTGGAATAAAGCTTCTATGCTGGGTTTTATCAATCCATTTATAAAGCAATAGCGTTAAAGCAGGTAAGAACACCATGACACTAATAAAACTTAGAACAATACCTTTTACCAAGTTCAAGCCGAGATCAGAGCCGATTTGAAAATTCATAAATGTTAGGGCAATGAAGCCAAAAAAGGTGGTAGCTGCACTTGCGGTAACCGCAGGAAATGATTTTTTCATGGCAAGCCGCATCGCTTCTTCTGGGTTACTGGCTGTCTTCCGATAATCATTAAAACTATGAAGCAAAAAGACGGCATAATCCAGTGAAACGGCTAACTGTAAGATAGGAGAAACGGACTGAGTGACAAAGGAAATTTCTCCGATAAAAATGTTCGTTCCTAAGTTAATCAGAACAGAAACACCGATGGCTGTCAGGAAAAACAGCGGTTCTATCCATGAATTCGTAGAGATCACAAGGATAAATATAATGATCGGAACAAGTAATAATGCTGCATATAAGGACTCCGTACCCGCCATTTTCTGTGAGGTTGCTGTGTTTATCGCTTCACCTGAAATAGCACCTTTCTCACCGATTGTTTCATAAATCGCATCGGTAATTTCTACTTCATCACCGGCGCGAACTCCGATAGTAAACAAGGCAGATCCATCTTTGTAGTAGGTTTCTACTGTCTCTTGATCAGCCATTTCCAATGGGGTTTTTAAATCAACGACATCATCTAGCCATATCACATCGGAAACTCCGTCAATGGCAGACAGTTTTTCTTTATACATAAGTGCTTCCTGTAAGGTTACGTCTGGCACCATGACCCTTGTATTGGGAATCGAAGCGGTAAACTCACTTTCCATGACATCCAGTGCTTGTGTGGATTGAGCATCTTCCGGCAAATAATCAACCATATTATAGTTGACCGGCACAAAAAACTGTGCCGCCGTACAGATAACCGCAGCCAGCGCAAACACCAAGACAACTGCTTTTTTATGTCCTATGATACGTGCTGCAATATTTATCACGATTCATCCTCTCTTGAGACTTTCAGACTTTCACTTTATTATTATATAAAGAAGGACAAGGGGACAGGCACCTTGTCCCTAAAGTTTCCTGCTATGTGTACGCAGGTATTTTTCAACATCATTATAAAGGCCAGTCTGGTTTGCATATTTGACATAGTTTTTTGCGGTACGGAGCCACTCTAATGTGGAAGGCTGCTGGTCTTCCAGGGCTTGCAGTAAATCATCTGTGTTCAGCGGCCGTTCCACCCCTGTGGCTAAAATTTCTTCTATTAAATGTTCCGATGCCAGTTCAACGACATTTTCGATATCCGCCCCCGAGAAAAATTCAGTCAGTGCAGCCAGCTTGGCTGTATCGATTTCTTCTGCCAATCTTCCTTGAAGCTTTAACTTAAAAATTTGTTCTCTTGCTTGTTGATCTGGCGGGGCAACAAAAATTAACCGGTCAAATCGACCTGGCCGCTTAAGTGCCTGATCGACATCCCATGGTGTATTGGTTGCCGCCATCACGAGCACTTCATCCGTACTTGTATCAATTCCTTCCATTTCTGATAAAAAAGTATCGATTACTCCTCTAGCAGCCGAATGAGATTTGGAGCGGCTAAATCCAATCGTGTCGACCTCATCAAAAAAGAGAATACTAGGTTTTTGCAAACGAGCTTTGTCAAACATCTCTTTTAAATTCCGTTCACTAACACCTATATACGGGTCTAGGATATCCGTAATCCGAACAGGGTAAAACTGGGCATGACATTCCCCAGCGGTGGCTCTTGCGATAAAGGTTTTCCCGCAGCCCGGAGGTCCATAGAGAAGAACGCCGCCACCGACTTTTTTACGGAACTTTGCAAACAAGCCCTTGTTGAAAAATGGGCTGATAATGCGCAGGTGAATCGTCTTTTTTAACTCCTCAAGACCCGCTACATCGGCAAATGTAACTGCATTCTGTTTCTGTCCCATAGAGTGTTTGGTTTGATGGCCATCGATAACCTTTAGGTGAGATTGAATTTTTTTCATTTTTGTCTGCGGTTCAGTCTTCGGGTTGGCTGGTCTATCGGTGGGGACCGCTTCCGTCGGGTGAACTTCGATGTTTTTGGAAGAGGCGGATTCCACCGGATGATTTTCGATGCTTTTCGAGGAGACCGCTTCCTCCAATTGATTTTCGTTGCTTTCGGCAGAGAACGCAATTGTCGGGTGAACTTCGATGCTTTCAGATTCTACCGTGCTTTTTCCTTGTTGCATATGGACACTGACTCTGGTTAGTTCGTGTATTATTTCCAGTTTCAGTTCCTCATTCCTGCAATGGGAAATTGCAGAAGACAATGATTGGATGGCTTCTATATACTGGCCGTTTTCCGCTAATTCTTTTCCCAGCCAATAGCGAGCTTCAGGATCGTCTGGGTGCTGCTCCGCTATTTTCTGGAGCCATTTTACTTTATCCATTTTTTCACCTTCTTTTCATCTTCCTAATCATTTTTATAAGCGGCAGAGAAATCCATGTATAAAGGGCTAGACCTACATAGCCGTAGAGCCAGATCGCTCCAGCCAAATCCTGCCCGAACCAATGCAGGATCAGCAGCATCCCGATGCCGATTGCCCAAAAAACAGCCGGCCCTCCCAGCCGATCCACAAGCCGGTTTGGTGCTAATAAGGGATGCCCCTGTATGTCCAATTCTTCCAAAATGGACAGGAGTTTTTTGTCTTCCGGCTGTAAGAGAAAGGCTTGCCGAAAATATTCTCTCGCTTCTTTTACCTTTTTATGAAGGGATGCATGAACTCCTAGCACAATGAGTTTGGATAGCTCACTGTCGGCTGAATTCATGTATTGCTCTAAAGCCAGGATTTCTTGATTCTTTTTATGATTCAGCCCTTCTAAGCGTAAATAATACCGAAGAACATGTGCGTTTTCCGGATCCAGTTCTAATGCTTTATTCATTAGCAGTTTTGCCTTTTTTCTATACCCGGTTTTTTTCATTAAGTAAGCATAGCTCGCATGCGTCTGGGCATCATTAGGATTCTGCCGTAGGGTGTCTAAAAAGGCTTCCTCCGCCTTTTGAAAGCGATTGGTTTCCATATATAAATGACCGAGGATTGGCAGAACGACTGTTTCTTCCATGCCCAGTCTTATCGCTTCCATGAGCTGCTCTTCCGCTTCATCATACAAGTCTAATTGGTAATTACTGAAGCCGAGCATATACCAAAGCCGGGCATTTTCTGCCTGCTCGCCAAACGCATCCTTCACAAACTCAACAACTTGGTCATATCGCCGAATCCCAAAATAATATTCAATAGTTTCAATCGGCATGATTCGCTGTTCACTCATTCTGTACACCTGCCATCCTGCGGGACACGGGGACAGGCACTTTGTCCTGGGGTCTCTGACCCCCGCGGACAAGGTGCCTGTCCCCCCGTCCATTTTTTACTACAAACCTAGCATCTGTAAAAATGCGACTTCAATAATAACCGAAATGACAATCCATAGGACCCCTTGGCCAAACATTACTTCAGTATCACCGCCAAGGGCGAGATGTTCTTTATAAGGCTTTTTCAGGGTAAAATAATAGATAATAAAGGTCAGGATTCCAAAGCCTTTTGCTATATTGTCAAAGTAAGAGTCTTTCATAGAAATCATCCCATTGGAAACGGCGAAGAAAATCAAATGATTGATTACGAAAAGGCTCACACTGGCAGCCAGTAAAAGCAAAATATACTTTCGCTCGAGGCGAAGCCACTTCGCATTCCGCAAACCGAGTACGGAAACACCAACAACCCCTCCAAAAAAAGCCACAATAAAAAGACTGCCAATATTATAACTTTTGGTGTTGCTCACCTCTCTCCCTTGCAAACTTGGAGAATAAAGATCTTCCTGCATCTACTTAAAACCTCCTATACGGGACACGGGGACAGGCACTCTGTCCTTGGTTTTCTGGGCTGCTCGGACAAGGTGCCTGTCCCCCTGTCCATTCACATATCATCGGCCATATACAATATGGCCTTCACAATTGCTTCGGGCTGGTCGTACATAACTGCGTGGCTGCTGTTTGGCACTGTGATGAATTTACTATTAGCAGATAATTTCTCCAATTGCTTTTGAGCTTCCAGCCATTTCTTTTTGAGATCATTTTCCTCTTTTTCAGAGAAGCCTAATGCTGTAGCCTGGAGATCTGCTTCACTCGGTGTCATGATGATTAAAGGCTTTTTGCCCAAAGATTGAGTGGTTTCGAGTGATTTTTCAGCGGTTTTTATTTGTTGAATTTCTTCATTTAATACTTTGAAAAATGGAGAATCCCACTGAACATTTACATACTTTTTGGCGGAAAGGTAATCTGGCATGGCATCGGAAAACATAGTTTCCCCCAGCAGGCGCACTAGTCCGATTCTTGATAATATCCCATTCATCGTTTGATCTTGTGTGTCGAAAAACTTTTTATTAAATTCAGGGGCTTGTTCTGCAAAAAATTCATTTCTCGAGTCAATAAGTATTAATCCAGAAACCTTTTCTGGATACTTGTCTGCAAAGAGACGAGTGTAGATCCCTCCCACCGAGTGTCCTACTAATATCACAGGGGTGTTTATGTTAGAAACCTCGAGAATTTTACTTAAATCGTCAATGGTCATATCGATAGAAAAACCATTAGGAGGCGGATCGCTCCAGCCGTATCCTGCTCGATCATATGTAATCACTTGAGTATGCTTTGATAACTCTTCCTGAACGATTTGCCAATCATAAGACCAGTTCCCTGTACCTGTTTCAATGACTACAGGGGGCAGATTCGTTTTATATCCTTTTATATTCACATGTATTTCTCTGTTCCCCACATTTATCATTACTCCATCTGGAGGGTAGCTATTTTTGATATTTTTATAGGATATCATTTCAAACAAAGAGCCTGAAATCAGCATAAGTATGATGATCAAAACTAAGGTAATAGCAATCACTTTTAATCTTCTAAAGCGTTTCACTTTTTTCGAATAGGTAATCTCCCATCAGCTCCTTCTAATTTAAGTAAAATTCTGACAGTTTTAGTATACCATAACATAAAAAAGAGCCTAAATCTTTTCGATTTAGGCTGCGGGACAAGGGGACAGGTTCATTGTCCTTCAGTCTCTGGGTGCTGAGTGCCACGGACAAGGTGCCTGTCCCTGTGTCCACGCTGAGTGCCTCGGACAAGGTGCCTGTGAACTATACCCCATAAAATGGACAGTTAAATAAAGGGACTTATGATGCTAACAGATGACTTCGGTATTGAACTGGAGTCATCTTGTTTAAGCCCCATTGGTATCGTTG
>Ga0182742_1002067_pt1 | contig 23305 bp, 20 predicted proteins | sample eDN5th37CBELigMG_FD_128880 | JGI IMG/M metagenome (GOLD analysis project Ga0182742, IMG submission 128880) | Enriched Miracle-Growth compost microbial communities from Emeryville, California, USA - eDNA 5th pass 37_C BE-Lig MG (version 2)... ... | reverse complement strand
GCACGGATCTCATTTTCGGAGACGCGCCCGTCGGCCTTCGCCATGTGACCCATGACTTGGAAGGTGGCGCGGAAGAACGCTTCCTGCACGCCCATGCCCGACATCTGGGCTGCGGCGGCATCGTCCGCCTCGTTGCCGCCGCCCAGACGACCGGCGAGCCCGGACTGCGCCTGCACGTCGAAGAGGTGACCGATGAAGGTTCCGAATAATGCGCCAACCGGACCCGCGGTCACTCCGCCGATCAGTGCGCCCAGTGCTTTACCCTGCCAGATCATCGATGCCTTGATGCCCACTCCAGCCGCTGCGACAATCGCCAACGCGCCAAAGTAAGTCGGTACTGACTTACTCAGCTCGCCGCTATGGTAACAGCCCGGTGCTGCACCACCATTCGCCCGACGGTCAACAGTGTTTTTCCTCTCATTTTTTACCGAGTAAACCAGTGACTCAGCCTTCCCCGCCCATGCTCGAGTCGCGTTTGAGCGGCCTCGAGCGCATCCATCAGGGCAAAGTCCGCGACATCTACGCCATCGACGACAGCCAGATGCTGATCGTCACCACCGACCGCCTGAGCGCGTTCGACGTGGTGCTGCCCGATCCGATTCCGGGCAAGGGCGCGATGCTGACCCGGATCTCGCGCTTCTGGTTCGAGCGCACCAAGCACATCGTGCCGAATCACATCCTGGACACGCCGCTGGAAAGCGTGGTGAAGGATCCGGCCGAGCGTGCGCTGATTGCCGATCGCAGCATGATCGTGAAGCGCCTGAAGGCGCTGCCCATCGAAGCGGTGGTGCGCGGTTATCTGATCGGCTCGGGCTGGAAGGACTATCAGCAAAGCGGCGCGGTGTGCGGCATCGAACTGCCGAAAGGCTTGCGGCAGGCCGAGCGCCTGGCCGAGCCGCTGTTCACGCCGGCGACCAAGGCCGATCTCGGCGAGCACGATGAGAACATCGATTATGACCGCATGGTCTCGATCGTCGGCCGTGGCCTGGCCGAGCAGGTGCGAGCCACCGCACTCGCTCTGTATCGCTTCGCCGCCGAATATGCGCTCACGCGCGGCATCATCATCGCCGACACCAAGTTCGAACTGGGCGTCGATGAAGCCGGTCATCTGACGCTGATCGATGAGGCGCTGACACCGGATTCGTCGCGTTTCTGGCCAACCGATACCTATCGTCCCGGCACCAGCCCGCCGAGCTTCGACAAACAGTTCGTACGCGACTATCTGGAAACATTGACGTGGGACAAGCGCGCGCCCGGCCCCAAGCTGCCGCCTGAGGTCATCCAGAAGACCGCCGAGAAGTACGCCGAAGCGTTGCGTCGTCTGACCGGGTAATCGCCGCCCATCGCATGCCAAGAACGATCGCATTGATCTATCTGGCGGCGGGCGTCCTGTGGATCTTCCTGACCGACCGGTGGCTGGCGTGGCTGGACCTGGATCCGGAAACGCTTCAGCTCCTGCACACCAGCAAGGGTTGGCTCGCCATCCTCGGCTCGGCCGTCCTGCTGTACATCCTGCTCCGGCGACATAAACGTCGCGACGACGCAGCGGTCTCGGCGCTGCTCGAGTCACAGCGCGAAGTGCAGCAGATGAATGCGGAGCTGGAGAAGCGCGTGGCCGAGCGCACGCGCCAGCTGCAAGCGGCGAATCGCGAGCTGGAGTCGTTTGCTTACGCGGTCTCTCACGATCTGCGCGCGCCACTGCGCAGCCTTTCCGGTTTCAGTCAGATCCTGCAGGAAACCGCCAGCGAACAACTCGACGAGAAGTCGCTGCACTATCTGCGGCGCATCCACGATGCGAGTCAGCGCATGTCGAGCCTCATCGAGGCGCTGCTCGGATTGTCACGTATCAGTACGGCCGAGATGGCCATCCGGCCCGTCAATCTCACGCAACTGTTCCTGGACGCCGCGGCAGCGCTGCGAGAGAAACATCCCGGCCACAATGTGCAACTCGAAGTCGCGCCCAACATGCACGTCGAAGGCGATGCGCGGCTGCTTCGCATCGCCATCGATTGTCTGCTCGGGAACGCCTGGAAGTTCACCGCCAAGACGGCGCACCCCGCAGTCACAGTCGGTGTGCAGACGAACGTCACCGGCGGACCGATCTACTTCGTGCGCGATAACGGCGTGGGTTTCGACATGGCCTATGCAAACAAACTGTTCGTGCCCTTTCAGCGGCTGCATCCGGACGCGGAATTTCAGGGCAGCGGCATCGGGCTGGTGACCGCTCAACGCGTCATCGCACGTCACAGCGGACGCATCTGGTCCGAGGCTCAGGTCGATGCAGGCGCGACGTTCTACTTCACCATCAACACGCCGCTCGCCCCGCCTGCCACGCCTTGAAGATGCGATGAATCGCCGCGACGCCGTCGGTCAGCGCCGCCGGGCCCGGCTGCAGGATGATCGAGGATTTGATCTCGTGTAGCTGCGCGTTGGCCACCGCCGGCACTGCGCCCCAACCCTCGCGCGCGGCCACGCTCCCAGGCTGAAACTTCTTGCCGCACCAGGAGCCGAGAATGATATCGGGAGCGCGTCGCACGACCTCCTGCGGATCGGCGATGATTCGATGCTTCGCCAGTGACTGGCGCGAGTGGTCTTCGAAACAATCGTCGCCGCCGGCCACTCCCACCAGTTCCGAGACCCAGCGGATGCCCGAGATCATCGGTTCGTCCCATTCCTCGAAATAGACCCGCGGCCGCGTCGTGAACTGCGCAGCCGAAGCGCGGATGCTGTCGAGATTGGCGGCAAGCCTGGCGCACAGCTGAGCGGCCTTGGCCTCGCAACCGATCATGCCGCCGAGGATGCCGATCATGCCGAAGATGCCGGCAATGTCGCGATGATTGAAAATATGAACGTTCAGCCCATGCCGCACCAGATCGGCGGCGATGTCGGCCTGCAGATCGGAGAAGCCCAGCACCAGATCGGGCTGCAGCTCGAGGATCCGATCGACCTTGGCGCTGGTGAACGCCGAGACCTTGGGTTTCTCCTTACGCGCCCGGGGTGGCCGGACCGTGAATCCCGAAATGCCTACGATGCGCCAGTCCTCTTCCAGCAGGTACAGCGTTTCGGTGGTCTCCTCGGTGAGGCAGACGATGCGGGATGGGAAGCCGGAACTGTAACTCATAAACTTGCTCACGCCGCCAACGCATGTCACGCTGACCTCGCATGATCGCGCCGTTGCTAGCCCGCCTGGAACATTGGCTGTTCGAGCCGCCCGAATCCATCATCGGCCGGCCGTTGTGGAAACTTACCCGTATCCTGCGCTATCCCTATGCGCTGGTGCGCGATATCGCCCGTGGCGAGCTCACGCTTCGCGCCATGAGCCTGGTGTACACGACGCTGCTGTCGATCGTACCCATCATCGCCCTGTCCTTCTCGGTGCTCAAAGGACTGGGCTTTCACCGCGAGCTCGAACCTGTACTGTACAGCTTCCTCGAGCCGCTCGGCGACCGTGCCTACGAGCTCACTCAGCAGGTCATGGGCTTCGTCGACAACGTGCGCGGCGGCGTGCTCGGCTCACTGGGCTTGATCTTCCTGCTCTACACGTTGATCTCGACCGTGCAGAAGGTCGAGGAAAGCTTCAATTTCGTGTGGCGTGTCGAACAGCCCCGCAGCATCGGACGCCGCTTCAGCGAGTATCTGAGCGTCATGGTGGTCGGGCCGGCCGTCATCGTCGGCGCCTTGGGATTGATCGCCACGCTGGCCAGCACCAGCTTCGTGGAGAATCTGTCGCACTACCGTCCCTTCGACACCGTATTGCTGATTCTCGGACGTATCACGCCCTACCTCATGGTCTCGGGTGTGTTCACGTTCATGTACGGCTTCGTGCCGAACACCAAGGTTCGCTTGCGAGCGGCGTTGATCGGCGGTGTCGCAGCCGGCGCCGCGTGGGCGTTCAGCGGCATGGTGATGGCCCGGTTCGTCTCCAGCGCCACGACCACGATGGTCATCTACGCCGGTTTCGCCATCGTCATCGTGGCGCTCATGTGGCTGTATGTTTCCTGGCTCATCCTGCTGCTCGGCGCGCAGCTCGCGTTCTATGTGCAGAACCCGCAGTACCTGCGCCCGGGCCGGGGCGTGATCAGCTTGAATTCGAGCATGCGCGAGCGCGTCGCGCTGTCCATCATGTATCTCATCGTGAACGATTACCGATCGGCCCAGCATCGCTGGACCTCGAATCGTCTCGCTGAACATCTCGATCTGCCGGGCGCCGCACTCACTCCGATCATGGACGCGCTCGAACAGCGCAAGCTGCTACTGCTGGCGGAAGACGACAGCTGGGTGCCGGCGCGCGACCCGCATGGGATTGAACTGAACGACGTATTGGATGCCGTGCGTCACGACACCGCGGGTCCGCGTCTCAGCAAATCCAGAGATATCGCGCCGGCTGTGGAAGCGGCGCGGATTGCCGAGCAGGCGCTACAGAACAGCTTGAAAGGCAAGACGGTGGCCGAACTGGTCGCGCACAGCCAGCGGTTAGCGGTTGGCGGTTCGCGGTTCGCGGTTAGTTCGGAGAGAGGAGCTGAGCCTCTGTACCAACCGCCAACCGCGAACCGCTAACCGCCAACCGCTTCTCTCACTCGCCTGCGATCGTCATCTTCTCCAGCAGCACCGAGCCGGTACGAATGCCGCCGCGCGCATCGACGTCGTTGCCGATGGCAACGATCTCTCGATACATGTCCTTGAGGTTGCCGGCGATGGTGATCTCGTTCACCGGATATTGGATCTCGCCGTTCTCCACCCAGAAGCCCGCCGCGCCGCGCGAGTAATCGCCGGTAACGCCGTTGATGCCCTGGCCCATGAGCTCGGTCACCAACAGGCCGCGGTTCATCTTCTTCAGCAGCGCCTGGAAATCATCGCTCCCGTGCGACACGATCAGGTTGTGCACGCCACCGGCGTTACCGGTGGTCCGCAGCCCGAGCTTGCGCGCCGAGTACGTGCTCAGGATGTATCCGGTGAGCACGCCGTCCTTGATCAACTCGCGATCGCGCGTCACCACGCCTTCGCTATCGAAAGGCGCGCTCGCGAGCGCCTTGGGAATATGCGGCCGCTCCGAAATCTGCAGCCACGAGGGGAAGATCTGTTGACCGGCGGCGTCGAGCAGGAACGATGCGCGTCGATATTGGCTGCCGCCGCGAATCGCACCGAGGAAATGCCCCATGAGTCCGCGGGCCAGCTCGGGAACGAACAACACGGGCGCCGTGAGCGTCGACAGTTTCTTCGCATTCAAACGACGCAGCGCGCGCGCCGCGGCCGTCTTACCAATCGATTCGCCATCCTCCAGCTCGCGCCAGTCGCGCACCGAGCTGTACCAGTAATCTCGTTGCATCTCGCCGTTTTCCTGCGCGACGACGACGCAGCTCAAACTGTGAATGCTGCTCGGAAAGCCGGCAAGAAAGCCGAGCGAGTTGCCGAACACGCGCAGGCCTTGATGACTGGAGAGCGTCGCGCCTTCGGAGTTGCCGATGCGTTTATCGGCGTTGAGTGCCGCCGCTTCGCAAGCCACGGCCAGATCGCGCGCAGCGTCGGGCTCGATGCCCCAGGGATGTGACAACTGCAGATCCGGAATCTCACGCGCCAGATCTTCTGGATCTGGCAAACCCGCGCATTCGTCCTCCGCCGTGAATCCCGCAATGCTGAATGCTTTGGCAACGGTCTCGCGAATCGCTTGCGGCCGCAGGTCGGCCGTGCTGGCCGTGCCTTTGCGCTTGCCACGGTAGACGGTGATGCCCATGCCGCGATCGCGCTGATATTCGAGCGTCTCGACTTCGCCGAGGCGCGCGGTAACCGACAACCCGGTATCGACACTGACGCCGACTTCGGACGCGGTCGCGCCGAGCTTGCGCCCCTCCTCGATCGCGAGGGCAACCAGGTCCTGCAGGTCCTGTTGCGAGTGGCTGAGCTGGGTGGATGAGGTGCTGGGAACTTGAGCCATGGCTGGATTGTAGCAGTCCGGCATGCTGGCACCGGGCTTCGAAAACCGTTCCGCCGACTTGCACGGGGGCCGCCGCACACGCATCCTTGCGCCCCCTGAAACGGCCTGTCCTGACATGACCGACGACGCCGACCACGACGACGAGCGCCCCAGTAAAAGTGCGCGTAAGCGGCACAGCGACGACCTGCAGGCGCTGGGCGAGGCGCTGATCGGCCTGTCCGAAAGCGAGCTGGCAGCCCTGCCGCTGCCCGAACAACTGCGCGACGCCGTCGAGCTCGCCCGACGGATCACCGCGCATGGCGGCCTGTACCGGCAGAAACAGTACATCGGCAAGCTCATGCGCAAAATCGACGCCGAACCGATCCGCGAGGCGCTGAACGCCAAACGCGACCGGGAGCGTGTCGAAGCCCTCCGATTCCACCGCGTCGAGCAGTGGCGCGACCGGCTGCTGCGCGAAGGCAGCGATGCGCTCGCCGCTCTGGCGACCGAGTTGCCCCACATCGACAGCAAGGCCATCGGCAAGCTGACCGAGCGCGCCCGCAAGGAACAGGAGCACTCGTCGCAGAAAGTCACGCCCGCCGGGCGCGAACTGTTCCGCGCTTTACGCGACGCCCTGTCGAACACGGCCCCCTGATACAATCCTCCTTATGAAACCGTTAGTTGGCATCATCATGGGCTCGAAGTCCGACTGGGAGACTTTGCAGCCGGCCGCGGACACTCTGCAGCGCCTGGGCATCGCGTTCGAGACACGCGTGGTCTCCGCTCATCGCACCCCGGACCTGCTGTTCGAGTACGCCGAAACGGCGCGGGAGCGCGGCATCGAGGTCATCATTGCCGGCGCCGGCGGCGCGGCGCATTTGCCTGGCATGACGGCTGCCAAAACCAGCCTGCCCGTGCTGGGTGTGCCGGTGCAGTCGAAGATGCTCAGCGGCATCGACTCGCTGCTGTCCATCGTGCAGATGCCTGCCGGCATTCCGGTCGGAACGCTGGCGATCGGTCAGGCGGGCGCCACCAATGCGGCGTTGTTTGCCGCCTCGATTCTGGCCAACAAGTACGAGCCGGTCCGCACCGCGCTCGACAAGTTCCGGTCCGACCAGACCGCCACCGTGCTGGCCAATCCGGATCCGTCCGTCGCCGCCACTGCCCGGCCATGAAAATCGGCATCATCGGTGCGGGCCAGCTGGGACGCATGCTGGCCCTGGCGGGATATCCGCTCGGCCTGCGTTTCGTGTTCCTGGATCAGAGCAGCGATGCGCCCGGCGCCCAGGTCGGCCGCATCATTCCCGGCGCGTTCGACGATGCGGCCAAGCTCGCGGAGCTGGCCGATGAAGTCGATGTTGTGACATTCGACGTCGAGAATGTGCCGGTCGCCGCCGTCGAACCGGTCGCGGCGAAAAAGCCCTTCCTGCCACCGGTGCAGGCGCTCGGCGCCTCGCAGGACCGGCTGCACGAGAAAACATTGTTCCGGCAGCTGAAAATTCCGACGCCGGAGTTCATGGCAGTCGACTCGATCGAAGACTTGCGCGCCGCAGTCGACCACATCGGCCTGCCCGGCGTGCTCAAGACTCGCCGCCTCGGTTACGACGGCCGTGGGCAGTTCTATCTGCGCAAACCCGCAGATATCGAAGCTGCGTGGCAGGCGCTCGGCACCGTGCCATTGATCTATGAAGGCTTCGTCGATTTCTCTCGCGAAGTCTCGATCATCGGCGTACGCAGCACGCGCGGCGAAACAATGTTCTATCCGCTCTCCGCGAACACCCATTCGCAGGGCATTTTGCGCTACTCAATCGCCCCGTACCGCAACGCCTCTTTGCAGAAGCAGGCGGAAACATACATGCGCCGGCTGTTGAAACATCTGGATTACGCCGGCGTGCTCACGATCGAATTCTTCGTGCGCGGCGGCAAGTTGATCGCCAACGAAATGGCGCCCCGCGTGCACAACTCGGGACATTGGACGATCGAGGGTGCGCAGACCAGTCAGTTCGAAAATCACGTGCGCGCGATTCTCGGCTTGCCGTTGGGCAGTACTCGTCCGAACGGTCACTCGGCCATGATGAACTTCATCGGTAGCATCCCCGAGCTGGGGAACATTCTGAAGGTGTCGGGCGTACACTTTCACAGCTACGGTAAAGAACCTCGGCCCAACCGCAAGCTAGGACATTGCACCATCAACGCCCCATCGTCGGCCGCCAGGGATCGGGCATTGCAGCAGTTGCTCCGGCTGAAGATGTAACTCGAGCGGGACCCGATCAATCGCCAGATTCTGGTGAATCGATCCGGTGTTTTGTGTCCGGCGCCGGTTCTTGCGTAAACTTGCATCGCCTCGACGGCGGGCTACCCGGGGCGCCTGCCCTCCCAAGCCCTCCTTGACAGGCCACGGACCAGATACCCAATCGCATGTATCTAGAACTGTTCAAGCTGCACGAGTTGCCGTTCCGGCTCACCCCGGACCCGCAGTTCCTGTACCTGTCGAAACACCATGCGCGCGCCAAGGCGTACATGGAATCCACCATCTGGTTCACCGATGGCTTCGTCGTCATCACCGGTGAGATCGGCTCGGGCAAGACCACCCTGATCGAGACCTTCCTGAAGGAGCTCGAGAAGGACGTGGTCGTGGCGCAGATCAACCAGACGCAGGTCACCGCCATCGAATTCCTGCAGAGCGTGCTGGTGCAGTTCGGCTTTTCGCCGTTCAAGATGAAAAAGGCCGAGCTGCTCTCGACGCTGAACGACTTTCTGGTCGAGCAATACGCCAACGGCCGGCGTGTGCTGCTGATCGTCGATGAAGCACAGAATCTGTCAAATAAGGTGCTCGAAGAGATCCGCATGCTCTCGGGCGTGGAGACCACCAAGGAAAAGGTCCTGCGCATCATTCTCGCCGGCCAGCCGGAGCTGAACGACAAACTCAACTCCCCCGGCCTGGTGCAGCTGGCGCAGCGTATTCGTCTGCGCTTCCATCTCACCGCGCTGTCCAAGACCGACATGGCCGCCTATATCCAGCATCGCCTGGAAGTGGCGGGCTCGCAGGGCCGGCAGATCTTCGATCCTGAAACATTCCCGCTGATCTATCGCTACACCGGCGGCGTGCCGCGTCTGGTGAACACACTGGCGGATACCGCAATGATGGCGGCATTCGCGCAGGACCGGCCGTCGGTCACGGTCGACGATGTGAAAGCAGCCATCGAAGAACTGCAGTGGGTCGAATACGCCGAACGCTCTGTGAGATTGCAGGCGCTGCATGGCCTGCCTGGCCACATGAACGGCGGCATGCACGGTGCGAACGGCAGTGAAGAGCCGGCGACCGGCTCGCGTCGAATCGTGCTCGGCCGCATCCTGGTGGGTTTCAACGGTCAGACCATCGCCGAGCGCGAGCTGACACCGGGACGTTTCATCATCGGTCGCACGCCCGATAACGATCTGCAGATCGACAGCAAATACATCAGCCGTCATCACGCGCAGATCATCACTTCGATTCATACATCGGTGCTCGAAGATCTGAACAGCACCAATGGCATCTACGTGCGTTCCAAGCGTGTCCGCCGGCGCATGTTGAACGATGGCGATGTGGTGCAGATCGGTCAGCACGAGATCATGTATTTCGACGAGCGCACCAATCGCAGCCGCACCGCGTTCCACGAAATGGACGACGATGCGCAGCCTCTGCATGACGGGCCGGATCGCGGCCACGCGGCGACGCTGGCCCAGGACGACGGCAGCTCGCTGGTGGATCGGGCGGAGCTCGAGGATGAAGAAGAGGAAGAGCAGCGGGCGAACGAGCTCGGGGGCGGCCGCTAGGATCTGCCCTGGCGAGCGGGCTTCAAACTTTGTCGTCGAGCGAGCGGCTATCGTACTCGGCCTGCTTGGTCCGGTAGTCCTTCCGGCGCAGCCATAACACCAGTCCGCCCATCAGGCTCAGCGCGCCTACGCTCAGAAATACACTGGGCCAGATTTCCGCCTCGATCAGCCACGCCGCCGCCAGCAAGCCGGTACCCACCAGCATGTACAGGTAGGGCAGCAGCTCGTAGAGGGGGCGGGAAATCCACATAGAGAAAGGGCCAGGGCCGAGGACGGTGCAATACTAATCTGAATCGGGCGATCGGGCATTACGCCGGACCGCCCGTCAGGGTTGTGATCAGGCGGCGGTACCGCCGACCGTCAAACCGTCGACACGCAGGGTCGGCTGGCCGACGCCCACCGGCACGTCCTGCCCTTCCTTACCGCACGTTCCCACGCCCTCGTCCAGCTTCAGGTCGTTGCCGACCATGGACACTCGGCGCATGACCTCGGGGCCATTGCCGATCAGCGTGGCGCCGCGCACCGGTGCGCCCAGCTTGCCGTTCTCGATCAGATACGCCTCGCTGGCGGAGAACACGAACTTGCCGGAAGTGATATCCACCTGGCCGCCGCCGAAGTTGCGGCAATACAGACCCTTCTGCACCGAGCCGATGATTTCCTGCGGATCGTGCTTGCCGGCGAGCATGTATGTATTCGTCATGCGCGGCATGGTCATGTGGGCAAACGATTCGCGACGACCGTTACCGGTCGGCGCAACACCCATCAGTCGCGCGTTCAGCTTGTCTTGCATGTAGCCGCGCAGAATGCCGTTCTCGATGAGCGTCGTGCACTGGGTCGGCACGCCTTCATCGTCGATGTTCAGCGAGCCGCGTCGCGAACCGAGCGTGCCGTCGTCGACGATGGTGCAAAGCTCGGAAGCCACCTGCTCACCGATGCGGCCGGAGAATGCGGAAGTACCCTTGCGATTGAAGTCACCTTCCAGACCGTGACCCACGGCCTCGTGCAACAAGACACCCGGCCAACCCGGCCCGAGCACCACGGTCATCGTGCCCGCCGGCGCCGGCACCGCGTCGAGATTCACCAACGCGCTGCGCACGGCTTCGTGCACCAGTTCTTTCCAGCGATCGTTTTCCAGGAACTTGGCAAAGCCATAACGGCCGCCGGTGCCCGAGTAACCCTGTTCGCGGCGACCGTCTTTCTCGACGATCACAGAAACATTCATGCGCACCAGCGGACGCACGTCGGCAGCAACGGTGCCGTCGCTCGCCATCACCAGCACGACTTCGTGTGCGCCCGACAAGCTAGCCATGACCTGCGTCACGCGCGGGTCGATACGTCGCGCTTCGCGATCGACGCGCTCGAGCAACTGCACCTTGTCGGTGTCACTCAGACCTTCGAGCGGATCGAAAGGCAGATACAACTGATGTCCGGCGGTGGAGCGCCAGGCCTGCATGGATTTGTTTGCTCCGCTGCGCGCGATGGCACGCGCCGCCATCGAAGCTTCGGTCAGCGCCGGCAGCACGATCTCATCCGAATAGGCGAAGCCGGTCTTCTCGCCCGCGAGCGCACGCACGCCGACGCCCTGCTCGATGCTGTGCGAACCGTCTTTGACGATGCCGTCTTCGAGCGACCACGACTCCTCGCGGCTCAGCTGGAAATACAAATCGGCGTAATCGACGCTGTAGCCCATGACGCTGCCGAGCACGCCGGCGATGCGGTTTTCATCCAAGCCCGAGGGCGCGAGGATGGCCTGACGCGCCACATCTAGCGGCCGCGAAGCGTCAAACGCCTTGGGCAACTCCAGATGAAGACGGTCGTGAACGGCGGTAATCGTATTGCTCATGCGCGTGGCTTTTCCTCGTGATCAATCCGCGGATGTTTTGGACGGCGGCGGCGTGATTGTAAAACGCCGGTGCGACAGGGCCGGGAAACGTTCGCGGAGCTCTTGTTGAACAGTGCGGTCGATTTCCGCCACTGCAAGGCCGGGACCGGCCTCGGCGACTCGGGAAAGGACCTGGCCCCAGGGATCCACGATGAGCGAGTCTCCCCAGGTCTCCCGCCCATTGGGATGGATCCCACTTTGCGCCGGGGCCAGGACGTAGCACAGATTCTCGACCGCCCGCGCGCGCATCAACAACTCCCAATGTGCCTTGCCGGTCGGTGCGGTAAACGCTGAAGGCAGGCTGAGGATTTCCGCCCCCTGCTCCTGCAGCACCCGAAACAGCTCGGGGAAGCGCACGTCGTAGCAGACCCCCATGCCGATCTTGCCAAACGGAGTCGCGACGACTCGCGGCTGACTGCCGGGGGCGACAGTGGCAGATTCCCGATATCGCTCATCGCGTGCAGGCGCATCGCGATTCGGGCGGTCCCGATCGGGGATGGCCACATCGAACAAATGAATCTTGTCGTAGCGGCCCAGGCAGCGGCCATGATCGTCGAACACGAGCGACGCAGCGGCGACGCGCTCAGGCTCGTTCTCGACGCGCAGGGGAATCGTGCCGCCGATGATCCACAAACCCAGCTCGCGCGCGCAATGGCCGAGAAACGCTTGTATGGGGCCCTCGCCAGGAGTTTCAGCGACCGCGACCTTATCGGCCTCCTTGCGGCCCATGATGGCGAAATTTTCAGGCAGCGCCGCGAGCGTTGCGCCTTCGGCGTGGGCACGCTCCAACAAGACACGCGCCATCGCGAGATTCGCTTCGACCTCGGGCACAGAGGTCATTTGCAGTACAGCCGCTCTGATCGATTTAGCCACCCGTCACTTCCGCCTTGGCATCCGCCGCATCGACACGCTCCACCACCGGGGCATCCCAGGGTCCGGTGATTCGATAGTAGCCGCGGGTGATGCCCTTGAGAGGCTCTTTGAAAACCTGCGAGAACAGCAACACCGCTGCGCCCACGACAGGTCCACCGGCGAGCGCGCCGGCCACTGGCAACGAAGCTCCGAGATTGCCGGTGACAACGGCAGTCTGATCGTAGTCGCGTGCACCCAGACCGGTGCGCCCCGCGATACCGATCTCAGCAGCTGGACCTCGCAGCAGCAGATTGTTGGTATAGGCGTTGCCATCGCGCAGTTCGAAATCCCCATGCACGGTATCGAACGCCAACCCTTTCTCCGTCAGATCGCTGAAGTCGAGCGCCAGGCGGCGAGGCAATGCACCCACGCTGAACAAACCGAGCACACGGCCCGCGCCCGGCTGCAGATTCACGATCTGCCCGGCCTCCGCTTCGATCCGGATCGCACCCGACGCGTGCTCGAGAATGTTGCTGTCGTAGCCGCCGTTCCACGCCAGGTCCGCCTGGATCGCGCCACGCTTTGCTTCGATGAAAGGCGTGTAATTCAACGCTTTGAGTGTCGCGGCCACATCCTTGCTTTCGATGGTCGCGTCGAGCGTGGAGCGCAGACCATCTACGGTTTTCAACCACTGACCTTGCGCTTCGGCACGCGCCGATTCGGCGAGGATGGTCGCGTCGTCGAAGCGAATGCCCTGTGGCACTCGCGTGGCCTTCAAATCGACCGCACCCACGACCCTCGAGCCCAGAAGCAGACTGCTCACGTAGATCTGCATGTTTGGCAGATTGCGTGGATCCAGGTCGCCATCGTCGTCATCGGCTTTCGGCTCCCCTTCCGACGGCGGCACCTTGTTCAGAACCAGTCGTTCCATGGTCGCGCGCAACGGCTGCGATCCCGTAAACGACTCGGGAATCAGCACCTGACCCGCGGTGTCGCCACTCACATCCACGCGCCAGCCGCTTTGGGTCGATTGCAGCACGCCACGCAGATCGGCGAAGCGATAGCCGAATATCTGAAAGTCGGCGACTCGCACATTGGCCGCCTGGAGATAGTCCGAGAGTTTTGGACCGTCGGCTGCATGGCGTGTCGCGGCCTCAGAATTCGAATCCGTACTACGCAGCGCCAGCCAATCATCCAGAACGAAACGTTGCACGTTGCCTTCGATGCGCAGCCCGCGATGGCCGGGCAGCGCCGGCGCGACAGCGTCGGCTCGCACGCCACCGCGATCGAGTGTCCAGCCGCCCTCGGATTGACGCATCCGGATCAACGCTCTCACATCGCCATAGGTGGTGCGCGAAAGCAGCTGGTCATCGTCGATCTCCAACGCAACCTGCAGCGGCCGCTCGTCCGCGATGGCCTTGCCCAGCGGTTCCGGCAAGCTCAGGCCGAGCCCGCGCAGGTCGGAGTCGATCTTTATGTTGCGGCGTTGGGCTGCTTCGCTCTCGCCACTGGCGATCGGCATGCTCACGCGATAGTCGGTGTCACCGGCGAACTTGACCGTCGCGGGCAAGGAGAACAGGGAGTGAAGCTCGGCTGCATGCGCATGGCCCTGCGCTTCCAGCTGCGCTGCCGTGGCGCTGCGCTGATCGATCTTCACGCTGAGCGGACCGCCCAGGAACCGACCTTTCAGATCGGCCTCGGCGATCAAGGTGTTCTCGACCCTGAGCTCACCAGTCAGCGATTGCACGGGCGCCGAAACTTTCTGCATCGTCACGGTCGCATTCGCGAAGCGCGCGGTGACATCGATCTTGCGGTTGTCGAGATCTTTGAGCGGCAGATCCAAACGCACGTCTGCGGTCATCGCACCTCGCCCGCCCAGTCGCGCGAATGTTTCACCCAGACGTGGACCGATCGGGCTGTCGCGCAGGAACGAGAGCCCCGCATCGAGATCGCTTGCGGCCGCCGCTTTGATCGACAGCTCGTTCTGCCTGAAGTCGGGTATCTCGGCGGTCGCCTCGTTCAGGCGCAGATTGCCGACCAGGGCGGACGTTGCATGCACTCGCATCCCTTGATTTCGGAATTCCACCTCGGCGGCCAGTTCCCGCGCTGGCAGCCAACCTTCCTGATAGTCGAACAACGCGTTCTCGACCTGCGCGCGCGCGAGGAATGTTCCTTCGTTCTTGCGGAACGGGAACTGGCGCATCGGTCCTTTGTATGTGAACTCCGCGGTAGAGATACGACCGTCGACCAGAGCGCGGTCGAACCATTCCAGTGTCTTCTCACCGAGTTTGTCGGCCGGCAGATACTTGTGCGCCGAGCCGATCTTCAAATCCTCGCCCTGCGCGAACACGTCCAACACGGGCGACGCGCCATCGCTCGGCAGGGTCAGATGAACGCGAGCCACGGCGCGACCGTCTTCGCCCTGCACTCGCAATTGATCGGTGCTTACGACCAGACCCGCGTCGTTACGCTCCCATGACACAACGCCTTCGGCCGCAGACGCGCTCAGCACGCTGCGAAACATTCGCGGCAGATTGAACTCGACGACTCCGCTCGCCAGATGGAGTTGGCCCGCATGATCGTTGGCCTCGAGGCTGCCGGTGATGCCTGTGAGCCCAGGAACCCGCAACACCGGCTCGAATCCCACGCCCTCCAGCTTCGTTTCGACCGAGTATTTGGGGGGCGCATCAGGTGCGGTACGAGCGAACGAGAACTTCACATCCGACAATGCACCGGTGGCCTGCATCGCACGCACACGCGCGAGGGCTTCGCTCTCCGGCAAGTAGACGAGCCAGGGCCAGAGGTTCGAGAGCACGAGGCGATCCGCTTCACCGCTGACCTCGAGCATGCCCTGAACGTTGCGTGCCCAGCGCGCGGCGATCTTCTTGGCCTGCCACGACGAGTCGGTACGAGTTGCATCGACATCCGAGAGCGTGACGCTCCACTGGTTACCCAATTTCTGCGCGTTCAGCCCGAAGGCCAGACGCGCGTAACTCAGAACCTGCGGCGCACGCGGTGGCGGCGGTGCTTCGATCGCCTCTGGCTCAGGCTCGATCGGATATTTGGGCGCGGGCTTCGGCCGCTCGTCTTCGGGAACGTGCGGGATGAGCGGCGCCGCCGTCGGCAGCGGGATCGTCCACACCGGCAACTCCGTGGTCAGGTTGGCCACGTCGACCGCCGCGGATACTTGCAACAGTTCCGCGCCCTTCAACGTGCCACTTACCCGGATAGCGCCGTGCCCACTCTCCGGCGCCGGCCACGCATCGGGCAATAGATCGGCCCAACCTGCCAGATCCAGCTGGGCGCCTTGCACATTGAACGTGGCGAGCAGCGAACTGGAATTCTCGAGCGCACCTTCGGCTGTCGCGGAGAACTTCAGCTCATCCCCGAGCGTCTTCGGCAAGGACGCCGTGCCGTTCAACTCCATCGAGTCGGTGCTGCGTGCGAGCTCGAAGCTCACGCCCGAGAGCGACCAGGGTCCACGGCCGGTGATGGCGTCGCGAAAACTCACCACGGCGTCGTGCACGACGAAGCGGCCGGTCGGCAGTTGTTCCAGCGAGATCGGTTTGATCTCGCGCTCGGGTAACGCGCTCTGACCGAGCAGCTGGATCTTTCCTTCGCGCGTGCGGATCAGCGCGATCTCCGGCGCTTCGAGCGAGAAGCGGCCGCCGGTCAGCCGGCGATTGATGATGGAGGTCCACAGATCGAAGCCGATGCTGCCGCGGCGGGCGACGAACAAGGTGCGAGTGCGATCCGGTGTACGCACGACGGCGTCATTGAACACCAGCTCCGGGCCGTAGAAGCGCAGGCGCGAGCTCAAGCTCCGGAACTCGACGATCAGCCCGCTGCGCTCACCGATCCAGTCCTGCAGCTGTACTCGATATTCCGGCACGCGCCCGACGATGAAGCCGAACGTGGCGAACAACAGGCCCACGACAATGGCGAGCACCACCAGGGTGCCGAGCAGCCATTTGAGAATTTTACGTGGACGTGCAGACATGGACGGCGGTTAGCGGTTGGCGGTTGGCGGTTGGCGGTTGGCCGGAGGAAACCAGAGACCGCCATTGCAGCTCTGACTAACCGCCAACCGCCAACCGCGAACCGCCAACCGCTTCTTCATCACATCAACACCACATCGTACTGATCCTGCTGGTACAGCGCTTCGGTCTGAAGACGGATGGGCTTGCCGGTGTGCACTTCGAGCTCGGCCAGCGCCGCCGACTCCTCATCGAGCAGTCGCTCGATCACGTCCTGGTGGGCGAGCACCATCAGTTCCTGGAACTGGAACTGCCGCGACTGTCGCAAGATCTCGCGGAAGATTTCGTAACAAACGGTTTCCGTGGTCTTGACGAAACCACGACCCTCGCAGGTTGGACACGCCGAGCACAGCATGTGTTCAAGGCTTTCGCGGGTGCGCTTGCGCGTCATCTCCACCAGGCCGAGCGGCGACACCGAGGAGATGTGATTCTTGGCGTGATCGGCGCTCAGCGACTTCTCGAGCGCCTGCAATACCTGCTTGCGGTGCTCTTCTTCTTCCATGTCGATGAAGTCGATGATGATGATCCCGCCGAGATTGCGCAGGCGCAGCTGGCGCGCGATCGCCACCGCCGCTTCCAGATTGGTCCGGAAAATCGTCTCCTCGAGCGAGCGCTGGCCGACATACGCGCCGGTGTTCACATCGATGGTGGTCATCGACTCGGTCTGATCGAAGATCAGATGCCCGCCGCTCTTCAACGGCACTTTGCGCTCCAGCGATTTCTGGATCTCGTCCTCGACGCCGTACAGATCGAAGATCGGCCGGTCGCCCTTGTACAGCTCGATGCGCTCGGTCATCTCCGGCATGAAGGTGCGCGCGAATTCGATCATGCGCTGATGAGTCTCCGGCTGATCGACACTGACATGTTCGATGCCGGTGGAAACCACGTCGCGCATGACCCGCACCGGCAACGGCAGATCCTCGTGCACCAGATTGCCCGGCCGCGTGCCAGCCGCTTTCTCGCTGAGCACGGTCCACAGCTTCTGCAGGAACATCATGTCGGCGCGCAACGCCTCTGGCGTCGCGCCCTCAGCAGCAGTACGCACGATATAACCGCCGGGTTCATCGGACCGCACGAACAAGCTTGCGGCTTCGCGCAGACGCTGCCGCTCAGCTTCGTCTTCGATGCGCGCTGAAATTCCGATGCCACGCCCTTTGGGCATGTACACCAGATAGCGCGACGGAATGGTGATGAAGGTCGTCAGGCGCGCACCCTTGGTACCCAGCGGGTCCTTCAGCACCTGGACCAATATTTCGCCACCTTCGCTGACCAGCGTCTGAATATCCGGCGTGCGCCCCTCGTCTACCGGCAGATCGGGGCTGCCATTCTCGCCCACTGCCGGATGCACGATGTCGGACGCATGTAGGAATGCGGTGCGCTCCAGGCCGATATCGACGAACGCGGCCTGCATGCCCGGCAGGACGCGCGACACCCGTCCCTTGTAAATGTTGCTGATGAGCCCTCGCCTGTTGGCCCGCTCCAGAAAGATCTCCTGCAGCACGCCGTTTTCGACCAGGGCGGCGCGCGCCTCGCGCGGGCTGATGTTGATGAGGATCTCGGCCGTCATCCCTGAACCTCGCTGGCGATCTGATGCGCGCTCAGTAACTCGGCGGTCTCGAACAACGGCAGTCCCATGATGCCGGAGTAGCTGCCGGCGATATGGCGGATGAACACGGCGCCCCGGCCCTGGATCGCATAGCCGCCCGCCTTGTCGGCCGGTTCGCCGCTGCGCCAGTAGGCCCGGATCTCCGCTTGCGTCAGCGCCCGAAACGTCACATCGCTTACGCTCAGCCGCACCTCACTGCCGCGAGCGCTGCGAACCGCGACGGCGGTGTGCACCTGGTGCGTTCGCCCGGACAGCAGTTCGAGCATGCGGACACAATCGTCTTCGTCGGCCGGCTTGCCTAGGATGTTTCGATCGACCGTAACCGTGGTATCCGAGCCGAGCACTGGCAGGCGCTGGTCCTGCGGGAGGCTGTCCCAGAGGGTGTCCGCCTTCAGCGCGGCGAGCCTTGCGACATATTTTTCGGGCGCCTCCGCATCGGCTACGGACTCATCGATGGCGACTGGCGCGACGCGGTGCGCGATCCCGATCTGGGTGAGCAAGGCGCTTCGGCGGGGGGACGCCGAGGCTAGATAGATCAACGGCTTGGCCGATGAAGTTGGTGTTTCTGACATGCTCCGAAGGATACAGGACTTGGCGCGCCAGGGATCGGGCATGCGTAGCGAACGAGGGAGCGGGCCGTACGGCACGACTGCGTGCGGCCTGACTACAAGGGCGCAGCTTTTGTGGTCGCCGCCGCTGGGGCGGCGTCAGAACTGCTGATTGGCCAGGAACACGTCCCGGTCGGCGTCCGAGAAGAACACCAGTGACACCTGCTCGATGGCGCCGGCCTGGGAGAGCGCCTCCATGATTGCCGTCGAGGCGATGGCCGCCGCTTCGTCCTTCGGATAGCCGTAAGCGCCGGTCGAGATGGCCGGAAACGCCACCGACTCCAGCGAATGATCCGCCGCCAGTGCGAGGGACTTCTTGTAACAGGATGCGAGCAGCGCATCGGGCTGCTGATCCCGCCCCCACACCGGACCGACGGTATGAATCACGTAACGAGCCGGCAGATTGCCCGCCGTCGTCAGCACCGCCTCACCCGCCGGCAGGCCGCGTGGATAACAGGTTTCGCGCAACTCCCGACAGGCGCGCAGGATTTCCTGACCGCCACGAGAATGAATCGCGCCATCGACGCCGCCACCGCCCAGCAACGAGGAGTTGGCGGCATTCACCACCGCATCGACCGGCAGGCCGGTGATATCGCCGGTGCGCACCTCGACCCGGCCGTTCAGAAATTTGTGACTCATGCTGGCTTCCGGGCGGTCTGCCCCACGCACCCAGCGCAGGGCCGCAGCCGGCTCCTCGAACATGCGCAACTTTATGTCAGAGCCGACCGCCTCGCTGATCAGAATCAGCACGTGGCCGGCGGCGGCGAGGTTGCCGGGTTTGAAAATTGCGGCCCAGCGCACTTCGCAAGGGACGGCGATGTGCACCAGGTAGTCGCGGAAACGCTGGATTTCGCTGTAGTCCCAATTGCCATACGCCTCGCGATAGTCGGCGATGGCATGCATGCCCGGTACATATTGCGGATCGGCACGTGCCTGATTCAGCAACTCCGTCAACGATTCCGCCGTCAACTCACCCCAGACTTTGAGTCTTATCAGGTTCGCGCTGGCGTCGATCGAGTAACTGGACTCCATGACTATCGACATACCTTCGATCCCATCCTGGCCAATCCGCAAGCCGCTTCCTATCATAACCTCGTCACGTTCATTTGCGACTGCTTCAGTGGCAACGGACGCGCAGAGGGATTCAGCTTGAGCATGTTCTATACATTGCTGCGACCGATGTCGAGTCAACCGTTCGAGATCACGAACGCGAATAGGGACATGGATGCGCCCCGAAGATAGAAAATCGCCCATCGGCCGGCAGCGCGCCGCGTTTCCGAGCATCGACGGCTATCGTTTCCTGCAAACCATCGCACGCTCGCCGAAGTCCGAGGTGCACGTGGCGTTGTCGGTGGAGTTAGGTCACAACGTTGCCGTCAAGGTCCTGCGCACCGGCCCGCTCTCGAGCGTGGAAGCCGGCGAAGAGGAGCGCTTCGAGCGCGAGCGCGAACTGCTGATGCGCATCAAACATCCGGCCATCGTCGATGTTTACGACTGGGGGCACGGCGAGGACTTTCGTTACATCGTCACCGAGTACTTTCCCGGCGGCAGCCTCGAGCTGCGCATCCGGAACCTGATGACAGCGAAAGACAGTGTGGATATCTTTCTGCAGATCGCGGCCGCCTTGCAGGTCGTACACGCTGCGAACCTGTGTCATCGCGACCTGAAGCCCGCCAATGTGATGATGCGGCCCGACGGACGCATCGTGCTCATCGATTTCGGCCTGGCCAAACATCTGGGCACATCGCACACGCACGCCGGTGAGGTGCGAGGCTCGCCTTATTACATTAGCCCGGAGCAGGCCGATGGCGCCGAGGTCGATCAGCGCAGCGACATCTACAGTCTGGGTATCATGTTTTATGAAATGCTTACCGGGCAGCGACCGTTCAAAGGAACCTCGGTGATCGGGATCATACAATCACACCGAAACGATCCGATCCCGGTGTTGCCCGAGTCGTTCAGTCGGTTCCAGCGTTTGATCGATGGGATGCTGGCGAAGGAACCTGCGGAGAGGTTCCCTAGCGTCGCATCGGCGGTTGCGGAGTTGGCCCGGCTCAAAGTTTGAGCCGTAAGTGTGTCTGACTTCGCGCGAGGCGTTGCGGGTCATGCCCTATGGTAAGGATGACCCTTGATGATCATCACCGCGCGATACAACGCCTCGGCCAGTACGACGCGAGCCAATGCGTGCGGCAACGTCAAAGCCGATAGCGACCAACGAAACTCAGCGCGAGCATCGACCTCGGGCGCCAGCCCTTCCGGCCCGCCGATGCAAAAGACAACGTCCCTGCCATCGCGCGCACGCTGCTGAAGAAACTGAGCGAGCTGCTCGCTGGAAATGTTCTTGCCGCCGACCTGCATGGCCACGACGTAGGCGCCTTGGGGAATGGCAGCGAGCATCTTCTCGCCTTCTTTGGCGATTGCCTGCGCCGCAGAGCTGGACCCTGCCCGCTGGCCGAGCGCGATTTCTTTCAGTTCGAACTTGTAATCGCGCGTGAATCGGCCCGCGTATTCATCGACACCGGCGTTGACCCAGTCGGGCAGCCTGGTGCCAGCGGCCAGTACGATCAGCCGCATGAGTGTTCATCGCCTTGGATCAAGCGCTCTGCTCGGCCGCTTCGCGACGGGCGGCGCTCACGTCCCAAAGGCTTTCCAGCCGATAGAACTCGCGCACCTTCGGCAGCATGATGTGCACGATCACATCGCCGATATCGACCAGCACCCACTCGCCATCGCGCTCGCCTTCCACGCCCATCGGTCGGAAGCCCGCCTTCTTGGCATGCTCGACCACTCGATCGGCGATCGAGCGGACGTGACGATCGGAGTTGCCGCTGGCGATGATCATGGTGTCGGTGATGTCGGTGAGCTTGTTCACCGCCAGCACTTTGACGTTGACCGCCTTCATCTCATCGAGCGCGTTCTCCACGACGGTGACCGCCGGCACTTGCTTCGCAGCCGCCGGCTTCGCGCTCTTTCTGGCAGCGGCCTTCTTCTTGGCGGCCGGAGCCGGCCCCTTGCTAGCGAGCTTCTTTCGGGCAGTGCTCAGCCGGGTCACATTGGCAGGCGCCTTCGAAGCTTTCTTCTTGGCGCTGGAACTGGGTCGGGAAGTTTTTTTCGCTCGCTTGACGGCCATGCTCACCTCTTGGGTTGCGACTTGTAACAGCCGGTCTGCTCGATGATCGCCCGGACCGAATCGGGCATCAGGTAACGCGGATCGCGACCCATCGCGATCAGCTTGCGCACCTCAGTGGAGGAAATTTCCAGCTGTGTCACCGCGTGAATGTAGATGCATCCGGCGCGCTGCTCGTGCAGATCGTTGATGCGGCCTGTGCCGCGATCCACGAGGAGCTCGCCCAACGGCCCCATGCTCGGCGCGCGCCAGCCAGGGCGGTGGGCCACGACCAGGTGCGCCAGCTCCAGCAGTTCACGCCACTGGTGCCATTTCGGCAAGCCTAGAAATGCGTCCATGCCGACGATCAGGCACAGCGAGTGGTCGGGAAAGTCCGCTCGCAAGGTCCGCATGGTATCGACCGAATAAGACAACCCTTCGCGTCGGATCTCGCGATCGTCGACGGTGAAGCCCGGCTGGCCTTCGGTGGCGGCCCTGACCATGGCAAGGCGCTGCTCGGCGTCTGCCACGGTGGTATCACGGTGCGGCGGGGTACCTGCCGGCATGAAGCGCATTTCGTTCAAACGCAGCGCTTGCAGCAATTCAAAGGCGGTGCGCAGGTGCCCGAAGTGAATCGGGTCGAAGGTGCCGCCGAAAATACCGATCGTCGTCATGCGGGGAACGTCATGAAAGTCAGGCGGCGCTCGCGAGCCTGACGCCGGCGAGCCCTGCCACCAGTCGTTCGAACTCCAGCCACGGGTTGCTGCGGATCACGCCTTTGATCATGCGATCGGCGGCTTCCGCACTGAGCAATAGCTCGCGCACGGTTTTCGGCTTCAGCCGGGACAACGCATGTTTCATGGCCGGCTGTCGATTGCGCCACACATAGAGCGCGTTCATGGCGCTGTCGGCACTCTGGCCCCGACGCATCAGATGCTGGCAACGAGCGATCCACTGCAAATCCTTGTTGAGCGCCCACAGCACGATGGGCGGCTCGATGTCTTCACCGCGCAATCCTTCCAGAACGCGCAAAGCTCTCGCAGCGTTGCCTTTCATCGCCGCGTCGCCGAGTTGCAGGACGTCGAAGCGGGCGCTGTCCGCGACCGCATCGACGATCGTGTCCGCGGTGACGGGCCCCGGCGGCAACAGCAACGCCAGCTTTTCGACTTCCTGATGCGCAGCCAGCAGATTGCCTTCGACGCGCTCGGCCAGCAGCGAGGCCGCTTCGCTATCGGCCTTCAGATTCTGACGCGCGAGGCGATCCCGGATCCATGCCGGCAGGCGCGCCAGCTCGAGAGGCCAGATCTGCACGACGACGCCATGTTTTTCGATGGCGCTGACCCAGCGCGAGCCCTGCACGCGAGCGTCCATCTTGCCGGTAACGATCAGCACCAGGTTGTCGGCGGAAGGGTCGGTCGCAAGCTCGATGATGGCGTCGGCGCCCTGCTCGCCCGGCGTCGGATTGGTCATCCGGATCTCGATGATCT
>Ga0182742_1002066_pt1 | contig 23311 bp, 20 predicted proteins | sample eDN5th37CBELigMG_FD_128880 | JGI IMG/M metagenome (GOLD analysis project Ga0182742, IMG submission 128880) | Enriched Miracle-Growth compost microbial communities from Emeryville, California, USA - eDNA 5th pass 37_C BE-Lig MG (version 2)... ... | reverse complement strand
GAATGCCGACCAGCTTCGCTCGGAGATGGCGGACTTCATTTTGCGCCAGAAGGCTTTCCCCGGCGATCTCCAGGCGCGCATGGCCGAGCGGCTCTATCTGGAGCAGATCGGCAAGGGCGACATATTCTCGCCCTTCGTGCTGCCGGAGACCATCCGTGTCGCAGTCAATCCCAAGACGATGCGGCCCTATTACGTCGTCTCCTGGGGCGTGTTCGACGGCACCGCGACGCTGCCGATGGTCTATATGGCGATGATCGAGGATTCCAGCCAGAACATCGTCGACATGCTGGTGACGAAGGACGGCAAGCTCGACCCCGGCGTGGATATCCCGCTGCCCGTCGGGGGGCTGCTCAATCCCGAGCTTGCCAGCCGATTCGACGATTTCGCGCTGAAGAACAGCGCCTATTCGCTGACGCCGGCGACGATCGCCACCAATCTCGACAGGGATTTCCCGACGCTGCACCCCAAGCAGCTTCGCCGCATCGTGCTCGGGCCGTTCTATTCGGCGGGCATCACGGAAAACAACGACAAGGTCAACGACGTCCTTTCCCGCGTGCGCCGGCCGGAAAATGCCTGGCTTTTGACCTGGACGGTGCAGGAGGTCTTTTCCAAGGCCGAGCGCCCCGCGAAAAAGGGCTTTTGGAGCTCGACGCCCGCGCAGGAGGAGTTCCATATCGAGACCGACGATCTGGAGGCGGCCCGCATGGGTGTCAGCGCCTATGAAAAGCACGCTCTCGTGCCGCACGATGCCTATCAGGCGCTCTATGCGGCAGGCGAGGCAGCCGGGATCTTCGGCGCCTACAAGGTGCATGTGATTTCCGGAAACCAGGTGATCAGCGAGGCCTAGGAGCCCTTCTGACGCTTCGGCGGCCGTTTCGCGCCTGCCGGCCGCACCTCCTGCCGATAGCTTCGGAGATCGGCTTCAGACTGCTCCTGCCGGAGCAAAAAATCTCTCGGCGGCTCTCCGCCGCCGAAGCATCAAAAGGACTTCGCCGATGAGCCTCAATGCCGGACTGACGACGATCCACGAAGACGACATCGCCAGGCATCAGGCGACCGCGCAGAGCTTCGTCACCAAGCTCGTCATCCTCGAAAGCGACGACGGCCGGAACGGCACCGCGCTTGCCGGCACCGGCCGGCGCTTCGTCTCCACCGTCTCGACCGCCGGCGCCCGCCGCACGCGCGAGGTGGAGCTGGTCAAGACCGTCCAGTCGGTGCGCGCGGCCGATCCCATGTTCTCGCCGCCGCAGCATGCCGTTCTCTATCGCGCCCGCCGCGGCTTGCAGGTGGCGCTGGCGGTAACGGACGCCTTCTCCCGCCAGACCAATCTCGAAGGCCTGCAGGCGCGCAATCTTTCCGCCCCGCTTTCGGGCGACGAGGCCAACCAGTTCAAGGCGCTGCTTGCCGCGTCCGCCTATATCGCGGCCTTTACCTTCGCCGCCTATCTCGGAGCGACCTTGCCGGGCGAGGGCGAACCGGTGGAGGATGGCGGGGAACCCGACTATCTCTTCGATACGCCGCAGGACGCGCTGAAAAGCATGGTCGCCGGCCTTGACCGCACATTGGCCGGTGCGCCGGACGATGCCGCGCTCGTTTCCCGGGCGCGCGCCTTCTCGCGCGTCGCCATCGAGGGGCTGATTTCGCGCCGCGCCCGCTTCACCGGTCTTGCCGGCTTCGAGAACGCGCATATCCGCATCGAGCAGGACGATTTCACCCTGTCCGGCTTCGACGTGGCACCCGGCCAGAAGCGCAAGCCGCTGGTGATGACCTTCAAGAAGCCGAACGAGATCATCGGCAACCACATCGCCAAATACCAGGCGATGAAGCTCGCCAAGATGCTGGTCGCCTATGATTTCGAGCGCCAGCTCAACCCCTTCGTGGAGCTCGGCGGCTTCCTCTTCACCTTCATCGGCGACGGTATGCCGGGCACCGGCAAGACGATCCTCATCCAGATGCTCGCCGGGCTTCTCAACGACTATTGCGAGATCGCCGGCTACGCCTTCCATTACGAGAATTTCGGTGTCGACCAGATCTCCTCCTACCAGGGCAAGTCCGGCCAGAACTGCAAGGAATTCGTCAACAACATCATCAACCCGAAGGCGATCGGATTCGGCACGATCGACGATATCGACCAGGTGGCCGCGAAACGCTCCGACGACCGGGCTTCGGCCGGCCAGCATGAGGTGACGGCCGTGCTCATGGAAAGCTTCGCCGGCGCCTCGACGGTGGTGCGCGGCAATTGCACGTTCGGCATGTTCTCCAACTATCCGGAAAATGTCGACGATGCGCTGCGCCAGCGCGCCGGCGCCCGCTGGCTGGTCGACGGGCCGCAGACGGAGGACGATTATATCGACATCTTCGCCATGCTGGTCGGCAAGAACCATGCGATCCCGCTCGGCGGGCATACGCTGTTCGAAGGCCAGGAGATCAAGCGCGCCGTCTCCGATTCCTATGGACAGCACGCAAAACCGCAGGAAGACGGCCTGCTCGCCGTCTGGGAGATGCACGAGAAGGAGCAGGGCCCCATCCGCACGCTCGCCGATATCGGCGCCTACCTCCACCGCATCAAGATCGCCGAGCCGCGCTTCACCGGCCGCGCCATCAAGAACATCACCGACGCCATCAAGATGCGCGCCATGGACGTGGACCTGCCGGACGACTGGTTTACGACAGCGGACGCCTTCATGCACAAGGGCTACGACGAGAAGAAGGCGATGATCGAGGAGCTGCGCGGGCCGATCACGATGGAGATGGTCCTCCAGGAGATCAACCGCTACGCCGACAGCGAATTCCGCTACACCGACAAGTCCGACGATGCGGCGGTTTCCGACATCATCCGCCGGGAGCGCCAGCGCGAAAAGGCCATTCGCGAGATGGAGACGATGAAGGCGGAGGGGCGTTGGTAGCGGCTTTACTGGAAATGTCCCGGCACAGATGCTATATGTTTGGGATACACGTACCCCAAGGAGGGTGGCATGGCGAGACAGACGGCAATCCGGCTTCCCGATGAAACCTATGAGCGGCTACAGGCATTGGCGGCGCGAACGGGGCGGACGGCAACCTACTATATTCGCGAAGCCATCGAGCAGCATATCGAAGACCTTGAGGACATCTACCTCGCGGAGCAGGAGTTGGAGCGCGTGCGGCGTGGCGAAAGCCGTGTCTATTCGCTGAAGGAGGTCGAGGACGAGCTTGGCTTGGGAGATTGAGATCACCGAAGGGGCCAAGAAAGAGCTCGATAGAATCGGCCATGTCGAGGCGAAGCGGATTCGTGATTTCCTTGCCAGGAAGCTTGCCCCTTTGGAGAATCCGCGTCAGCTCGGACGTGCTTTGCAAGGGGCTCGATTGGGAAGCTACTGGCGGTATCGCATTGGCGACTACCGCATCATTTGTGACATTCAGGACAACAGGCTTGTCGTGGTCGTCGTTCTAGGACATCGGCGTGAAATATATTCCTGAAGCCGAAGGTGTATCGGCATGAAACGCCTCCTCGAAGCTGAATTGATCTACGGCCGGCTCCTGCCGGTCGATGAGCCGCACCTGGTCGAGCGCTACAACAAGGCGCTTGACGGGTTCGGTATCCGCCGTACCGCGCTCACCCGCTTCCGCATCGACATGACCGGGTTTTCGCCGGAGATCGCCGACGAACTCGGCGACCGGGACTATCTCGATCCGAACCGCGTCAACCGGCGTTTCATCATCATGACGCCGGAGCAGGTGAACCTGCCGGTCGTGCATACGAGCTTTTCCAACACCGCCGCGCTGATGCACGAGTTCTTCTCGGCCAATGCGCGGGCGATCAACGCCATCACCATCCGCGATGCGCTCTACGGGGAGATCGAGGATTCCGTTTCCGTCGTCAACGATATCGACGACCTGCTCTCGATCAACGAGGTGCGCTTCCGCGTGCTGTCGGCCGAGGACATGCTCGGCAAGGCGGCGGAACTGCGCGGGCTGGTCGACAGGCTGAAGACGGTGCCGAATGCCTGGTCGGACGACGCCATGCTCAACCGCATGGTGGATCTTGCGAAACAGACCGGCGACATCCGCCAGAACGCATTGGTGCCCGATCAGCTCGTCTTCCGCCACGAGGCCTATTGGGCGAACCATTTCGGCGGCGTCTATGTCTTCCTCGACGACAAGACGACGACGGTGATCTGCGATCCGTCCGTGCCGGGCTTCCGCCGGTCCCGGCCCTGGCAGGTCAGCTACATCGCGCTCGACGATCACAAGCGCATCTTCGATTTCCTCGCCTCGACCAAACGGCTGGAACTGCCGCGCGCGTCCTGGGTGGAGCCGTCCGGCCTCTTCCAGCACCGGGCGGAGATGACGGTCGTCGGCCTTGTCAACCGGGACGATCCGACCGCCGATATCGAAAAGGCCGACCGCATCTGGCTGCAGACCTGGATGCATCGCAATACCGATCTGCTCGCCCGCGACGGCACCTATCCCTTCCTGCAGGAGGCGATCCGCACGGTCAACGCGACGGGCGAGATCAAGATCGCCGAAGTGGACCCGAAGCGGCGCTTCCTGCTGGTGCGCGCCGCACCCGATCATCCGGACCAGTGGCTGGTCAACCGCCTGATTTCCCAGATGGTTCCCTATGATTTCGTCTCCCGTTTCGTCTTCGACAAGCAGGGCTTCTACGCCGCCTACGAGCAATACAGCGAAAAGTTCCGCGCCTACGTTGTTGCGACGTTGACGCGAACCTATCTCCAGGACAAGGCTGCCTTCCGCAGGAAACTTTACGGCATCAGAGAGGACGACGCCAATGCTTGACCCGATCGTCGCGTTTTTCCAGCGCATCTTCGCGGCCATCGGCCGGGGCATCGGCCTCGTAATCGCCTGGATTCTCTGGCCGTTCATCACGGTGACGAACTGGTACAAGGAGCGCAGCTGGATCATCAAGGGGCCGATCGGCATCGGTCTTCTCGTCCTTTTCGGCTTCTATGCCTATTTCATCTGGCAGACCCAGGTGTGGAGCGGCTTCAATCCGGATTATGTGAACGACTACAACCTTGCCCAGCGCAGGCAGGATGTCGGCAATGCCTCGGCGACCACGCCGGCGGCCGGCAGCGTCGCCGAACCGGAGCCGAAGACCTGCACGCGCTCGGCGATCGTCGATGTGACGGCCGACCTCATCGACTACAACGTCAACCAGAATGCCTGGATATCCTCGATGCTGCTCTACAAGGTCGGGCTCTTCGGGCTCGACTGGGACAAGACGCCGTGGTTCGACAACAAGGCGTCCTTCCAGCGCGGCATCAACCAGGCGATCCGCCGCACGGCGGTCGAGCTGGTCGATTCGCTCGGCCGCGTGCGCGGCACGTCGGGCATCAACGCCGATCTCCAGCGCGCCCGCGGCAATATCCAGTTTGATGAGGAGACCTGGTATTTCGGCTCGGATTCGCTGCTGCCGAAGACGCCGACGCCGAACTATTATCGCACGGCCATGGCGGACCTGCGCAAGTTCAACGCCTCGCTGGAGGCGTGCAATGCGATCTTCGATGGACGTTCCGACAATCTGATCGAGTTTCTCGATCGCATCGCCAACGACATCGGCTCCACCTCGGCGATCATCCGCGAGCGCTCGGAGTTCCATGACGGCGGCTGGTTCGATACGCGGGCGGACGACCGCTTCTGGTTCGCTTACGGTCAGCTCTACGGCTATTACGGAATCCTTTCGGCCGCCGGCGCGGATTTCGATGCGGTGATCAAGGCGCGCGGCATCGAGCCGCTCTGGGTGGAAAGCATCAAGCAGCTCCGGTCGGCGCTCAAGATCCAGCCGGCCATCATCTCGAACGGCCGCGAGGACGGCTGGATCATGCCGACGCATCTTGCCACGATGGGCTTTTATATCCTGCGCGTGCGTTCGAACCTCGTCGAGATGCGGGATGTGCTGGCGCGATAGGCAGAAATCGCCGGATTCGACGCAAATTTAACCCTCCGTGTCGCTTCTGATCTAGCGGGCGGCAAGACCGGCGTCGCACGGCGCGCGGCTTCACGCTGAAATGCTCCGGCAAGAACGAGCAAAGCATCGCCTCCGGGAGAGGAGACCCGGCGGCGACGACACGCCGAGAGGGAGCGACACCGCATGGCCGATGTAAAATCCGATATCGAAATTGCCCGCGCAGCAAAGAAGAAGCCGATCCTGGAGATCGGCGCCGGGCTCGGCATTCCCGTCGAGCACCTTCTGCCCTATGGCCACGACAAGGCGAAGATCAGCGCCGAGTTCATCGCCGCGCAGAAGGACAGGAAGAACGGCAAGCTGATCCTCGTGACGGCCATCAATCCGACGCCGGCCGGCGAGGGCAAGACGACGACGACCGTCGGCCTTGGCGACGGCCTCAACCGCATCGGCAAGAAGGCGATCACCTGCATTCGCGAGGCATCGCTCGGGCCCTGCTTCGGGGTGAAGGGCGGGGCGGCCGGCGGCGGCTATGCCCAGGTCGTGCCGATGGAGGACATGAACCTCCATTTCACCGGCGATTTCCACGCCATCACCTCGGCGCACAACCTGCTGTCCGCGCTTATCGACAATCATATCTATTGGGGCAACGAACAGAATATCGACACCCGTCGCGTCGCCTGGCGGCGCGTCATGGACATGAACGACCGGGCGCTGCGCCACATCGTGGCGTCGCTCGGGGGCGTTGCCAACGGCTATCCGCGCGAAACGGGCTTCGACATCACCGTCGCCTCGGAGGTCATGGCGATCCTGTGCCTGGCGCGCGATCTGAGGGATCTGGAACGGCGACTCGGCAACATCATCATCGGCTACCGGCGTGACAGGTCGCCGGTCTTCGCCCGCGACATCAAGGCCGACGGCGCGATGACGGTGCTGCTCAGGGACGCCATGCAGCCGAACCTGGTGCAGACGCTGGAGAACAATCCGGCTTTCGTGCATGGCGGCCCGTTCGCCAATATCGCCCACGGCTGCAATTCGGTGATCGCCACCACGACCGCGCTGAAACTGGCCGATTATGTGGTGACGGAAGCCGGCTTCGGAGCCGATCTCGGCGCGGAAAAATTCTTCGACATCAAGTGTCGCAAGGCCGGGCTGAAACCGGATGCGGCGGTCATCGTGGCCACGGTGCGGGCGATGAAGATGAACGGCGGGGTGAAGAAGGACGATCTCGGCCAGGAGAATCTCGAGGCGGTGAAGAAAGGTTGCGCCAATCTCGGGCGGCATGTGCAGAACGTCAAGAAGTTCGGCGTGCCGGTGGTCGTCGCCATCAACCATTTCACCTCCGATACGGAAGCGGAGATCCAGGCGGTGAAGGATTTCGTCGCCACGCTCGGCGCCGAGGCCATCCTGTGCCGGCATTGGGCGCTCGGATCGGCCGGTACCGAGCTTATGGCGCAGAAGGTGGTGGAGCTTGCCGAATCCGGCCACGCCCAGTTCTCACCGCTCTATCCCGACGATATGCCGCTGTTCGAGAAGATCGAGACCATCGCCAAGGACATCTATCATGCCGGCGAGGTGATCGCCGACAAGACGGTACGCGACCAGTTGCACGTCTGGGAGCAGCAGGGCTACGGGCATCTGCCGATCTGCATGGCCAAGACGCAATATTCCTTCTCGACCGACCCGAACCTGCGCGGCGCGCCGACGGGCCACACGGTGCCTATACGCGAAGTCCGGCTTTCGGCGGGCGCCGGCTTCGTCGTCGTGATCACCGGCGAGATCATGACCATGCCGGGCCTGCCGAAGGTGCCCTCGTCGGAAAAGATCTTCATCAACGAGGAGGGGCATGTCGAGGGCCTGTCCTGACGGACGGGCGCGCGCCTACCAGCAGTAGCGATAGCCGCCGCGCCGTTCCTTGACGTCGAGGTGCAGATGGTTCTGGTGCGCGGCGTCGCTGCCGGGATCGAGCACCGTCGTGAAGTAGAGGCAGGCCGCCTCGGTGATGGCGCGCTGGAAGGCGCCTTCCAGCGTGGAATCCTTGTCGGCAGGGCGGATGGTGAGCGTCTTGCCGCTTTTCAGCGTCATGCCGGCAATGTCGATGGCGTTGCCGAAGGCATGTTCGGAAATCTTGCCGTCTTCCGCGCTGTTGCGGTTGCGGCAGACATAGGCGGAGGCCTGCGACAGCGCGGTGATTGTTTCGCCCGGCATGGCAGCCTGGAGCGAAGGCTTCACCGCGCCCTCCATCCAGCGGGAAAGCTGGAGGGCCGTATCGCACCTTATGATGGGCTCCGGTTCGACCTTGATGCCGCCTGGCAGTTCCTTGAGCTGCAGCGGCCTTTCGATGCCGCAGGCCTTGCCATCCGAAATGGCCGTCGCCTCCGTGAAGACCGCGCCGATCGCCTTCAGTTCCTCTCGGCAGGCGGCCTGTTCCTTGTCGTCCTCCTGCGGGCGCTCGGCTGCCGCCTTGCGCTCGGTCTCCGTCTCGGACGTGGCTTTTGGCGTCTCTTCCTGCGCGCCTTGCGCCGGCGCACTCTCTTCCGGGCGTGGAAGGGGGAGCGGGCCTTCCTTCGGGAGGTCCGCAGCGCCGGTCGTGACGAGCACGGCGGCAAGAAGGCTTATGAAACGGTATCTGGCGATGGGTCCGTCTCCCGGCTGAAAATCATCGGGAGAACGCCGGAAAACGGATTTGGTTGCCGCTTCGGCCGTTTAAATGCCCGCGTCGTTCTCCGATGACGGCGGATATTCTCCATCGCATCGGTCGATGATCGCGCGTATCCGCTCGATGAGATAGCGGCTGCCGCCATCGTCATTGTCCTGGATCATATCCAGGAAGAAGTGCAGGATGACACGCGCTTCGGCGGCATCCTTCGGCTCATGCCGGTAGATGCGCTCGAAGAGTTCGGACGCCTGGTGGTCCAGGGATGCAAATTCCGGCGTCTCGCATCGTGCGATGGTTTCCGCCAGTCGAAGCCTTATGTCGCGGAACTGTTCCACCAGGATGGCGATCATGGGCCTCTTGCCTCGATGGGACGCTCTCAGGCGTGCAGTCAACGCGCACGCAAAGTGTTATTAGCATGCGCTCATGCATGAGACAAACGGCCGGTCCGGAAGCCGCGCAATCGGTCTTGCGCGGGACCGCGCTTCACGCTAACACTCTGCCCATGGAAAAGACGATCATCATTGCTGGTTGGTGGTGGGCTCGCTGAGGCGGCCTTGACCAGTCATGCGTGATTGAAACGACAAGCCGCCCGAAACCTTCGAGGCGGCTTTTGCTTTTCGGGCCGCCCTTGTGAAGGCCGGGCTTGAAACGGAGTTGGGAATGGCCACGAAAATTCTGGAAGACGGTGCCGAAGCCTACGAGACGCGCGGCGGGATCACCGTCACGCGCCGCCGCCGCGCGGCCGATTACGCCCATGCGATTTCCGCCTATATCGACAAGCTCGACGAGCGGCGCGGGGCGGTGTTTTCCTCGAACTACGAATATCCCGGTCGCTACACCCGCTGGGATACCGCCGTCGTCGATCCGCCGCTCGCCATTTCGTCCTTCGGCCGTTCCGTCTGGATCGAGGCCTATAATGCGCGCGGCGAGGTGCTGCTCTCCTTCATCGCCGACCGTCTCGCCAAGGCGCCGGAACTGACGCTCGGGGCGCGCAGCGCTACGCGCCTCGATCTCGACGTGAAGCTGCCCGACCGGGTCTTCACGGAGGAGGAGCGTTCCAAGATGCCGACGGTCTTCACGGTGCTGCGCGCCGTCACCGACCTCTTCCATTCCGATCAGGATGCCAGCCTCGGCCTTTACGGCGCCTTCGGCTACGACCTCGCCTTCCAGTTCGACGCCATCGACCTCACGCTCACGCGGCCGGACGACCAGCGCGACATGGTGCTCTTCCTGCCGGACGAGATCCTCGTCGTCGACCATTATGCCGCCAAGGCCTGGATCGACCGCTACGATTTCGCCAGGGACGGCATATCGACGGAAGGCAAGGGCGAGGCGATCGCCCCCGAGCCGTTCCAGACCGTCGATGTCATCCCGCCCCACGGCGACCATCGTCCCGGTGAATATGCCGAGCTGGTCGTCGAGGCGAAGGAAAGCTTCAAGCGCGGCGATCTCTTCGAGGTCGTGCCCGGCCAGAAATTCTTCGAGCGGTGCGAGAGCAAGCCGTCGGAAATCTCCCGCCGGCTCAAGGCGATCAACCCGTCGCCCTATTCCTTCTTCATCAATCTCGGCAACCAGGAATATCTCGTCGGCGCATCGCCGGAAATGTTCGTGCGCGTGTCGGGCCGGCGCATCGAGACCTGCCCGATCTCCGGCACGATCAAGCGCGGCGACGACCCGATCGCCGATTCGGAGCAGATCCTGAAGCTGCTCAACTCGAAGAAGGACGAATCCGAACTGACCATGTGCTCGGACGTCGACCGCAACGACAAAAGCCGCGTGTGCGAGCCGGGTTCCGTGAAGGTCATCGGCCGCCGGCAGATCGAGATGTATTCGCGCCTCATCCATACGGTCGACCATATCGAGGGGCGCCTTCGCGACGACATGGACGCCTTCGACGGCTTCCTGTCCCATGCCTGGGCCGTCACGGTGACGGGGGCGCCGAAACTCTGGGCGATGCGCTTCATCGAGGCGCATGAGAAGAGCCCGCGCGCGTGGTATGGTGGGGCGATCGGCATGGTCGGCTTCAACGGCGACATGAACACCGGGCTGACGCTGCGCACCATCCGCATCAAGGATGGCATCGCCGAGGTGCGGGCCGGGGCGACGCTGCTCTACGATTCCAACCCCGAAGAAGAAGAAGCCGAAACCGAACTGAAGGCCTCCGCCATGATCGCAGCTATCCGTGATGCCAGATCCGGCAATTCCGCCAAGGTGCAGCGCGACGTCGCGGCCGTCGGCGCGGGCGTCAGCATCCTGCTTGTCGACCACGAGGACAGTTTCGTCCACACGCTTGCCAACTATTTCCGCCAGACGGGGGCGAGCGTGACGACCGTGCGCACGCCGGTTCCCGAAGAGGTGTTCGACCGCGTCAAGCCGGACCTCGTCGTGCTTTCGCCCGGCCCCGGCAGCCCGAAGGATTTCGACTGCAAGGCGACGATCAGGAAGGCGCGGGCTCGGAACCTGCCGATCTTCGGCGTCTGCCTCGGCCTGCAGGCGCTCGCCGAGGCCTATGGCGGCGAACTGCGCCAGCTCGCCGTTCCCATGCACGGCAAACCCTCACGCATTCGCGTGCTGGAACCGGGCATCGTCTTTTCCGGCCTCGGCAAGGAGGTGACGGTCGGCCGCTATCATTCGATCTTCGCCGATCCGGCGACGCTGCCGCGCGATTTCGTCATCACGGCGGAAAGCGAGGACGGCACGATCATGGGCATCGAGCATGCCAGCGAGCCGGTCGCCGCCGTGCAGTTCCACCCCGAATCCATCATGACGCTCGGCCAGGATGCCGGCATGCGGATGATCGAGAACGTGGTGGCGCACCTTTCCAAGAAAGCGAAGGTAAAAGCCGCCTGAACCTTTGACAAAAGGGCGCGATTCGTCGATACGAACCGCAAGGAAAAACCGCGTGCACGTCCCCCGTGCGCGCGGTTTTGCGTTGATGGGCCAGGCTTTTTGCAAATCGGTCGCATGCGCATGGAGAGCGACATGAAAAATTCGAACAGGGTCAGGCAGCTCGCGCTTTGGGGCATTCCGCTCGCCCTCGGCGTGATGGGGCTGAAGCTTGCCGCATGGTGGGTGACGGGTTCGGTTGCGCTGCTGTCGGATGCGCTGGAATCGACCGTCAACGTGGTTGCGGCCATCGTGGCCTTCGCGGCGATCACCTATGCGGCAAGGCCGGCGGACAAGACGCACCCGTTCGGCCACCACAAGGCCGAATATCTCTCGGCGGTCCTCGAAGGCGTGCTGATCGTCGTCGCGGCGCTGCTCATCGTCGCCGAGGCGGTGCCGGCCGTGCTGGCGCCGACGCCGCTCGAAGCGCCCGTGATCGGCCTTGCCATCAACTTCCTGGCCGGCGTGATCAATGCGGCCTGGGCCTTTACCCTCATCCGGGCCGGGCGCCGCTATCGCTCGCCGGCGCTTTCGGCCGACGGGCAGCATATCCTGTCCGACGTCGTCACCTCGATCGGCGTGCTGGTCGGCCTCGTTCTCGCCATCGCGACCGGCTATGCGGTGCTCGATCCGCTGCTGGCGGTGCTCGTCGCGCTCAACATCCTCTATCAGGGCTGGAAGGTCATCGCCCATTCGGTCGACGGGTTGATGGACCATGCGGTGGATCCGGACGAAGCGACGGCGATCGAGGCCGCCATCGCCGCCAGCGGCACAGGCTCGCTCGGCGTGCACGACCTGAAGACCCGGCGGGCGGGCGCGGCGACCTTCGTTGATTTCCACCTCGTCGTGCCGGCGGCGATGTCCGTGGGCGAGGCACATGACATTTGCGACCGGCTGGAAGACGCCATCCGCGCCGTGCAGCCCGGGGCGCAGATCGCCATCCATGTCGAGCCGGAGACGGAAAAGGCGCATGGCATCCGCGTGAGAATAGAAAGGCGTGACAATGAGCAAGACTGACATATCGGGATTGTCGCAACTTGGCCGGGCGGTAGACCTGCCCTTGAGCCCGGAAGCCGCCGTGCTGGAGAAGGTGCCGAGCGGCCATGCCGGGACCGATTTCGTGGTGCGCTTCACCGCGCCGGAATTCACCTCGCTCTGCCCGATGACCGGCCAGCCGGACTTCGCCCATATCGTGATAGACTACGTTCCCGATGGCTGGCTGGTCGAATCGAAATCGCTGAAGCTCTATCTCCATTCCTTCCGCAACCACGGCGCCTTCCATGAGGATTGCACCATCGACATCGCCAAGCGGCTCGTCGATCTCCTCCAGCCGAAATGGCTGCGCATCGGTGCCTACTGGTATCCGCGCGGCGGCATTCCGATCGACGTGTTCTGGCAGACGGGTGAGGCGCCGAAGGGCGTGTGGATTCCCGATCAGGGCGTGCAGACCTATCGCGGGCGCGGCTAGCCGGCGGGGCATTTACCCTGTTTTCCGGTGGCGCCGGCAGGGTCTATCGCCGGCTATCGGTTTTGTTGCATTGTCTTGGCCGGTGAGTCGCATTATCTGAACAGCGACAGGACATTTACGAGCAATCCGGAGATTTTGGATGAGCGACGAAGACGACAAGAAGACGGAACTGCCCCTGGGCAAGGAAACGGAGGCGAACCTTTTCAAGTCGCGTTCGATCTTCATCTACGGGCCGATCAACCAGGAACTGGCGCAGAAGGTCTGCTCGCAGCTTGTGGCGCTGGCCGCCGCCGGTGACGAGGACATCCGCATCTATGTGAATTCGCCGGGCGGCCATGTGGAATCGGGCGATTCGATCCACGACATGATCAAGTTCATCAAGCCGAAGGTCTGGATGATCGGCACGGGCTGGGTCGCCTCCGCCGGTGCGCTGATCTATGTCGCCGCACCCAAGGAACGGCGTCTTTGCCTACCGAACACCCGCTTCCTGCTGCACCAACCGTCGGGCGGCACCCGCGGCATGGCCTCGGATATCGAGATCCAGGCGCGCGAGATCATCAAGATGAACGAGCGCCTGAACAGGATCTTCGCCGACGCCACCGGCCAGCCGATCGAGAAGATCGCCAAGGACACGGACCGCGACTACTGGCTTTCCGCGGATGAAGCCAAGTCCTACGGCCTCGTCTTGCGCATCGTGACGTCGCAAGGCGAGATCTGAGGCTTTTCAGCCGCTTGCTCCGCCCTCTCCGTCATCCTCGGGCTTGACCCGAGGATCCACAAGGCGGATGCGGCATGGATGGTCGGGTCAAGCCCGACCATGACGAAAGAGAGGCTTGCGGACCTCGCAAGCGAACTAAGCCCTCCCGTTGCGGAGGGCTTTTTCATGGGGTGGGTTGCCCTTTCATTCCTTCGCAGCTATAAGCCCCTCATGTTGAAAGCCAGCGCCCACATCATCGAACGAGTTTCCCGCGGCAGCGCAGCTGTTCGCGAGCGTTCGCGCGGCTTCTCCTCGCTTCTTCTTCTCGGCCTTACGCGCGGTTGCCGGGTCCGTTGAGGAGCGCCCGGCGGCCGAAAAGCCCGCCCGGCCACAGCTCCTCGCTTCACCCCATGCATTAATTCCGGTTCTGGCCGCCTGCGGCCAGCATTCGCCGTCGCCAAGCGCCGCTCGTTGCGCTAAGACGCTTTCGCGAATGCCGGGACGACGAAGAGAAGACGCGATGATTTTGAAGACCCACACTCCCAAGCAGGGCATGCCCGACGCGGCGATCAAGTACCAGGCCTATCCGACGATCAATATTCCAGACCGCACCTGGCCGACCAAGACCATCACGGAAGCGCCGATCTGGTGTTCGGTGGACCTGCGCGACGGCAACCAGTCGCTGATCAACCCGATGGGCCACGATCGCAAGGCCCGCATGTTCCAGCTCCTGCTGGACATGGGCTTCAAGGAAATCGAGATCGGCTTCCCCTCCGCCTCGCAGACCGACTTCGACTTCGCCCGCTGGTGCGTCGAGGAGGGCAACGTGCCGCAGGACGTGTCCCTGCAGGTGCTGGTGCAGTGCCGCCCGGAGCTGATCACCCGCACCTTCGAGGCGCTGGAGGGCGCGCACCAGCCGATCATCCATTTCTACAACTCGACCAGCGAATTGCAGCGCCGCGTGGTGTTCGGCAAGGATGTCGCGGGCATCAAGCAGATCGCTACCGATGCGGCCAAGATGATCACCGACATGGCCGCCAAGGCCGGCGGCGGCTACCGTTTCGAATATTCGCCGGAAAGCTTCACCGGCACCGAGCTGGAGGTGGCGCTGGAGATCTGCAACGCGGTCGTCGAGATCGTGAAGCCGACCGCCGACAACAAGCTGATCCTCAATCTGCCGTCGACGGTCGAGATGGCGACGCCCAACATCTATGCCGACCAGATCGAATGGATGTGCCGCAACATCGACAACCGCGAGAACGTGCTCATCTCGCTGCACCCGCACAATGACCGCGGCACCGGCATCGCCGCCACGGAGCTGGCGTTGATGGCAGGCGCCGACCGCGTAGAGGGTACGCTGTTCGGCAATGGCGAGCGCACGGGCAATGTCGATGTCGTGACGCTGGCGCTCAACATGTATACGCAGGGCGTCGATCCGAAGCTCGACTGCTCCGATATCGAGCGCATCAAGGCCGTCTACGAATATTCCAACGAGATGGCCATTCCGGAGCGTCACCCCTATGTCGGCGAACTGGTCTATACAGCCTTCTCCGGCTCGCACCAGGACGCCATCAACAAGGGCATGAAGGCCATCCGCCAGGCCAACAAGCCGCTCTGGGAAGTGCCCTACCTGCCGATCGACCCGCAGGACGTCGGCCGTTCGTACGAGGCGATCATCCGCATCAACTCGCAGTCGGGCAAGGGCGGCATCGCCTATATCCTGCAGGAAGACTACGGCATCAACCTGCCGCGCAACCTGCAGGTGGAGTTCCGCGAAGAGATACAGCGCATCACCGATGAAGAGGGCGTGGAACTGCCTTCGAAGCGCATCCATGAGAAGTTCATGGAGCGCTATGTCACGCAGCCCGGCACGCGCCTGCGCTTCGTGGATCACCACACCTATCCTGACACCGGCGCCAAGGGCATTCGCATCGTCACCGCCGAGATCACCGATGGCGGCGAGAAGAAGAGCATCGAGGGCAAGGGCACCGGCCCGATCGACGGCTTCATCAATGCCCTGTCGATCTATCTCGACATCCCGATGTCGGTGGTCGACTATTCCGAGCACTCACTGCAGCAGGGCTCGAATGCGGCAGCCATCGCCTATGTCGAGGTGGAATATCCGGGTGGCAAGCTCTTCGGCGTCGGCATCAACACCAATATCGTGACGGCCTCGCTGGAAGCCATCGTCTCGGCCGCCAACCGCGTGCTCGCAACGCGCGGCTGAGCGGAAACAGGCCAGACAGGAAAAGCCCGGCAGCGTCACTGCCGGGCTTTTCATTTGTCGAAGCCCCTGCTTCAAATACTCGTGGAAACCGTCTCGGCGATGCGTTCCAGGTCGGGATCGGCCGAGGGGCCGACGACCACATAGGCGGCATTGCCCTTCTGCCAGGACACGAGTCCGATATCGTTGCGCATGCTCTCCGATAGCGCTGTCATCTCGGTGACGGGTTCGTTCTGCAGGAAACAGACGGCGAAGATCTCGTTCTGCGCATCACGATAGAGAAGCTGTGCGGTAGGCTTGCCGCCGGCGACGAGAAGGCGCGCACCCTCGAAGGTGAGGCCCTGGCCGGAAAGATCGGGCAGCTTGAAGGAAACGCCCGTGCTGGCGGCGAGCCAGTTCACGATATGCTCGCCTTCGCTTGCCGGAACTTCGACGAGATGGCGCGACTGGCGCGCATAGATACGGTGGTAGTCGGCGACATCGTCGAGCCAGGTGCGTGCGGGAGCGAACTGGGCGGAGGCCAATTGGCCTGACGCGCCGTCCGACCGTTCGCCGACGAGATAGCCGGCCACGCCGCCTGCGAGGAAAAGAACGAGCGAGGCGGCCAGCGCCCGCGGCCAGAAGGCGGCAGGGCGGCGCGGGGCGGCGGCAACGGGAACGGCGGCGAAATCCGCCCGGGGCGTCTCGTCCTCCCTCTTGCCGGCGTCCTTGATGTTGCGCACGAGATCCAGCGGGATCGGCTCCTGCAACATGCGATCGAAGGCGCGGGCACCGAATTCGCTGCCGAGCTTCAGCTTCTCGAAGACGATGCGGGCATCGTCGTCCTCGGCGAGAATGGCGTTGATCTCGTCCATTTCCGCCTGCGGGAGCTGGCCGTCGAGATAGGCCGACAGGCGCACTTCGAGCGGGAGACCCTGCGTGCTCTCCACCATCAGGCCCTCCTTTCCATCTGTTCCGAGATCATGGCGGCGAGCCTGATGCGCGCCGCCGACAGGCGGCTCATCACGGTGCCGATGGGTATTCCGAGGATATCCGCGGCCTCCCGGTAGCTGTGGCCTTCGACATTCACCAGAAGGAACACGCTCGAAAGCCCCTCCGGCATGGTCATGATCAGCTTGTGCAACTGCTTGGCATAGACCGCCTTGTCCGCCGAAGCCTCGATATGCAGGCTGTCCTGCTCGGCGACGTCCACGGTTCCGGAGCCTGTGCGGACTTTTCGCTTGCGGATCTCGTCCACCCAGAGATTGCGCGTCATGGCATAAACCCAGCTCTCCAGCCGGCCTTCCCCGTTCCAAAGGTGGCTTCGCGTGATGGCTCTTTCGCATGCCTCCTGCACGAGATCGTCCGCATCGCTGCCGTTGCGCGTCAGCGTCATGGCGAACCGACGCAGCTTGGGCAGCAAATTGACCAATTCTCGCCGGAACTCACTCGATTCTGCCGTCGGACGCATTGCTTTTCCAAGGAAACGTTCGGGATCAAAACTCTATTCGCCACCCGGCGGGCCGCGACCGTCTGATATGAAACATTCTTCCTAGGGTCCGCAAGCATGAACGGCAACCGGAAGCGCAGTTTCCCGCGTTCCCTCCGCAATCGGCGCCTTGCCGGCCGGCGCCGTCCCGTTTTTACACGGCGGCGCCAGACATTTCAGTAACTTGTGCGCTCGCCGCCGAGCGACTGCAGCAGGGCGCGATAGGCCCAGCTGTTCTCGCCGCCGCGGTCGCGAATCTCGACGAGCTGGACGCGCGCGCCCTCGATGTCGCCCTGCTCGATCAGGGCCTGGCCCATATAGGAGCGGGCGAGGATGTAGTTCTCGTCCTTCTGGAGCGCGCGCCTATAGTAGCGCATGCCCGCCTCCATATCGCCGAGCTTGCGCGTGTTGTAGCCGAGATAGTTGAGGATGCGCGGGTCTTCCTGGTCGGAAGCCGCGCGCAGCGCACGGATCGCGTTTTCATACTGGCCGGCATAGGCGAATTCGCGCGCCGCCTCGTAGAGACGGTCGTCGATCTCGCGCTGGCTCTTCTTTTGTTCGTCCGGCGCCTTGTCGTCGGTGCCTTCGGCCGGCTTCATGTCCTCCGGCGCGACGCATTCCTTTTTCTCGCCGTCCCAGATCTTGCCGTCGGCGCAGGTGGTGGTCGTCTCGGTCGCGACCGGCGGCGCGGTGCTGTCGGAATCGGCTGCGCGGGCGGACGAAAGCCCCGCCAGCGAGACGGCGGCGCAAAACGAAAGCAGCATCGTGTGGCGAAGCATGGTCATGGGGTTTCCTCCCGATCTGGCGCCTTCCGGCGCTGGCCGTCCCGCGCTGTCCGCGGCCCGTGCCTCCTGAGGAATGGATACGGGCGAGGGGAGGTGTTTATTCGCCCGTTCCCGGTGGCCGCTCTAGAATCGCGTGGTCTCCGCGAGCATCAGCGCAAGCCCATCGGGCGTCAGCGCGAAGCGTTCGCGCATGACGTTCCAGTTTCCCGGACCACCGGAGATGGAAAAGAGGTTGTAGCCGGCCGGCGGCTTGTGGCCGCCCGGCCCCTGCGAGGCCGAGGCGATGCCGACGACGGGCACCTGCTTGTCCTGTCCGGCGAGCCAGTAGACGGTGTTGAGATGGGTATGGCCGTGCAGCACGAGGTCCGCCCCGCCGGTGGAGACGGTGGCGGCGAAGCGGCGGATGCCGATCATGCGCTTGTGGAAGGAGGTGGCGCCGCGGATCGGCGGATGGTGGATCAGCACGATGCGGAAGAGGCCCGCCTCACCCGCTGCCTGCAGCAGGTTCACGGTTTCGCGCGCCTGCCGGCTGCCGAAATAGCCGGATGCGGAGAAGGGCGGCGTCGCGACCGCCGTCGAGCAACCGATGATCGCCACCTGGTCGCGCACCCGCATATAGGGAAAGACGTGGATGTCCTCGTTCCATTCGGCCGGCGCATCGTCGCCCCGCATATAGGGATACCAGGCGCGGGTCGATTTCTCGTAGGCGCCGCGCACATAGGCATCGTGGTTGCCCGGCACGACCGAGACGTTTTCCGGCACGCCCGCCTGCGGCAGCCAGCGCGCCACCGCGGCGATCTCCAGCGAAGAGGCAAGGTTCACCAGATCCCCGGTGATGGCCAGGTGATCCGGGTCCTGCCGCTCGATATCGTCAAGCACGATGTCCAGCGTATTGGCGAAGAGATGCCGCCGGCGGTTGCGGTGCCAGTTGACGAAGCCGGTGATGCGCTTGGAAAACAACTCCAGGAAGGTAAGGGCGGGCAGCGGCCCGAGATGGACGTCCGAGATATGGGCAAGTCTGAACATATCCCTCCTTAGAGCAATTCCAGCGAAAGTGCGACGCGGTTTGCGTTCGCAATCGCGTGAAAATGAAGAACCTTTCCAGTCACGGGAAATCCAAGGGGTGGATATTCGCCGGCCATCGGTAGATCCCGACTTGATTTGGCCGAAAGGTTCCGGCGAAGTGCCGCCATGGAAAAAGACAAGCCCGCCGTCGCTCCGCCGTCCCGCAGCCTTCTGGCGCGGTTCGCCACGCGCATGCTGCACGGCTATTTCGCGCTGTCCCGCGGCATGACGATGGGTGTGCGGGCCGCCTGCTTCGATGAGGCGGGGCGGCTCTTCCTCGTGCGTCACAGCTATGTGCCCGGCTGGCATTTGCCGGGCGGCGGCATCGAGCGCGGCGAGACGGCGCTGGAGGCGCTTGCCAAGGAGATGCGGGAGGAAGGCAACCTCGCCCCGGGTGCGCCGCCCAGGCTGGTACATGTCTATTTCAACCGGCAGACCAGCAGGCGCGACCATGTCCTGCTCTATCGCTGCGAGGGCGTGACGCAGTCCGCCCCGCGCCTGAAAGACCGGGAGATCGTCGAGGCCGGCTTCTTCGCGCTCGATGCGCTGCCGGCCGCCACCACCGCGGCCACCCGCCGGCGGCTGGAGGAGCTTGCCGGGCGGGCGCCCTTCGCGGATTTCTGGTAGGTTCAGGCCGCCTTCAGGCGGTCGCGGCCATGGGGGGCGGCAAGGTCGAGTTGCGGGCCGGCCGGCACGATACCCGTCGGGTTGATCGTCGCGTGGCTGCGGTAGTAATGCGCCTTGATATGATCCATGTTCACCGTGCCGGCGATGCCAGGGACCTGATAAAGCTCGCGCAGATAGCCGGAAAGGTTCGGATAATCGGCGATGCGGCGGATGTTGCACTTGAAATGGCCGACATAGACGGCATCGAAGCGAACAAGTGTGGTGAAGAGCCGCCAGTCGGCTTCCGTCAGCCGTTCTCCGGTGAGATAGCGCTTCGTCGCCAGCCGTTCGTCGAGGCTGTCGAGCATCTTGAAGACTTTCGTGACATTCTCCTCATAGGCCTCCTGCGTCGTGGCGAAGCCGGCCTTGTAGACGCCGTTGTTGACGCTGTCGTAGATCGCATCGTTGAGGGTATCGATCTCGGCGCGTAGAGGCGCCGGATAGTAGTCCTCGCGCGAGCCGGTGATGCCGTCGAAGGCGGAATTGAACATGCGGATGATCTCGGCCGATTCGTTCGAGACCATGCGGTTCTGTTTCTTGTCCCACAACACCGGTACGGTGACGCGGCCGGAATAGTGCGGATCGGCCTTCAGATAGACCTCGTAGAGCGCGGCGGCGTTGAACAGCGGATCGAGCGTGCCGCCGTTCTCGCCCTTGAACTCCCAGCCCTTCGACAGCATCAGGGGGTCGACGACCGAGACGGTGATCAGGTCTTCCAGCGTCTTCAGCTTGCGGAAGATCAGCGTGCGGTGCGCCCAGGGACAGGCATAGGAGACATAGAGGTGGTAGCGGCCGGCCTCCGCTGCAAAGCCGCCTTCGCCCGAGGGGCCGGGGGCGCCGTCCGGCGTCACCCAGTTGCGGAACTGCGCGGCGGCGCGCTGGAAATGGCCCTTCGTCGATTTCGTGTCATACCAGACGTCATGCCAGACGCCGTCCACGAGCATGCCCATGATGATCTCCTTCTGCCGCCGTCGGCTGCGTGAGTTTCTTCATAGATAGTGCGCCGGCAGAGGGTGGATAGTCGCATTTTGATGAACAGTGCGTTTTGCTCTTTGCCAAGCGCGAAAATTCTGCTATCCGCCGGAAACAGTACCGGCATCAGGCCGGTGAGGAAGAGAAGCTGCATGTTCCATACGGGAACCCCACGACGACGCTGATGCTGAACGCTGCGCCCCCCGGCGGCGGCGCGACCACCCGCATTCCCGTTTCGTATCCGGTTCCCCATTCATGAACATGCTCAAGCACGATCTCGTCTATCTGACGGAAGATGCGTCCCACGACGCGGCCATCGAACATATCAACGAGGAAGCCTTCGGTCCCGGCCGGCATGCGCGCGCGGCTGCGCGCATCCGCGAGCAGGGCCCGCACGATCGCGCGCTTTCCTTCGTCTGCACCGATGGCGGCGAGACCATCGCCTCCGTGCGCATGACGCCGGTGATTGCCGGCGGCGTGAAGGCGCATCTTCTCGGCCCTCTCGCCGTCCGGCCGTCGCACAAGAACAAGGGGATCGGCCGGGAACTGCTGCGCATCGCCTGCGCGGCGGCAGGGCGCAAGGGATCCGAAGCCGTCGTGCTGGTCGGCGATCCGCCCTATTACGGCCCGCTCGGCTTCGAGAAGGTCGCCTGGAACGCGCTGACCTTCCCCGGTCCGGTCGATCCGGCGCGGGTGCTCGTCATGCCGTTCGCCGAGGATACGCATCAGCGGCTGAAGGGGCTGATTGCCTGGCGGAATGACGAGGGGGCGGTTTCAAACGGCGTTTGAGGCAAGCCTTCACCCGACTGCCGGCACCTTCTTTCCTTGGGGAGAAGCAACGATTTCTCCATATGCGATCGTCTGCCGCTTGTAGGAAAAGGTGGCGGCGGCCGGATGAGGGGCATCTCAGCCCTTCAACTCCATGAAGCGTATCCGGTTCTGGAACGGGTCGGTCACCGTCACTTCCAGCCGCGTGCCCTCATCCTCCAGCCCTGGCTTCATGTAGCGGTAGTCCTTTTCGATCAGTTCCTTCTGGAAGGCGCGGATGCCTTTCATGTAGACCACCATGTTGCCGCCCGGCGTGGCATCGCCCGCATGTTCGGAAAGGTGCAGCCGCAGCCCGCCGCGCGAGACCTGCGTATAGAGTGGAAAATTCTCGCCGTAGCGATGCTCCCAATCGACGGTAAAGCCGAGGAAACCAAGATAGAATTCATGCGCCTTCGCAACATCGAAGATGCGCACGATCGGCACCGCCTGCTCGAAGGCGATGTCGGGCTTCGCCTCCATCTTCGCGGAGAGGATGTTCCACGTCTCGGCGCCGAACTGGCGGGCGACGATCTCGAGGGCCTGGCTGTGGTTGATCTCGATGCCGCGGGCGGCAAGCGCCTCACGCAGGGTTTTCGCCATGGTCTTGGCGTCGCGAAAATCGCGCATGTCCGTTCCTCATATCCGGCGAAGTCTTCGTCAGTGCCCGCATTGCCGACGCCTTCGCCACGATGAACGGTGGGAAAGGTTTTGGGGGAGGCGTTCGCCATGCCTTCAGGAAAGGCGCGGGTCTGCCGGCCGCCTCCGGCCGTGCGCCAAGCTTAGCCGAACGGCCGGCGAGGCGCCAGAGGGGACTAGCGACCTTCGCGATACCACATGGCGGAGAAGGCGAGGAGGAGCAGGCCGACACCGGCGAAGCCGGCGAAGAGCGGCAGGGAATCGATGCCCTTCAGCACCGTCTCGTCCGTCATGCGCAATGACAGGCGGTTCTCATCGACGGTGCGGACCTGACCGGAGACCGGCAGCAATGGCGGCAGGGAAACGGCCTCGCCATTCTCATCGACCAGCCGGCGTACGGTGCCCCTGGTGGCATCCGCCAGCGGCTTCAGGGTCTGCGTCGTCGAGATGGTGGCCTTGAATTCCGGGGCATCGACCGCGCCGACATGCACCAGCGCGGAAAGATCGTCGTTGGTGACCTCGTAAAGACCGGTTTCCGCCGTCTGCACCTCGGCGCGGTAGAGACCGGGCTCGGCCTCCGTCAGCGTCACCTGCTGCGTTGCGCCGGAGGGCAGTTTCAGCGTCGCTTCGCCGGGCGCATCGCCGATCGTCTGACGGTTGATCTGGAGCGTGCGGCCGAAGGTGCGGGCGGTCAGCGCCTCCTCCTCCAGTGCCGGCTCCTGCATCAGCCAGTGGGCGGTGCGGCGGTAGAGCGAAACATGCGGGCCGCCGCCCTCGAAGCCGCGCGCCCAGAGCCAGCCCTGGTCGGAGAGCAGCATGGCGACGCGGCCCTTGCCGGCGCGGTTCAGCACGAGCAGCGGCTTGCCGTCATTCGCCTCCATCACGACGCTGCCCTGCGGGCGCTGCACGTCGACGGTGCGGAACCAGCGGCCCCAGTGCGGCGGTTCTTGGCCCGCGCCTTCCAGGCCGCGCGTGACGGGGTGCTTCTTGCCCTGTTCCGACAGGCGGGGATAGAAGGGGGCCTCGTTCATCGCGCCGGTCGGGTTCGCCGGGAGCACGACGGAGAGCGG
>Ga0182742_1002065_pt1 | contig 23317 bp, 19 predicted proteins | sample eDN5th37CBELigMG_FD_128880 | JGI IMG/M metagenome (GOLD analysis project Ga0182742, IMG submission 128880) | Enriched Miracle-Growth compost microbial communities from Emeryville, California, USA - eDNA 5th pass 37_C BE-Lig MG (version 2)... ... | reverse complement strand
GGGATATTCATTCCCTGTATATCTTTTAAAACATGTAGATTCATATCAGCAGAAACCGAAACGATTTCTCCTGCTAAATAACGCATTAAATCTACAATATGAGTGGCCTGTTCAACAAGCTGTCCGCCTGATTTTTCCATTTGCCTAAACCATGGTGTTTCGACAAAGGAGGTTAAATAATAGCCTCTTACCATGGCAATCTCTTTTCCTGACAGAAATTCTTTTGCGATTGCAACAGTATCTAAGTAGCGTAAACAATAGCCTGTTGCACATAGAATACCGGCATCCTTGATTGCTTCTAACTTTTTCTCGACGGAATTCATATCCAATCCTACCGGCTTTTCAACCATTAAATGTATCCCAAGGCGTGCTGCCTTCTCCTCCATGTCACCATGTGCAAATGGAGGAACACAGATAAATAAGGCATCCAGCTTCTCATGTGAAAGCATCGCATCGAAGTCTGTATAGGCAGTTGCACGATATTCTTCTCCTGCTCGTCGTGCATTTTCCTCAGCAATATCGCAAACCGCAGCAACCGTTGCATCCGGGTTCTTTGCAATGTTTCGCAGGTGGACAGCACCTATTCCTCCTACGCCAACAAAACCAACCTTTACTTTTGGCATCGTTCTTCCCCCTTCAGGTTATACTTGAATAAAAAAACCGAAGACTCTCTGCTAGATAGTTAGGTTGAAAGAGAGAGCTTCTGGTCCACTTCGTTAACGTGTCACCATTTCTTGCATGTTAAAAATGAACTCCAGATTCCTTGATGTATCAACAGCTAATGGTCGAGGATCAAGTTTGTATGGTGTGATTTCAGCTGTTATCGTATCGTTGTAGCCAATTTCATTTAGTGCACCATTGACATTTCTCCAATTGACATCACCTGCAAGTAGTGGGACAAAACCGGTTATGTTCCCAACGGATGTTTTAAAATCTTTGACATGAACCTTCTTGATGCGATGACCTAGGATCCGAATCCATTGCTCCGGGTAGCCGATTTGCAAAACATTACCGACATCAAAATAAGCTCCTATATAATCAGAATCTAATTCGTCAATGTAGTTCACCATTTCAAGTGGTGAGAGTAAAAACTTATTCCATACATTTTCAATTCCTATCGTAACGTTGTTCTTCTCTGCCAGTGGTAGCAGTTTTCTAAGTTCAGTCTGACTGCGCTCATAGCATTCAGAATAGGTTATTGTTTCTGTTACAACGCCCGGGACAACTAAAATGGTATCAATTTCCATCACGGAAGCTAATTGAATTTGTTTTTCCACCACTTTTCTGCCTTGTTCCCTAATCGCTACATCCGGATGACTAAGTGGACTTTCCCATAATAAACCGGTTGAAAGACTTTTCAGTTTTAAGTCATAGGCAGCTGCAAGCTGGACGATCTGCTTTGCTTCCTCTTCGGTTGTTTCTATTGTTAGCCCTATACCGCCAGTATCATAAACATTTAATTCCACTGCGTCAAAGCCTGCGTCACGACTATATTCAAATACTTGTTCAAGTTGAGTTCCCTCTGGATAGCACCATTGATTGATCCCTTTTAACATGTATAACCACCCCTTCATAAAAAGAGGTCATCCCCTTAACTAGAAATGACCTCTACAATTTTTTAAATAAGAGAAACTGGTTGTTTCTTTTCGGAAGATTCATAGGCTGCGATTGCTACTTCTAATGCTTTTAGGCCATCTTCACCAGTGATAGACGGATCCCGTTTTTCTCTGACGGTTGTGATAAAATCGGCGACTAACTCTTCATCCATATTGTCTCCCCAGAAATCCCACTGTGCACCTTCCTCATTACTATAGACAGCTGTTTTCTGTTCAAAGGCATCTACTGTTAGAGTCCCATTTGTGCCGACAATCTCTAATGTCACATCTCCCCATGTCGGGTAGGTTTTATTACGGGACCAGCTGCAATCTAATGTAGCAAACATGTTATTATCAAATTCCATTGTCAATAAGCCACAATCATCAATATCATAATCCGAAATTTTGTTATCAACTTCAGCATATACCTCGGTTACTTCTGCACCTGTATACCAACGAATCACATCAACGACATGGACCGTGTGATCGATGACAGCACCGCCACCTGATTTTTCCTTATCGACAAACCAGCCTCCCGGATTTGTTCCACGATTGGTTCCTTTAATCGCAATGATTTTCCCAAGCTCGCCACTATCAATGATTTTTTTTGCGTTTACGATTGGTGTGTTAAATCTTACCGGAAACGCAGTTTGGAGAATGACATTGTTTTCCTTACATACTTGGATCATTTTTTTCGCATCTTCTACTTTTGAAGCTAACGGCTTTTCACATAATATATGAATTCCTTTTCTGGCAGCACTTACAACATGCTCCATATGCAGACTATTTTCAGAGGTAATAATAACTGCTTCTATATCTTGATCGAATAATTCAAGGTAATCCGCATAGTGCTTCGATTGAAATTGAGCAGCTACCTTTTCACCGCGCTCTTGACTGTCATCTGCAATTCCAACTAGTTCAATTCCGTTTATTTTTTGTAAGGCACTAGCGTATCCGTATGCATGACCATGAGCAAAACTAATGATTCCGACTCTCATCGAATAACCTCCTCTACTTTTACCTCATGTAAGACAACCGGTTTACCTGTTTCAATTGATTCTAACGCTGCTAAAGAGATTTCCATTGCTTTCACTGCATCTTCTGCCGTTACAATTGGTTGTTCGTTTTTCTCGATACACTGTATAAAATGCTGAAGCTCCATAAAATAAGGATTATCTTTTAACGGACTTTCAGGGACGGCAACACCACCTGAACTGCTGCTATTCCGTCCAGTCACAACAGGCTGTACCTTCGAGCTATCAAATTCAATAATTCCGCTTTTACCAGCGATTTCGAATTTCGTTGTAAAGTTTTGATGTGCCCAGGTTCCCTCCACGTGTGCAATGACACCGCTTTTGAACCTCAATGTGACAAGCGCATATTCTACTCTTGAATACACACGTCCCTTGCTGCTTTTCGCGTATACACGTTCGACTTCACCAAAACACCATCTTAAGTAATCAAAATCATGGATAATCATGTCTAAAACCAAGCCGCCGCTGCTGTTAAAATCAGCATACCAATCATTTGAGGCATTTGGGAAACCGCCACCTCTTGACGTTCTTACTACGGCTGGCGTGCCGATTTTGTTCGTATCCAGTAGTTGCTTTGTTCTAACGTATTCAGGGAAAAACCGTACAACATGCCCAACAAACAGTTTTACATCTTTTTCTTGACAGTAAGCAATCATTTCCTTGGCATCTGACAATGTTCTTGCAAGAGGCTTTTCACAAACAACATGATTCCCTTGATCAGCAACCTTTATCAAGTATTCCTTATGAAGCGGGGTCGGCAAGCAAATGGATACAACATCAATCTCTCCAATACTTGCTACTGCCTCCTCATATGTACAAAATGCTTTGACCCCAACCTGCTCTGCCAGTTTTTGTGCCTTCGGAAAATTATGATCAACAATTCCCACTAACTCGACGTTTGTTAATTTTTCGTATGCATGAGCATGAACAGTTCCCATTGTTCCAGCTCCAATAACAAGTGTTTTAAACACAAGCAACTCCCCTTTAACCTTTTTAGTTAGAACAATTCTCTTTACACATTAATACTTGGTTCAGTTCCTTCATTTAGAAAAAATAAACCTGATGCTCCCATCACACCTGCTCTTTTCCCTAACACCGTTTTGCTAATCACAACATCTCTGCTCATTTGAGTGATACTATTTTCCCTTACATATTCTTCAACTGCAGGTAAAATAAAGTCTGACATATTCATAATTCCACCACCAAAGACAATGGCTTCGGTATTGAATAAATGAATTAAGCTCGTTACCCCTGTCCCCAAATATTCACCAACTTCGTGCAGTAATGAGATGGATAGAGGATCACCTTTTTCAGCAGCTAATGCAATCTCTTTATTCGTTACTGTTGATCCTGTTTTCAAATCATGTAACAGGCTGGTGGAATTCTTTAGTCGTTGATTTGCCAGCCTCGCAAGTGCTGTACCTGAAGCATACTGCTCTAAACAACCTCTGTTTCCACATCCACATTGTTCACCTTTATGAACGATGGTGATGTGTCCAAATTCACCTGCACTATCATGAATTCCAGTGATCAGTTTGCCGTCACTAATTATTCCCGCTCCAATGCCGGTGCTTACGGTAATATAGATAAGATTTCTTTTTCCAATACCTGCACCCCAAATCCATTCGGCAATGGCGGCGGAATTCGCGTCATTGCAAACACGAACCGGAAGATGAAAGTGATCTTCAAGCAAGTCTCCAATTGGATAGTTTTCCAACCCTAAATTATTGGCATAGACTATTTTCTTTCGCTTCGAATCTATAACACCCGCCGAAGCAACGCCAATTCCTCTTAATCTACTCCTATTTACATGGTCGATTAATTGTGTAATCGCGTTAACTAGAGTAAATGAAATTTGATCTGCATCGTGTATAGAAGTTTTGCATTCCAGTTCCCTGATTACCTTTCCATCAACCGAGATGAGCGCTACTAATAGTTTTGTTCCTCCTAAGTCCACCCCGATTGCTAGATCTTTTTTCTCTAAGCTCATCTGTATCCTCCTAAGCCATTCTAGTAACCTATCTTCTAACACCTTGTAAGGCAATTCCGGAAATGAGATGTTTTTGGAACAAGATAAACATGATCAGCATTGGAATTGTTGAAAGCACAGCTCCAGCCATCAGTAACGGATAATCAGTTGAATATTGTCCTTGGAATGCAGCAATTCCAACTGAAAGAACTCTCATATTCTCAGAACTCGTCATCACAAGCGGCCAGAGGAAATCGTTCCATGCTGCAAGGATAGTGAAGATCCCTAGTGCAATGAGTGCCGGTGTTGCATTTGGAAGAATGATTCTCCAATAGATCCCGAACAATGAACATCCATCCATCGTTGCTGCTTCGTCCAGTTCCTTTGGTATCCCCATAAAAAACTGTCTTAACAAAAAGACACCGAAGGCGCTAAACATACCTGGTACAATTAACGCATAAAACGTGTCAATCCAACCAAGCTGTGTTAAGATCGCGTAGTTTGGAATTAAAATAACTTGTGGAGGAACCATCAACACAGATAGAATCGCGATAAAAATTGTATTTTTAAAAGGAAATGTTAATCGGGCAAAAGCAAATGCAGCAAGCGAACATAAAAACAACTGTGCGATCGTTCTGCCAAGTGTTAAGGCAATTGTGTTTATATAGTATTTGACAAAATTAACACTCTCGAAAACTTCTGCATAGTTTTCAAATTTCCATTCTTTCGGTAAGATGGTTGGCGGTACCTGCATAGATTCCCCAAATGTCTTCAGCGAAGTGGAAACCATCCATAAAAATGGTACAATCATGATAAATGCCCCGAAAATCAGCAATATATGATTACCTATTTTTAGTTTCATCTGTTAACAACTCCTTTTTATCCATCATAGTGAACCCACTTCTTCTGGAAGACAAACTGAATGATTGTAACCGCCAGAATAGCTAAGAATAAGAGGAATGCTTGAGCAGAAGCCATGCCCATTTGTGAATACTCAAAGCCTGTTTCATATACCCCGAACACAACTGTCCGTAATGGATCTAACAGGGCCGTACTTTCCCCAATCATGATATAAATTAAATCAAATACTTGGAGCGAGCTGATCATTCCTGTAATGAAGACAAAAAATAAAGTTGGTGTGATAAGCGGCAGTGTTATGTTGAAAAACTGCTTCATTTTTGAAGCACCGTCAATTTGAGCTGCTTCATAATAGGTTTTATCGATTCCTTGTAATCCAGCCAGAAGGAGAATGACATTATTTCCGACCGTCATCCAGACGTATACTAAAATAACAGAAATCAGCGAAATATTTGGATCAAACAACCATGACGGTTGTGGAAGTCCTAATGAACCTAACATGTAATTAATGAGTCCATATTCCGTGTTATATAGCCACTTCCAAACCATTCCAACTGCGACAGGCATCGTGACAACAGGTAAGAAGTAAAGGGTACGATACATGACCATTCCTTTGATTCTTTGGTTCAGCAGCAAAGAGATAATAAGAGCAAAAATAACAGAAAGCGGAACGGAGACAATCGTAAAAACGATCGTATTGAGCACTGAACGAATAAAGGATTCATCATTTAGTAATGTTATAATATTTTCCAGCCCAACATACTCTGCCGTACTAATGCCATTCCATTTCGTAAATGAGAGAGCAAAAGACGCAATAGCCGGAAACATATAAAAGACGAAAAGGCCAAGAACTGTCGGAGCTATAAATAGATATGCCCATAATACTTCTTTATTCGGTTTCTTTTTTCTCACCTTAGGTAAAACCGGTTCCTGTCTTTTCTCTGTAGCTAACGAATTTTCCAACTAAATCTCTCCTTCCGTTTTAGATTTTTTGTTCTCTTCCCTTCATTCAATAACAATAAAGGGAAGAGATTAGACATCTAGATTGAGAAGGGATTTAGTCATTTTCATATGTGATAGACCCTTCTCAAATCACTATTATTCTTTTTGTTCTTCTTCCAATATGGCATTCATTTCTGTACCAATTTTCTCTAGTGCCTCGTCAATTGTCTGTTGACCTAAAAAGGCTGCTTGGATTTCTTTTGTTTCAACATCTTGCCATTCTGCGGTACGTTTTGATACTGGATAAGCAGCTCCTGACTCTTGAGCATCGATAAAGACTTGTAAATCCAATGATGGTAATGATTCTTTCCAAACATCACTCATCGATTTAATCGCCGGGATTGAAAAACCTGTTTCAGCAATTACGCGGTTTCCATCTTCATTTGATAAATACTTAACTAATTCCCATGTTAAATCTTCATCTTTTGTTTTTTCATTCATTGCCCAGCCAATACCATGGACAATGGTTGCTTCCTGCTTACCTGCCGGAAGTGGTGCTACTCCGACGGAATCTCCTAATTCCTCCGTATATGTAGAGGCCTTAACATTGATTGCCGGGATCATGGCAAGTTTCTTTGAGATAAATAATTGTTCAACTTCTGTTTCAATTTGAGATTGTGTGGATGGAGATATACCTTTATCCTGTAATTCTTTTAAAAAGGTGAAAGCTTCTTTAGCCTCTGGGGTGTTAAATCCTGAAGTTGTTTTATCATCACTGATGACAAAACCGCCTGCCTGGTGCATTAAGTTGTAGTAACCCGGCTGACTTGATACAGTATGTGCGGCATAGCCATATATGCCTTTGTCGGGGTTTGTTAATTTTTCGCCGGCAGTTTTTATGTCTTCCCATGTCCATGATTCATCCGGGTATTCTACGCCTGCTTCGTCAAAAATTTCTTTATTGTAAAATAGACCAACAGCATCAACAAAATAAGGGGCAGCGTATAACTCTCCTTCTAATGAATATAAATCAACAACAGCCGGGAAATACGTATCTTTGTTAAATGAATCATCTTCGGAAATAAATGGTTCAAGGTTTTTAATTAAGCCTTGTGTTGAATATTGATAGAAGTTTGGACCATTCATCCAGAAAACATCCGGTCCACTTCCACCACCTAAACTTGTTTTTAATTTCGTCCAATATTCTGCAAAAGGTGTATATGTGACATTTACTTCAACATCCGGGTGTTCTTTTTTAAAGGCTTCGATTGAGGCATCAACTGCATCGCTTGCATTTTCATCCCATAATGCAACCTCTAGCGTTTTCTTATCTTTTCCACTACTAGAATTCGAACTACATGCTACTAAAGAGATAACCATTAATGTTAGCACGATCCAACTAACTATCTTTTTCAATTTCCCCGCACCCCTTTTTATACTTTGATTTACAAACCAACCTAGAGTAAAGCTGAAAAACGATCTGATGTTCTAAGATGTAGTGTCATTCTAGTTGTACCACCCCCTTAAAAGGTTAAGATATTTTAAGAAATTTCAAATTTAAACTTTCCATGAAGCAGCACAGCTGCTGATCCTAGTAATTCAAAATCAGGTCCAAGTGATGTACTTTGAATGTTAACCCGATCTCTTAATACCGGAATCACCTTACTTGCTACCATTTCATTAATTCGTTTTAACAGTAGCGGATTATCTTGAACAATACTTCCACTTAAAATTACAACTTGTGGATTAAACATATGAACAATATTTGTGACGGCAATAGAAAGGTATTTCACAACTTCCTCTAAAATTTCCACTGCCAATTCATCTTGACGGTTAACAGCCTCAATAAATGTATTAGGTTTGATTTTGTTTAAATCATTTTGTGAGAGTTCTTTAATGATTGTATTAGAACCTGTCGTGATGATCGCGGATACGATTTTTGAATAGATGGTTGGCCAATTCGTATAGTTTTCTAGACAACCTTTGTTGCCACAATCACACTTCACTCCGTCTTGAACAACTGTTGTATGACCAAATTCTCCTGAGCTGCCAAGGAAACCGCGATAAATCGATCCATTTATTAAAATACCGGAACCTACACCATCCCCAATCGTTACATATAGTAAATCTTTATAATGGCTAAATGATCCAAAAAAGTTTTCTGCTAAGACATATGCATTTGCGTCATTATCAACAAAAGTAGGTAAGCCAATTTTCTCCTCGATTATTTTTTTCAACTCAACGTTATAAAGTTTCAATTTTGAGTTATAGGAAATGACCCCCTTATTTGCATCCACTATCCCTGGAGTGATAATTGAAATCCCCTGGCATTTTTCAATGTCCTGTTTATTCTTCGTAAAGCTTTCAACAATTTCTAATAAAAGGTGAATCATCTCATCCCCAAGGCAATTGTTCGTAGGGTGTACCTCTTTTTTAAGAATGTTTCCTTCAAGATCCATATATGCAATTTTAATAAACGAGTTCGTGATCGATACACCAATGACTGAGTGGGCCTTCGGATTAAAGCGAAGTAATACCGGCTTCCTTCCTCCACTTGAACTTCCCACTCCATCCTCATAAACAAGACCTTCGTTTATGAGCTCAGCTACAGCAGATGTAACCGTAGTCGGACTCACCTTAATGGCTTTGGCAATTTCAGTTCTTGAGATTGCACCACGCTTACGAATTGTATCTAGTATTAGCGAACGATTTAACTCCTGTATTAACCTTAAGTCCCCTGTTCGTTGAATTTCCATTTATATATCCTCTTTTCAAAACTTACTTTTTCCAGTGCCTTTATTTAGTTTTTCACATAAGAGTTTGCATTATATGTATAAAGTCTATGCTTCACCCTTATTTATGAGCTTACATTGTGATTTTGATGATTTCGACAAGTTTGTAAGACTTTATCACAACTATTTTTCATCACTTACTTTTTCCAGTGCCTTTATTAAGTATATTAAATGATTATATCAGAAATGTAAACGCTTTATTTTTATTTTTTAAATTTATAGATATTTCATCATTATCTTTGTATTTCCTCTTATTGACTTACCTTCTTCCATTACTCTAATTGAAAAAACATGATAAAATCTTCATTTTATGAACCAAAAAACCTTGAATAGCAAGAGCCAATCAAGGTTAATGTATTGTTCGCATCTTTTTCGGCTAAGGTCTTAGTTGTGAATCAAGAATGTAGCCTTCCCATCAACCAAGGCCTTTGTCGATAAGGACCAATTGGTATTTGAATGTAACATGTTTTTCCAAGAGAATCCAAGTTGTAAAGTTGATCACTTAGATTAACATCAAAACCAAGGAGAGGGTGGCCACCCATTTCAAGGGCTGATGCTGCTAATAATAATCTTTGGACGAGCATCCCCGCTTCCATTTGTTGAATTCGATATCCTCTGTAGCCAAGTGAATCCTTCTCGTAATCCTTGTCACCGACAACATGTATGGTGATCGGTACTTGCAGGAGATTTACATTACCTAAAGGCATACCGGATTGCAGCATGGGCCTGTGGTCCCCTGGATTTACCAGACGCAATGCGTGTGCACTGTTGTCATAGAAATAAGCTCCATTAGGGATTCCTTCTATACTATACAAACAGGCAAAAATAGAAACACGTGTTTCAGTTAAATATCTTTCGTCTACGTCATTACGATAATAGAAAGATGATGTCGCCTCATATAGAAGTTGGGCAAGTTTGTTTAGACTTACCCTGTCTAAAATGAAATCCATATCAGGTGACATTCGCTTTTGACAGATAGATTTGAAATCATACGAAAGCCGTTTAACCAGTGGTAAAGGTACCACCTTTCCCTCAACTTCTCCATTCTCCTTTTCCTTGATCCAGCGAAACGCAGTAGAATCAAGTACGGAAGCTTCATTCATTTTTAATAACATCGGAAACTCTTTTATTCTCTTTGATTTAACATGATGTTTATGGTGTATGGGAGGTAATTCTCGTAAAAGGTCTGCCGCTGAGATATTCATACCATCACGGATTCCTGACCAAATGGTTGGCTCTACTGATAACGGAATGACGGCATATACGCTCTCTTCTTGTTCTAAGAGTCCAAGAAGATGGTTAATCGCACGATCAAGATATTGATAGTACACACCTGATGCAAATCCAAAACGCTTAGCCACTTCTAATAACTGCCCCATCAGTACACCTGTGTCTAACCCTTGGAGCCGGTAAGCAAAGTTATTGTACTTGAAAAAGTTTTTCCAAAACATCGTGGAGATAAAAACTGTGCCAAAGCAAGATGTAAGATCACATTGGTATCCGAGCGTCCGGTTAAGATAATCGTCAAAATTGCCTTTACGCAATAGGACTAAGCGGTGGTGTGAAGGATCAAAATGATAAACACCTTCAGGTAAGTCGTCAATTTTTAAATAGACATATAATTCGTTTGGATACAGACCTCCACCTGAAGGAGCAAACCTTCTATAAGATTGCATGACTTCCAGATTATTCTCGGTCGAATTCAACTGGAAAACTGATTGGTTAAATTGGGTCATCCCATACACATACCAAAGAAAGTGACCGATTTTCCTATGATCAGGCTTTTCTGGAGCATCCTGACCTTCCAGCGATAATGGGATATCCAAAGAAAGCGGGATTTCAGGTAAGTCATAGTAAAGCTTGTAAGCTAGGGGGCCATCTTCCCAATCCACTTCCCAGTTTGGTATGCTTGCCTTGTCGACGTCAAAATGGAGATTGTGCAAAAACTCATCAAGATTCATCCTTCCGTCCTCCCTTCTTATGGAAACGGATGTGGAAGTGGATTAAGCTTTTCATATGTCAGTGGTTCTGTCGTATACCCCAATTCCATAGGGACCCGCAATACCCGTTCTAGACCTGATACACGCTTTAGATGATGCCCAAAGGTCATCGGTACCATTCCGGGTATCAGCACTTTTACACAATGTAATCTGTTTTGTTTAAGTTCAGGTGTAGTCTGATCAACGACAATGACATCCAAGTTTACGCTCCGTAACGCTTGAAGGATATCTTGAAGATCTTCGGTAAGGTCAGCATGGTTTGACTTCCACTTGAATGCTTCGTTAAATGCTTTAATCGGAGAGTTATTGTTAAGTAAAAAATGAAGCCGTTCTTCTGCCTCGGGTAATCCATACAGCATACCATGGTCATCCATCTGTTGGACTAAGGATGAATCTTGTAACATACGGACATATTCTTCTTTGTTTGCTTCCAGTTTCTCATCCAATGTCCACATCATGCCAGCCAGCTCATGAACAGCCGTTTTCACAGCCCGCACTGGATCCAAATGAGCCCCGGCTGCGCAGATTAGGTTTAACCCTTTTTGCTTTTTGTTTTTTGCTAATGCGACAATGCTTGGAATTCCGTGTTCCATTGTAGAGTTATATACATACAGATCATATCCTCCAACTGTACTCATCCGCTCAATCATCAACTTTAGTTCTTCATCTTCAGAGGAGTATGGATCAATACGTGGTAAAGATAATTTTGCGTACCAGGTCATAAGAAACGAATCACGCTCAACCACTTCCATAATGCCGTAAAAAATCGCTTCTTCTAAACTTCCTCCTAGTGCACATCCGTTTGACGTTTCATAGACAAATCCTCGTGATCCACACCCCAAACTGTAATAAGCAAGTAACTCCGGGATGAGAATCGGTTGCTCAATCAAAAGAGAAAAGCCCCAGACCCATTTCATTGGACGGTCAGGATCAAATTTTTCAAAGGGGAATCCCGGGCGTTGATACTGTTCTGTCTCATGTACACCAACCGATTGTGGATTTAAGGCTTGATCTTTTACATTTTCATAAGAGTCATATACCTTCGTCCGTTTTCCACGGGGCTCAAGGCCGCAGTATCGTTCCAATCCTTCTAAAATGGCCGTTAACTCACTTTGAGCATAGGAATTTGTACGGCCGGCTGTTCCTTCATCTCCCTCAAATAAAGGTAAATTGACACTTACATCCGCAAATGGAGGCACGAGATTAAACATCTTATCATTAAGCAGACCTGTTCGAGAATCAAGATAGTCTTTGACTAACACGTTTTTCAGATCATCTAATGAACGGGTACGATAACTTTCCATACTGATTTTCGGACTTTGCTGAAGGGAAATTCGAGCTAATTCCGGTGAATCATCAGGTATGGAACTACATACCTTACATTGTGGGACAGGCAGGAAGGAATGCCATGAACTCTTCAATGTTTTTAGGTTGATGAAACCAATCCTCTTCTCTGCTTGAGAATGATTTTCTTTTATAAACCTTTGAATCTCTGTTTTAAGGAGATAGACCATCTGTAATAACCCTGTCCGTGATATCCAGGCTTCATGTTGAGATTTTCCAGTGTTCTCTAAATTTTTATGCATTTGCCACATTTCTCTACGATGTCTTCCGGTTATAATACGGCGCAAATCGGCACATTGAGAACAACCTGGAATTTCAGGATAAACCAATGGCCCGACAATGCCTTCTCCAAATGAAACACACCCTCGAAGCCATGGGGTATTGCTTGCCCGATACACATCTTCAGCGATTTGATCAATAGAAGGATTCCATTCATTATGTAAGACCATAGCTAAATCAATGGTTTCCGGTACGACTGAATCAACATGTGTCTTTCGGACAATCAGAAATTCTGAGGATAGCTCCTTACAAAAAAGGTCTGCCAGTAAGCCCTCACCAACAACCAGCAAATTAGCACTCACCATCATTCCTCCTCTCGAACCACGACACCAAATATCCCTGCTAAGCCCTCTTTTATAATTGGCTCTAGTTCAAGTTCAAAAATATCAAGTCGCTTTCCATTACGGCCCAATACTTCCTTTGCAGATTGCAAAAGCATAGAATGTTTCTGAGCATCACCATCAGGTATATTAATTTGTATTTGTGCTTTTTCAATAAATAGTACGGATGCTGCGGTTAAACCTTGAAAATTTATCGGATCCTCATTGTTTTGTGATTTATAAAGAGCCTGTTGCAATGCGTTTCTTAATGAACGTGTTAGATTCGTATCTACACTTCCATACCATCCATGTTTCGTCCCAATCCACACTGCAGGGAAGCCATGGACTTCCTCTCCTAATCCAATCAACGGCTCACCCTGTATCGTTGATAAAGCCTGTAAATAAAACCTGGATTGCTCATCTTCTACTGTATTCAACTTGATTCGAGATAAAGAAACGGTATTGTTTGTCTGACTTCTTTTCATCTCCTGTACTAAACACTTTTGTAACCCACGATAGACACTTTCCGTAAATGTTTCACCTGCACCAATTTGAACATTTGTTGGCAGATTGAGCATGGCCGTTAATCGCATTGCGTATGCTTCAATTCCGACGAGACCTGCTTCCCTTCTAGCATCCTCGTGCGTTAGTCCCGAACTGATGACACTTTGCAACAAATCAGCAGGTCCATTAGACAAGGGATCGATTGCCTGAACCCTGCACTGTGCTAACGGGAGCTGCAGCAAAACTGCCTCATCCCAGGTATGGAAAATCCCTGTTGCCTTTGATGTTAATTTATTGAAAAAAAGAAGTAATTTTCCTATTTCTTCTCTATCCAGATCTCGCTGAGTGCGTTCATCAAAATCGTCTACAGTCCTAGTTACCTTTTTTCCACTACATAGTGGATGAGGAAGAAATGTATGCCAGTTTCCTTCCATCGTTTCTAAATTCAGTAAAAAGGTTTGATTATTCTTATCTCCCTCAGTCACCCCGGTAATGTTTTTAAACAATTCAAATACAATGAGATTAGAAAGCATGGCCCCGGCTGTTGTGGAAAAAGAAGAAATTCGATTTTCTTTAAAGAGTTCTGTTCGGTGAAGCCTGCGCCATGCAGATTCCCAACAATACTCTGAGCTTGGTAAAACGACAGGACCCGCCATCCCAATCTGTTGTAAACATAAAGCAGGGATAAACACTTTCTTTTCTTCTCTACAAATCGTATGGAGAAGTTTTAGCTCTTCTACATTCCCCTCTTGTGACACGTATAATATATAATCAAACGGCTCCACAATCTCTCTCCAAGTGCTTAGTGAGATCTCCTCGACTGCAACCTCCGAATCGTTTTTTCGGGCATGTGCCATGAGTTTATGCAGCCGCTGTATATTTGTCTGTTTCCTATCTGTTATGAGTATTTGAAACTTAGGTAACCCAGATTCTAGTAATGCGGAGATCAATGAAACAAACATATCTCCTGAACCAACTGCCAATGCTTTTACCTGTCGATAATTCTGAAATCGAAACGCGGCAGAATCTACAAAACTATCAATAAATTCAATTTGTGAAGCATACTTTTTGAGGACATGTTCAGGCAATTGATACGGATGGTCCCGACTTACATCTTTAACAAATCCATTTTGATACAATGTTTCAGCAATTTCGTACACTCGATCACGATAAGGTCCTGGTAATCCTGTTGTCAGACTCTCTAAAGTATTTTCTCCATTGAACATCGGTATCAGTTTCTCAACCCACTTATCAATCATACTGCCTTCCATACGAAACGAACTTACATTATTCCGAAAATATACACCGCTGTTAGCTTCAGGGAGAAAAAACGTGTCCCTTTTCACTTTCAGACGCATAGAAGGGTATAAGTTTGTCATATCGATCCTCCTTAACCGCAGTTGCCATTGTCTTTCAACATACAGTACTACCATTTTATGAATGGCTATTTGTCCGTTATGTCAATCAGAAAAAGCCTCTACAACCTTATGTAGAGACTTTCCATATTTATTAACGAATTTTATTCTATCTTCCTCCGCCGCCTCCGCCACAGCGACCACCGCCACCGCAACGACCTCCACCACAGCGACCTCCGCCACAACGGCCGCCGCCACAATTAAAGCAACTGAAACAGCTAAAGCAGTTATAACAATTGAAACAGTTATAACAACTAAAACAACTATAACAACGGAATAAACCGCCTATACCAACGTACAGTCTTTCATCATCATAATAATATTGATTCGGGTCATAAGGTACAGCCTGAGTTGCTTGGTAATCTCCAAGATTTAACATCTGAAGATCCTGTTGAAAATTATTCATTAAGTAAAACCTCCTCATAATACTTACCTGGGACCAGTGACGAGAAACGGACACTTAAATATAAACCTGTCTTTTGGTAATCACATACTTCTTCAACAAAATATGTAAATTGGGTGGGTATTGCTACTGGTGAAAGAGCCTAATTATTTCTAAGATTTTAATAGGTTAACGGCTTGCTGGGCACAAAAAAATAGAGAAACGACTAATCGTTTCCCTTAAGATAACAAAAGTTATTTATCAATCGGGAGATTTTGAACATATTCAAAATCCCTCCATTCCCTTGGTAAAAGTCCTTGATATTTCTGAGTCAGAAACCGATCATCAACAAGTACTATTACTCCGGTATCGGTCTCAGATCTGATTAATCGGCCACCTGCCTGTAACACTTTGTTCATGCCGGGAAAGGTATATGCGTAATCATATCCGTTTTTTCCTGTTGTTTGAAAATAATCTTTCATTATATTTCGTTCCAGGCAAAGCTGTGGTAAACCCACTCCGACAACGATGACACCATTTAGCCTATTCCCTTTTAAGTCAACACCTTCAGAAAAAATACCACCTAACACCGCAAAGCCTAAAAATGGTTCTGTATTATCTTCTTTGAACTCTTCTAAAAATTGTTCTCTTTCCTTCTCATCAATCCTGTTTGTCTGAATAATGGTACGAATGTCAGGACAGCTAGTAATAAAGTCATCATATACACTGTTCATATAGTGATAGGAAGGAAAGAAGATCAAATAGTTTCCGCTGCGTGCTTTCAAAAGCTTTGAAAGCATATCAATGATCGGCTTTTTTGAACGCTCTCGGTCTTGGTATCGAGTCGATAAAGGTTGAAGGAATATCTCTGTTTGTTCTTTTTCAAATGGTGAAGGAATCGAAATGGTATAATCCTCAGTCGTACCACCTAACATATCTAAATAATACTGAAATGGTAAAAGAGTTGCAGAAAAATAGACAGTTGTCCGAAACTTCTTACTAACCTGCTGTAATAGATGAGAAGGATCCAAACAAAACATTTTAAGACGAACTTCATTTTTCTCTATTTCGACATACGTAACATATTGTTCATCATAGAGATTTGATATTCGAACAAATCCAGTTGCAGCAAAATAGGTTTCTAATAGACCTGATTGCTCAACTTGTTTTGAAGGTTGTACTAATTCTTTTTCTGCCTTGTCTACAAATTCTTCAAGTATGTTGATCAGATGTTCATCCAATTCCCGCCACACAAGATATCCTTTTTCAGAACACTTTTTCTTCAGTTCAATAAAATATTTATTTAGTTTTTGAACTGATTCATACAAAACAGACCCTTTATAAGCACGTTTTAATGAAAGAAAATCGGATTTTTGTAATACAGCTGAAAACATTTCCCTTGCTCGATCAACCAGATTATGAGCTTCATCGATTAATAAGGCGGACTTTCGTTTATGTTCATCAAAGAACCGCTTTAGTGACACTTTTGGATCAAAAATATAGTTATAATCACAAATAATTGCATCTGCCACAAATGCTAGATCTAAGGAAAATTCAAATGGACAAATCGTATGCTTTCTCGCATATTCCACGATTTTTTGACGATTAATAAACGTTTCATTAGAGAAAATATCGAGAACAGCCTCATTTATTCGATCGTAATATCCATTCGCAAATTCGCAATATTCCTTTTGACAAATGGTTTCTTCTTTAAAGCAGATTTTTTCCTTGGCTGTAATCGTAACAGCACTCATACACAATCCCTTATTCTTCATAAGTGAAAAAGCTTCTTCTGCGGTTTGTCTTGTGATGGTTTTTGCTGTTAAATAAAACATGCGATGCAGTTTGCCTTCTCCGATCGCCTTCAGTGTTGGGAAAATCGTCGAAATGGTTTTTCCAATACCAGTAGGTGCATTTGCAAAAATATTCTTTTCCTCTGAAATAGTTTGATAAACGACACCTGCAAGCTTACGTTGACCCTCTCGATATGTGGTAAATGGAAATGATAGTTGATTAATACTATGATTTCTTCTCAGTTGATGGTTTTGCATAAGAGATGCATATGGATAATAGTGCTTCACTAATCCAAATACAAACTGTTCGAGTTCTTGATAAGTAAAAAGTTTTTGAAATTTCTTTTGCTCTGATGTAACAGCATGTATGTAAGTTAATTGAACAATCATATCGTTTTGTCCATAATCTTTGGCATATATATAGGCATAAACCTTTGCCTGTGCCCAGTGTACAGGGACTGACTCTTCCTCTATGTCACTCAATTCTCTTGAAGTTGACTTGATTTCATCAATAAGGATTTTATCATCGCGAAATAGCAACCCATCACATCGACCTTCAATGATGAACATTATTTTTTTATACTCAATTTCTGTTTTTAGAAAGACTTCTTTCTCATCATTTTCTTGATACGTCCTTTGGATGGCTTTATGAGCTTTTGTTCCTTCCGTAAGGGTTGTGGCAGTTCGAAATCGTTGATCAATACTTCCACTTCGAAACACATATTCAACTAATGAACGTACAGATAGCTTTATTTCAGGTTGCATGTTATCACCTAATAGATAAGATTAGTTGTATCGTATAAAGTATACCAGACATTGATAAAAAGGAAGGTGGATGAGTAATGTAAAAATAAATAAAAATAGACGGCATCCGATTCTTCCTAACCGATTTGCCGTCAAAATTATAGGTGGTTTTATTTATCTAAAGAGATCTCAACATCACCATCACTTGAAAGAATTGTTATTTTATCATCCATATCTACATTATTAGTGGTTTTTGTTTCAAATTCTTCGCCGTTTACTACTATATCGCCAAAATCATTCTGAATATGATAATTCAGTTCGGTTTCCTTATTCGTTAATTCCAACTTCATATCGCCAAAGCTGGATTCTATATTTGTTTTTCCTAAGAGTTCACCATTTATATAAATTTCTCCGTCAGAGCTTTCGATCTTTGTGCCATGACTAGTAAAATCACGTAATGAAATTTCACCAAAATCATTTGAAAGAGTTGCTTCTTTCGCAATATTAACAGAATTAAATTCGGCGTCCCCATCATTAATTTCTAGTGTTAAATTGTTTATTTTTACATTTGAGGCATTAGTATCGCCAAAATCGTTTTGAATTGTTACAGTATTAGATTGAATGTCCTTGATGTCTATATCTCCATCATTGGATAAGATCATCAATTTATCGGTTGTCATTTCGTTCAGCTTTATATCTCCAAAATCATTCGTAATGCTAACATTGTCAAATTCTTTATCGGCTGGAACATAGATTTTAATGATTGTTTTTTGAATGTTTCCAATAAAGTTCATGGCAAATGTAAATTCTGAATGTGATGCTCGATCCTTAATCGTTAGTGTTTCATTTTCAACTGTATGTGTGATTTTTGTACCTACTAGACTCTCAATTTCCAATTTATATTCATCAGAGGGAATAACCTCTAGTTTGGCGTCCGCGAGAGCTACCTCCAAATCCTTGAATTCTTCCAATACCCATTCCTCATTCTTTCGATCTTCTTTTCCTACTGCTTTCAAACCATTATCTGTTAAGATAATCGAAAATTTAGTGCCACTGAATAATCCTATGACAGCAAGAAGGATTCCAATCATAATCATTGCGAGTGCGATTTTTGTATGTTTCATTTAGATTCCCTCCTTGCGTCTAATCATTTTATCTAACAATCTCTTCAATACTTTCACAATTCCTGAGCTAGTCTTCTTGGTGAATTGTAGAAAAGGAGAAAATAAAAGCACGCCAATTCCAATGGTAATTAGGCCGATACCACTAAAGAATATGGATGTTTGCCAATCTTGTGCGAGGACCGACACGCCAGCAAATAAGCTGAACAATCCACTAATGGGTAAACTTACAACAAGGATAAAAAAAGTAAGAATCGCTACACCACAAACCAGAATTAAGGTAAATATAAGACAAATGATCACAAGGACAAGTGGCAAAGCAATCGGCGAGGCTAGAATGGCAAGGATGATAAACCAAATGGCTGAAACGTTCTTTTTCGTTGTACTTTTTTGGTTATCCAAGTCTTTTATTGCATAATCCGCCAGAATTTGAGATGCAACATAGGATGGTGAACCTAGTCTTGCAATAACTGATTTGGTATCTTCTTCTCCTGCCTCATCAAAATACTCACGATAATAGTCAATTGCTTCTTCTATTTCTTCACTTGGCAATTTTTTGATTTTTGCCCGGAGCTTTTTCAAATATTCTTCTTTACTCACCATTTATTCCTCCTAATAAAACAGATTCAATTTTTCGTTTGTGTTCCACCCATTCACTGCGAAGTTCTTGGAGCTTTTCCATTCCCCTGTCAGTAATCCGGTAATACCTTCGATTTCTTCCTTGAAATGGGCTGTCATATGTTGTTAAATATTCTTTCTTTTGCAATCTACGAAGCACCGGGTACAGTGTCGATTCTGAGATATCCATAATTTCACGTACTTGCTGTGTGAGTGAATAGCCATATGCATCTTCTTTTGCCAATACGGCAAGGACACAGGCATCAAGTAAAGAGGAACCCAATTGGAATGACATTTGAACACCTCCAATTTCTTTTATAATATTATACGGCGTATATTATTGGAACAAACATATTATACGTCGTATAACATCGTTTCGTCAATTCCATTTTTGGATAATTTTGTATTTATCTATTATAAATGAAAGTAGAATTTTTATTTAATAACAAAACAATCATAACTATAGATAAAATTTTATTGTAAATCGATAAATTACGTGATAAATTTATAACGATAATAAATCTGTGAGGTGCTTTTTTATGAAATTAGGTTCAACACTCTTTTTAAAGGCAGCTGTCTTCCTTATTGGAACACCTGTACTGGCTTTGATTATTTTTGGATTGGTTCAATTAACTAATAATCCTGCAAATCCGGATTATGCCCATATCCTGTATCCCATTGTGATCGGAATGTATGTATCAGCAACCCCTTTTTTTATTGCCTTGTTCCAGGCTTTTAAGCTTTTAAGCTATATTGACAAAAACCAGGCTTTCTCGGAATTGTCTGTTAGAGCTTTAAAGGTGATCAAATTCTGCGCATTAACCATCAGCGGTTTGTATGTAGTTATCATTCCATTTGTTTTCCTATTAGCAGAATTGGATGATGCACCTGGTCTTATCATCATTGGAATGGTCCCTATCTTCGCTTCAATCGTTATCGCTGTATTCGCTGCTGTTCTTCAACGTCTTTTACAAGAAGCAATAACAATCAAATCAGAAAATGAATTAACGGTCTGAGGTGAAATTAATGGCGATTATTATTAATATCGATGTGATGTTGGCGAAACGAAAAATGAGTGTTACTGAGCTTTCGGAAAGAGTTGGAATCACGATGGCGAATCTTTCTATCTTAAAAAATGGCAAGGCAAAAGCTGTTCGTTTTTCCACTTTGGAGGCTATTTGCAAGGCATTAGATTGTCAGCCTGGTGATATTTTGGAGTTTAGAAGTGATGATGAAGTGGATGGTAATGCACCGTCTTAAGAAAGAACCTGGTTATTGACCTTTTTTAGCTATGTAGGTTGAATATATAAATAGGGACAGTGTACCTGTCCCTCTGTTTCATAGAAATCCACCATTTTTCATATGAAATTTGTTTTATTTGCGATTTTGGATTTTTATTTTCGATTTAGGGATTTTATTTGCTATTTTGAAAATTTATTTGCGATTATTGAATTTTATTTGCTATTAGACATAATCCAACAAATTACGACCTTGGTCTGAGAATGTTTTTCAAACGAAAAAAAGAGGATTTTCCCCAAAAGACATTACTTTTGGGACACCCTCTCTAGTTAAAACTAGTTTAAAGTTCTCACAAAAAACTGCTCGATTGTCCAGAAGATAAAGTGTGCCCTCTCTTCATTGCTCGTCTCGACACCATCTTTTGAAAAGTGACAGTTTGCTATTTTTGGTCCATCATCATCTATATTCGATCTATTGAGAAAACCGTGACCTAGTCCTTTTATAAGATAAAAAGATGCATCATTTCCTTCCGCCGCAATGGCCTTATAGAGCATTTCACTTTGCTTTGCAGGAACAGCCGTGTCACTTAATCCGTGCATAATAAGGAATGGAGGCAGTGACATACCTGGCATTATATATGTAATAGGGTTCGCTGCTTTCACACGATCAGGACATGAAAAGATTGGTTCTCCTAAAAACAATGATTCGAACGAATCAGGATCAGTAGCCTTTTTATCGGTTGGAATTTGCGCTGATTCAGGATCCTCCTCGATGATTCCATTCTTTTCATTTTGTTCATCCATTTTAAGAAAATCAACTGGTCCGTAGCCAATCGCAATTGCATGTACTTCGCTGGATATATCAGGGTATTCAGGGTTTTCACCTATAAACTCGTCCGATCCAGATGTTGCGGCAAGTGCAGCAAGGTGGCCACCGGCAGATGAACCCCAGAGGCCGATTCTATTCGAATCAAGACCATATGTTTCAGCAATCATCTTCACCCATCTTACAGCCGTTTTGACATCATGAACTGGAGCAGGAAAAACCGCTTCTTCACTTAAACGGTACTCAATACTGACCATCGCAAAGCCCCGGCTTGCAAAATAAGTAGAGAAATCCGGACCGAGCTGCCGGTCACCAAAGCGCCATCCCCCGCCATGTAGCCAAATAATGACAGGAACAGGTAATCGGGTGTTTTTAGGGATATATAAATCGGCTAGTAATTCTTTCTCATTTTGCTTGGAATATACCAAATCGTGAATGATTTCAATCTGATCATTTTTTAATTCACTTAATTGCAACATAATTCCTCACCCTTCTACAGGCTGCTCTTTGACCGGAGGAGCGTCAGATGGTTTTAAATCAAGTGTATGTAGTGTTTTTAGAACCCGGTCAAAACGAAATGGAGGCGGATCACTTGGGAAGATGTAATCATCATACACATCACATAACGTATGGAAAAATGGTTCAAATAAGCCTGTCGCTAAAAAGCCGATGAACTTTGTATAGTGAGAATCTAATCGATAGGAATGCTTCGTAAAAGCTGGAACATGCAGAAAATCTCCCGGTAATAAAACAATTTCCTCTCCGTTTGCTGTCATGGTCATTTGACCTTCGAGACAGAAAAAAGTTTCTGAATGCTTTTCATGGTAATGTTCCGGAATGAAATCGCCTTTAGGTCCTTCTGTTAGCGCAGTGATAAATTCGCCGTCTGTATGTTTCTGAGTAGTGACAAGTGTGAAAAGCTGTTCTGCTGCAACTAATCGGATTCCTTCACCTGTTTCAAGGATAAAAGGTACCGCTTCCTCGGGAACAGAGTTACTTTCAACTATTTGTGCAGTACCTTCTGTTTGTTTGTCAAAAAGAAAACTTACATCCGCAACGAGGGAAGTTTCCTCATATTGTTCTCGTGACAATTCATTGATCGCTTTTGGTGGGTGAACATATTTTTCATAAGGCTTTCCTATTTGACGATATAAACTTGAGATTCCCCCTTTTGAGGTGATAGACAGAACTTGTGTTCGATGACTTTGCATGGTATAAGCATGTATAGTACCAGCCGGGATAAAGGCGTAGTTTCCTTCTGTTAGCAAATATTTTTTGCCGGAAATGTCCAGTCCCACTCTGCCATGAAGAACATAAATAGCTTCATGAGTTCGTTCATGTTTATGAAGAGGGAAATGATCTTCTTTTCCACCGGAGAGAATAACCATTTCCACTAAATTTCCCGTACTTTCCCCGCTGGCAATAATTGTTGCTAGTTGTCTTCCAAATAGATATCGTTCTCCTTCTCCGCTTTTTAAAAGATAAGGTACATTGCTATTTGGCAGCGTTTTCACATTTAAATTAACCAACTTATTTCCTCCTC
>Ga0182742_1002064_pt1 | contig 23346 bp, 29 predicted proteins | sample eDN5th37CBELigMG_FD_128880 | JGI IMG/M metagenome (GOLD analysis project Ga0182742, IMG submission 128880) | Enriched Miracle-Growth compost microbial communities from Emeryville, California, USA - eDNA 5th pass 37_C BE-Lig MG (version 2)... ... | reverse complement strand
CTCATCGGACAGCGAACCAATATGGCCGACTGCTATCGAATGAGCGACACCGTGGTTGGCACCGGAAGGGTGGCGCTCGAAGCGATGGCCTGCGGCAAGCCGGTGCTTGCCCTAGGCACCCGCGGGTTTCTTGGGTGGGTGGAACCGTCGATGTACGAGGAGGCTTGGAGATGTTATTTCGGGGATCATCATTCGCTGAGAAGCTGCACGCAGCCGCTGCTAACCCAGGCGCTTCGCAAAGGATTATCCCGTCGGGAGACGCTCCAATGGTACGGGGAGTTGGGTCGCGCATGGGTTTCCGACTTGTTTGACATTACGAAGGTTACCCGCGCGATTGCCGGGGTGTACCGCGACATACTCCGTGTATAAGACACGGAAGAAGCGATGAACGGAAGGAGGGTCTCCGTCGTGAAGAAAATATTGTACCTGGGTTGGATCGGCTTCCGCAATGTCGGAGACGAGCTGATGTGGGAATTGTTTCTGCGGCACGGCAAGGAGCGGTGGAAGAGTGAACATTACGAGATTGTGCCGTCAGTGCCCGGAGTTCCGTATAAACAGGTGGAGGCTTACGACGCGGTGGTGCTGGGAGGGGGCTCCCTGCTCATCCCGGGCTATCTTGATCTGCTGCACCGGGCGGTGCTGGCCGGCAAGCCCGTCTGGGTTTGGGGGAGCGGCTATGACGGGATGGAGAAAGTGCCGTCAAAGCAGCTGGCCGTATATCAAGGGAAGATGCGGGAACAGCTGACCGATATCGCGAAGCACGCGTCGTTCTTCGGCGTTCGCGGCCCCTTCACTTATCAAGCGCTTGCCGATTCCGGCATACCGATGGAGCGTATTCAAATCAGCGGCGATCCCGGCATGCTGCTCAATCACGAACGCAAAGTGTTGGGCAGTATGGGTAAAGCGGGCCAGGTGGTCGGGATCAATTGGGGAACGGCGTACAACAAAGTGTATGGCGGCGATGAGAAGAAGGTGGAAGAAGCGTTGGCCGCTGCAGCGAAGCAATGGATTCGGCAGGGGTATCAGGTGCTGATCTACCCGGTCTGGGGGCCGGATCTTGACGCTTGCAGGAGCCTTGCGGCGAGAATCGGCGAACCAGGAAACGTACAGGTTACGGAGAAGGTTTTATCCGCCGAGGAGGTCATGTCGCTTGTGGAAGGATGCCGGTTCACGGTGAACTTTAAGCTTCATGCGAATATTATCTCGCATGCGGCGGGCGTGCCTTTTGTTTGTCTCGGGTATCGTTTCAAGTGCTTCGATTATGCATACTCGGTCGGCGTTCCCGACACCATCGTGCCGATGGACGCGGCCCATCTGCAGGAGCGGCTGCTCCAGGCCGCCTCCCGCTTAGGATCCTCGCGCAACGGGATATTGTCAAAGCTGAGGCGGCATCAAGAGCACTACCGTGAGAGGCTGATGAAATCTTTTCTTGAAAGTCCGTTGTTATGAAACGGTAGGTCCTTTGCCGGGGTCTTTAAACAACCGAAGCGGGAACCACATATAGAACAAGCCGATAAACAAGAAGACGACGGAGGCAATCAAGAACGGCATTGTCAGCCCGAACGAATCCCCGATAATCCCGCCGATGACGGGACCGAGCATCACGCCGACCCCCTCGACGGTCGAGAAGAGGCCCCAGCCGACACCCTTCTGCTGGGGAGGAACGAACTGGGCGAGCAGGGCGTTCCAAGCCGGCAGAAGCGCAGAGTAAGAGACCCCGAGTACGATCGCCCAGATCAGCATCGTCCATATGGATTCGAGAGTGGTCATCATATACAAGCCGACAGCCACGCCGCAAAATCCGGCGATGAGGAACCATTTCTTGCCGAGCTTGTCGCTAAGAAGCCCCATCGGGATGAGCGAAATCACCGCGCAGGCGCCCCCCGCAAGGAGAACAAGCGAATAATGGGAGGTAGACAGCCCGAGCTCCGATGTTGCGAAGGTGGGCAATATCGGCACCAGCATGCTCGCGCCGAGCGTCTGTAAGATCATGCCGGGCAGAAGAGGCTTAACCGCACTCATATGCCGCATCAAACCTTGGACCTGGTCCTTCAGCGGTGTGAGCATGCCGCGCGGCATCGCGTTGCTTGGGATGAACCACGAGATGAACCAAGCAAGCCCCGCAGTCGCAAGCAGAATGATAAAAGAAGTGACATAGCTGAACCAATCCAGGAAGAAATTCAATACGACCGGGCCGAGGCCAAGTCCCAGCATCCACGCCATATAGAGGGCTCCCATCTGCCGGCCCCGTTCCCGCTCGGAGACGCTGCTCATGCCGACGATCCACACGGGGGAAGCCCCGATGCCGAACAAGGCGGCGCCAACGACAAGCATCCACGGCACGTAGGCGTATTGCAGCATCAGCAAGCCTGCAACGGATAAAGCGAAGGAGCTTTGAATGATCCATTGCAGCGGAAACCGGTCAAGCAAGTACCCGAGAGCGAGCTTGGCCGCGGTGTCGGCTACATAATGAACGGTAACCGCAAGACCGACGGTCGTTACCGTTAAATACAACTCGTCTACCGCAAACTTAGGAACATAAGAGATCAGGATTGCACCGCGCACAAATTCGATTAAGAAAAAAATAATAGCAAGCCGTACCAAAGAAATGGGTAAAGAAAAACTACGAAAAATGCCCACTCATGACTCCCCTTTGCAAAACAGGCGCTTCCGGCTGAGCCGGTTCTGTACCTAAGCTGTCTAGTATGTCGTGCACAATCAATTGCGTTGCGTTCGCCTTCCGTAAGGCGGAAATGGCTTGGAGCGCTTTGCGGCGTTCCGGAGAGTCCCCGAGTAACGTCTTCACATGATGGACTAATGCTTCATCGTCATTCGCGATGAACGCGGCTCCCTTGGAAGCTAAGTATACGGCGTTGTCCCGTTCTTGGCCGGGCACGGGGCGAAGCAGGATGAGCGGCAGCCCGCACTGTATGGACTCCGTCAACGTTACGCCGCCAGGCTTGGTTACGATAGCTTCCGAGATGGACATCAGCTCGTGCATCTCTTTGCAGAAACCGAGCAGATGCACGTTCGGCAGATGACCCGCCGCCGCACGGAGAGATTCAAGAAGCGATTCATTCTTGCCGCAGACAATAAGGAGCTGTGTCTCGGGAAGGGATGCAAGCCTTGAGCAGATGTTCCGTAAACCGGACAACACGCCATAGGAGCCGGCCATGATTAACAAGGTTCGTCTACCCCGATCCAATCCGTACTTCTCATAGAGGGCTTCCGACCTTGTTAACGATTGAAACGATCGCTTCAGCGGAATCCCCGAGACGATAATTCGCTCGGCCAAGATTCCTAATGCGATCATCTGCGTCCGCAAATCTTCCGTCGCGACGTAATATTTATCGATGAAGCGGTGGATCCATCTGCTATGCAGCACATAGTCGGTCATCACTGTGAAGATCGGGATGGCGACGCCGGTTCGCTTACGCAGCTCCGGCATCGCCAACATCGGGAACGTATTGACCACCGCGTCAGGCTGCTCCCTGCGGAGCACCTCCTTCAGCTTCCGGAGCCCCCAACTGTGAAACCAACTGGAAAACAGCGTGTCGTCGCGCATCTCCCGGGTGCTGTAGTAGGACCAACCGTACAATTTCGGAAATAAAGTATAGCTTTTAATATAGATAAACTTGGTTAATTCATTCAATAACGGGTACGCTTCGGCGAACAGGTCTGTAAGGACGACTTCGCAGCCGTCGCTCTCAAATTGTTCCTTCAATGCCTTGGAAACCTGGATATGACCGTCCCCGTAGCTTGCATACAGTATCAATATTTTTTTTCTTTCTTCAGCCACATGGGTTCATCTCCTTGATGATGGGGAAGAGCCTTCTCCTCATTGTACCCTGAATTGCCCTGTAATGCACATCCCGCTTGTTTTTGCCTAAATTTATATTTTATGTGATAAAGTTAAGGACATAATTGTCTGAATATTGTATTATGAATGTATAGACACTGACGGCTTGACAGCAACGCCCACGAACGTCAAATTTTTCACGGGAGGAGCAAGCTTATGGCAGCCAAGGGAAATAATGAAGTACAGGATAGTGTGAGGGAATTGGTACGAATTTATAGGCCTGCTAATCCGCGAAAGTTTGTGAAGGATTATGTGAAGAAATATCGCATACCCGGTGGTTACGAGGACGTGTTGACCCGCTTAGTTGAGGCTGAGCTTTCCAAGCTAGGTGATTCGGTTTCTTGATGGAATATGTAAAGAACCGCTGGAAGCGCTTCATTCGCTTCAGCGGTTCGTTTTTTTGGAACGCTTATGCGCCGACTACGCGGTTGCTTTACCGTTTCCGTTTGATGCTTTATCCTTAGATTTTTCCTTATGTTTGTCCTCGCGGTTATAATTTCGATTCTCGCCCAGCTCGCCGCCGCTCGGCAGCTCCATTGAGCATTCGCCCTTGAATACGCCGCCTTCGGAAATATGCAGGGTGCCGGTACTCACATTGCCCTCGACTCTGCCCGTTCTCGTAATCATAAGCTTTCCTCTTGTGCAAACGCTTCCAACGATCGTTCCCGCGTTTAATACATTGCGGGCGGAGATGATCGAATGTACTTTTCCCTTCTCGCCGATCGTAATATCCCCGGCGCATTCGATATCTCCAATGACGCCGCCTTCAATCTGCAAGCTTGCGGTGGTAGAAATATTGCCCTCAATTATCGTTCCTTCTCCAATGTATGTATCCGTGGCGCTTACATTTTTGGACCGAGCTTTCTTTCCGAACATCGAAACACTCCCTTCCTTCAGATAGTTCGTCCACGCGCTTGTGTAACCTTATGCGTTCCTCTTCTCATATAGAACTTTAACCATTGACTTCCTAACTGTAATAATTATAATAACAGTAACAACCGAATGATAGATGAATAGGGAGCTTCGCGGAATGAACAGTGAATTTACGATTGCGGTACACAGTCTCGTTCTCCTAGCGTATAAAGAGGATCATATGGCAACGAGCGAAGCGATTGCATGCAATGTGGCGACACATCCCGCCAGAGTGCGCAAGGTAATGAGTGTTCTGCGCAAGCGGGGTTACGTCAAGACGAAGGAGGGCCATGGAGGAGGATATTTGCTCCAATGCGATCCCGAACGGGTGACGCTGGCCGAAATCTATCGGGCGATGTGTCCGGGCTCACTCAAGCCGTCGTGGACCTCAGGAAACCCGGACGAGCCGTGTGCCGTAGCTTGCAACATTCCCTATGCGATGGACCGCGTGTTTACGGACGCGGAGCGCCATCTGGAAGCGTATTTGGAACAGGTGACGATCGGTGCTGTGCTGCGCGATATTTACGAAGCCGAACGGCATAAACAAGATGCATAAATTTTATTAACATATTAAGGTATAAGGCGGTGAGAAGGATGGCTGCATTTGATTCGAAGGAAGGGAAATCGCAAATTGTTCCGGGCTCTTGGGTAAGCGGGGTTTCGGTCAATGGCGAACACATCCGCGGATTCGTGAGGCATTACGACATGCTCGCGGGCGTATACTCGGTAACTGTGGCTCAGTCGGACCGCCGCGAAATCATCGGCCGAACGGTGTTCGTGAAGGAGCAGTCGATTGCGCTGCTTCCATCCGACCTCAAGAAGGATGAAGACGTCCTGCTTTCGCTGATCGATCTGGCGCTTGCCGTCCGTGACGAAGCGTGGTTTTATGAGCTTACGGCGGAGCTGCTGACGCATCGCGTGAATAATTCTCCCTCATTCTCATAAACAATAAGCCTTGCGGACGACATCATTAGAAATCGGGAAGCAAGGCGGTGAATACAATGACACAGCAGGTTGGCAACAATGACGAGGAGAACTTGGACAAATACCGCAGTATGGATTCTATCCATGAAGGCCGGGACCGTTATTTCATGACCGTCGACTCGTGGATTCAAGACGGGAACCCTTCGGGGATCACGGAAGAATTTGCTCCGCTGATGGAGGAAGAGGCACCGCCGACACTGAACGGCTTGCCCTTGGAGTAAGATGGCGTGGGGGATGCCCCACGCCTTTTTTTGATCGTTTCGCAAGGGTATCTAGGGGGGCTTTGAAACATGGATCGGTCTTTTTTACTGCGAGATACGGTGGAAGCGGCGGAACGCCTGATTGGATGCTTACTCGTGCGAAAGACAGAGCAAGGGACGATCCGCGTTCGGATTACGGAAACGGAAGCATACAAAGGGAAGGAAGATCCGGCCAGCCATGCCTTCCGCGGGATGACCCATCGCAATCGGCATATGTTCGGAGAAGTTGGGGTGCTTTATGTTTATTTGATATATGGGATGCATTATTGCATGAACATAGCGGCTCACGAACCGGGCGAGGCAGGGGCGGTGCTCATCCGCGCGGCCGAGCCTGTGGAAGGGATCGGATGGATTCGGGCCAATCGGCCGGGCGTTCCGGACCGAAGCTTAATGGATGGCCCCGGAAAGCTGGCGAAGTCGCTTGGAATCGATATCTCCTTCGATGGGACGGATTTATTTCAGCCATTGTCGGAAATCACGATCGAACGCGGCGATGGTCCGCCTGTTTCCATACGAAGGACACCCCGGATCGGCATAAGTAGAGCCACGGAAAAGCTGTGGCGATTTGTGGCTGAAGCGGCGGATAACAAGCAGGCGCAGAGCTGAATGCTCTGCGCCTGCTTTGTGCAGCTATAGCAACTGATCCGCCTTACGGCCAAGCTTCTTGATGAGCTCGATCGCCTGCTCCTTCTCTTCGTCGGTCAGGCCTGACATGGCGTGGTGCAAGGAACGCGCATGCTTGGGAAATATTTCTTCCATCTGCTGTTTGCCCTTCTCCGTGATTTCTGCAAAAATGACGCGCCTGTCCTCCTTGCATGGACGCCTTGCTACATAACCGGATTTCTCCAATTTATCCACAGTATAGGTTACCCCGCCGCTTAAGATGAGCAGACGGGATCCGATTTGCTGCAACGGAATGGGGCCTTTATGAAACAATAATTCCAAGACGGCAAATTCGGTCTGGTTTAATCCATAGGTCTTGATATCTCTTACGGAATGTTCAGACACGCTCCGGAAGGCGCGGTTCAGCACGCGGAATAGACGAAGGGAGCGTTCGATCGATGGATCGTGTTCCACCATGTAAAAAATCCCCTTATTACGTTCATTAATATGTAAATGATAGAAAAGAAAACGTTTCCCGTCAATGCTGTGATTGAAAATATCAGATTGGCGGCGATAGATTGGCGTAAGAAGCGTGGGAAAAAGGAAATACTGTACGGGAATGAAAACATCATCTGGTGAAGGAGCGGAAGCCATCCATGTATGATCAACAACCGTCGATTAAACTTCAGTTCCCTAATCTTGTAGCGGCGGGAAATGCGTTCGATCTGCTGCAGGAGCTGGGATACGAACCGGAAATGCTGGGGGACGGAAGAATTCCGGAGCTTTCGATCCATATAGAAAAACACGATGTTCAGTCGGCACTGGAGATTACCCATGCTTACGGCGGGCATCTGAAGGAGGAACAGACAGATGCCGGGGATGCATACGGTTCCTTCGGCGAGTGGAATATTCCGGCGCATCTCGTGGCGGAGGATTTTCCGGATCCATACGTAAGCGGCGCTTCAAACGATTATTTGGGGAATGAGTTTGATGCGATGACGTTTCCGTATAGCGAGTAACGGAGAGGGGGATCACCCCTCCTCCGTCTGAGCGGCATGCTTTCCGGCCGTGTAACCGGTCGTGAAAGCAGCCGTAATGTTATATCCTCCCGTATAGCCGTGAATGTCAAGCACTTCACCGCAGAAAAATAAGCCTTTCATTCGTTTGGACTCCATAGTCTTCGGGTCAATCTCCTTCAAGTTCACGCCGCCGCCGGTGACGAAGGCCTCTTCAATCGGTCTTGTCCCCGATACCCAAAATTCGAAACGTTGGCATAGTGCCGCAAAGCTTTGCAAAGCCGCCTTTGGAATGTGGTTCATCGGCGTGTCCGCGGCAATGCCCGCCTTATCCAACAAGAAGAGAAGCATTCTTTCTTGCATAAGAGCGTGGAGGGCATTTTTGGCGCTTTTTTTCGGTTCATTTTTCATAATTTCCTCAATGGTGTTCCACAGCTCGACGGCGCTTGTCTGCGGAAACAAATTGATGCTCATCAGCACATGGTCGACGCCGAATTTCTTCTTGGCTTTTACGACGAATTGGCTGCAGCGGAGCGCCGCCGGGCCGGAAATGCCGAAATGGGTGAAAATCATATCGCCATCGTGGGTGATGATGCGTTTGCCTTTCGGGTCCCATACCGTAAGCTCGATATTGCGCAGCGAGATGCCTTGCAGCGTCTTCTCCCGGATGAACGGCTCCGCGGATGTAATCGGCACTTCGGTAGGGTATAGCTCCGTGATCGTATGCCCAGCCGCTTCCGCCCAGGCGTAGCCGTCGCCGGTTGAGCCGGTGTGCGGCACGCTCTTGCCGCCGGTCGCGATAATGACGGCGCTTGCGGCGATGCGTTCGCCGGCGGCCAGTTCAACTCCGGCAGCGCGGCCGTTCTCATAAAGCACCTGAGCCACAGGAGAGTTGACGCGAATCTCCACACCGAGGGACCGCACCTTGCCGACCAGCGCGTCCACGACGGTCTTCGCTTTATCGCTGACGGGAAACATGCGTCCGCGGTCTTCTTCCTTCAGCCGGATGCCCAAGCCTTCGAAGAAATCAATGATATCCCGATTATTAAAGTTGTGAAACGCACTGTATAGAAATCTTCCATTGCCGGGGATATTTTTGATAATGGTCTCGATCTCTCCCGCGTTCGTGACGTTGCAGCGCCCGCCTCCGGAGATGCCGAGCTTGCGCCCAAGCTTGTCTCCCTTGTCAATCAGCAGCACAGCGGCACCATGGGTCGCGGCGGACACGGAAGCCATCAAGCCCGCAGGTCCTCCCCCTATGACAATACAATCGTATCGGATGCCAGCCAACCTGAAATCCTCCTTACCGTCCGTTTATTGTGAACAGTATATCATTAGAGCATGCCCTGCCGGAAATACGCAAATACTAGGTACCAATCAACATGGAAGGAGTGATTCAACATGGATAACAACACGAATAATTCGGTGGAACAACAGCTTCAACAGAAGCAAAATAACGCCCGCAAGGGCGGAGGGGAACGGATGCGCGGCATCGATAAGAAGCTCAACGGACCGAATCGTCCTTCCACTTAAATTCGGATGTTTGGAGGCGAAGAACCATCGTGAACCGCAGTAATTCGAAGCGCCCGGCGGCACAGCAGGGGGAAAAGCCGGAGGAAATTATCCAATCTCTCGGCGACCCCGGCTTGGATCCTTTCGAGATTGAATTTCGCGAGGATTTTCAATCAGGCAGAGGACCGCGGGAAGCGTTCGTTAACGAGCACGGCGTCGTCATCGGCGATCACGATTACCAGTCGCCGAATTCCCCACTGGAAACTTGGAGCAAAGAGACCGACCCTGCGGTGATGGCCGGCGACGAGTGGGTGCACCCTTATAAGGACGTCGGTTTCCGGACGGCGGAAAACCGAGCCTATTTCGAAGAGGGCATTCCGCCGAAGGGCGGCATCTACATGCATCCGACCCATGACACGACCTACGAGAAGAAGACGGATTCCGAAAGCGGCGGCGAGGGATGACGACATTGCCGCTTGCGCATGGTATAATATGTTGAAGAAATAAAAAAACCGTACGCAAGGGAGTGTGAACATCCGATGTCGATGACTTTCGAGATGTATATGAATGATTACATTCAGCCGATGCGAGACGAATTAACCCGCATTGGAATAAAAGAGCTTCGGACGCCCGAAGAGGTTGTGGAAGCATTCGATAACATGAAGGGCACAGCGCTTGTCGTTGTGAATTCCGTTTGCGGCTGCGCGGCGGGGATGGCACGTCCGGGTGTGGCGAAGGCGCTTCAAGGTGAAGTGAAACCGGATCATCTGTACACGGTTTTCGCCGGCCAAGATAAAGAGGCAACCGCGAAAGCGCGCGAATATTTCGCGCCGTACCCGCCTTCTTCCCCTTCGATCGCGTTAATGAAGGACGGCGAACTCGTCCATTTCATCGAGCGTCATGAAATCGAAGACCGTACCGCGGATGAGATTGCGGAGAACCTCTACAGCGCGTTCGAGAAACATTGCAAGTAAGTTAGGAACGGAGGGCTGTCTCCAGCGGGTAACGCCCGCTATGCGGGGGCGGCCCTCTTTTTCAAGTTGTAATGATGATTGATTTTTAAGGGGTGTAATCATGAGTAAACAGCAGGAGATCATCGCCGCCTTAGGCGTGAAGCCGGTCATTGATGTGCAGGAAGAAATCCGCCGCCGCGTAGACTTCTTGAAAGATTATGTGCGGCAATCCGGCGTGACGGGACTGCTCATCGCCATCAGCGGCGGAATCGACAGCGCGGTCGCTGCGGGGCTTTGCAAGAAAGCGACGGACGAGCTTCGAGCAGAGACGGGCCAAGATTATCGCACGGTCGGTGTGCTTCAGCCGTACGGGGAGCAAGCGGATATTGAAGATTCCCGTTCGGTCGTGGAAGCGTTCCAATTGCAGCATGCTGTGGAGATGAATATTGCGGAAGCGGTCGATGAGATCGCGCTGGAAACGGAATATGCGTTGAAGCATCTCGGGATCCACCGCCACATGAGCAAGGAAGGCAAAGGCAACGTGAAGGCGCGCACCCGTATGGTGATGCAGTACGCTCTCGCCTTCGAAATGAACCTGCTTGTGGTCGGCACAGACCACGCATCCGAAGCGCTGACGGGCTTCTTCACGAAATACGGCGACGGCGCAGTGGATATTACGCCGCTCAGCTCGCTGAATAAGCGGCAAGTGCGGATGCTTGCCCAGGCTTTGGGCGTCCCGGAGCCGATCTTAACGAAGGCGCCGACGGCGGGACTGTGGGAAGGCCAGACCGACGAAGGGGAGCTTGGCATTCCCTATGAAGCGAACTCGGATTACCTCGAAGGCAAACCGGTGGACGCGGTGATGCAGGCAAAGATCGAGAAGCAATACGCGAAGACGGCTCACAAGCGATTGCCGATTCCTGGGATTTGATCCGAATAGAACGATTGAGACGGTGTTGCGATTGTCGAATATTATCGGTGTAGGAACGGATATGACGGAGCTGGAACGGATTCGCCGCGTGATGGAAGGGCCTCGGGGCGAAGCTTTCCTCCGGAGGGTGCTGACGGAGCGGGAGCTTGCCCACATGGAGAAGGCGGGCTTTCGGGGTGCGCGAAGAACAGAGTTTGCCGCGGGCCGTTGGGCGGCGAAGGAAGCCGTCTCCAAGGCGCTGGGCTGCGGTATTGGCGGCGCCCTCGGCTTTCGCGATATCGAAGTGCTGCCGGATCAGGCGGGCCGCCCGGTCTGCTCCATTCACGAGGAGGCTTGGCGGCGTCTTGGTGTGCAAGCGTATGTGCATCTGTCGATTACGCACACAAGAGAGTACGCAGCAGCCTTCGCCGTGGCGGAGAAGGCAGTGTGACGCGGCTGTCGTTATTTTTCAGAAGTCAGACGGTTGTCATACAACTAGGGAGAGAGGAATGGAGATCGAGCGTTGAAGAGTTATTTCCGCGAAGAGCTGTTGCAATGGTACCGTGCGCAGAAGCGGGACTTGCCGTGGAGAAGAACGCGCGACCCGTACCGTATCTGGGTATCTGAGGTAATGCTGCAGCAGACGCGAGTAGAGACGGTGAAGCCGTATTACGAGAGGTTTGTGACGCTGTTTCCGACGGTGGAAGCGTTGGCGGAGGCGCCCGAGGACGTTGTTCTGAAGGCGTGGGAAGGTCTCGGGTACTATTCCCGCGTCCGGAATTTACAGTCGGCGGCCCGCGAGGTCGTCGAGAAATACGGAGGCGAAGTGCCGGATACAAAGGAGCAATTCCAATCGCTGAAGGGCGTCGGGCCATATACGGCGGGCGCTGTGATGAGCATTGCTTTCAACCGCCGGGAGCCCGCGGTGGATGGCAATGTGATGCGGGTGCTGTCCCGATACTTCTGCATTGAAGAAGATATTGCGAAAGGCTCCACCCGAGCTTACATGGAGCGGCTGCAGTACGAGCTCATCCCCGACGGGGAAGCGTCGGACTTCAATCAGGCGCTGATGGAGCTTGGCGCGCTCGTCTGTACGCCGAAGTCGCCGAGCTGCCTCGTCTGCCCGGTGATGGAGAAGTGCGCCGGGCGCCTCGCAGGCAAGGAAGAAGTGCTGCCGGTGAAGACGAAGGCGAAGCCGCCGCGGCCGGAATACCGCGCTTGCGCTTTGGCCGTAAGCGATGACGGCACGAAGGTGTTGCTGCGCCAACGTCCGAAGACGGGCCTGCTTGCGGAGATGTGGGAGCTCCCGCACTTGGAACTCGCCGGGGCGGGCTGGAGCGCGGCGATGCCGGAGGCGGACTTGGGCGAAGCATTGGCCGGGTGGCTTAACGCGGAGCTCGGGGGAGGCGCGGGTGTCACTCCTGCAGGAAGCGCCGGCATCGCGGAGCATACGTTCAGCCATATTCACTGGCATCTGCGTGTGCATCGGATGGCGGTTGACCCGAACGCTCCACTCCCGGAGCCTTACCGTTGGGTGGACCGGGAAGGGCTGGCGCGGCATCCGCTGCCGAACGTCTTCGTGCGTCTGCTGAAAGGCGAGGGATTTATCGGGTAGCGGAGGCATTGGCGCCGCAATAAAAAACCGCCCGGGGTCGGCGCAAAGGCGCCGGCTTCGGGCGGTTTCGTGTTCTCAATTACTTCTTTGCAGCTTCGTAACGTTGACCTACAGCGTCCCAGTTGATGACGTTGAAGAACGCGTTGATGTAATCCGGGCGCTTGTTCTGATATTTCAAGTAGTAAGCGTGCTCCCATACGTCGATGCCCAGGATCGGCGTCATGCCTTCCATGAGCGGGCTGTCTTGGTTCGGCGTGCTTGTCACAACAAGCTTGCCGGAGCTGTCAACCGCAAGCCATGCCCAGCCGGAGCCGAAGCGGGTGGTAGCGGCTTTCGCGAATGCTTCCTTGAACGCTTCGAAACCGCCGAGCTCGGAGTCGATGGCGGATTTCAACGAGCCTGTCGGCTCGCCGCCCGCGTTCGGGCCGATCGTTTCCCAGAAGAGGGAGTGGTTTGCGTGGCCGCCGCCGTTGTTGCGGACAGCCGTGCGGATGTCTTCCGGCACCGCGTTCAGATCGGAAATCAAATCTTCAACGGATTTGTCTTGCAGTTCCGGATGTTTTTCAAGTGCAGCGTTCAAGTTATTCACATAAGTCGCGTGGTGGCGATCGTGGTGAATCATCATAGTTTGCTCATCAATGTGAGGCTCAAGCGCGTTGTTCGCGTAAGGCAATGGTGGCAATTGGTGTGGCATGATTAGCATTCCTCCCAATAATATGTAATGTAGTAACACGTTCATTATCCTCCATTTTACTTAATAAATCAACATTTATGTTTCTAAAGTACCGCATCACGCTCCTAATTCATTCTTAATTACCATTTTTTATGCAAAGATAAACCAAACACTGGATTAGGATACGTCCTAAAACGAAAAAAATACATAGAAAAAGAGGAATTTGAAGAATTTTGTCGTATAATTACTGTTACGCAAAAAATTCGGTATTGCAGATAAGCCATAAAGAAATTAACGGTGGGGGAGAAGTTCATGCACGTTCGTCCGTTTCAATTAGCCGATTATGCAGCCGTGACGCAATTAATGGAAATTTCCCTCTCAGAGGAATGCTATATTGAATCAAAAGAAGCCTTCGCCCGTCAGCTGTCGTGGGACAGCAGCTTAGTGTTGGTCGCGGAGCAAGACCGCAAGCTCGTAGGCTTGATCATAGGTACGATTGATGAGCACAACAACGGATATTATTACCGGGTCGCCGTTGATCCGGCACATCGCCGCCAAGGCATCGGAAAGTCGCTCATTCGCGCGCTGGAGGGCCGGTTTACGGACCGGAAGGTCAACCGGATGTTGGTTCCGCTGGATTCGCATAACGAGCCCGTCGTTCCGGTGTTCATGTCGCTCGGCTTCGATATGAAATCCTTCACGAAGAAGTACAGCCAACTAAGGATTGTGGCAAGCTCATAATTATAATATATTGTTATTAAGCAATGAAGACATGGGGAAGCGTATCGGTTGCCGATATGCTTTTTGTTTCTAATTTTGTGAAAAATGTCGTGTCGCTCCCGGCAAAGAAAGGTGTATATTTATGGTTTCGGCGAACAATGTAGTGATCAAGAGTTTCAAGCATAACGGTCACATTCACCGGATCTGGTACGAAAATTGGCCTGTTCCCGAAGGGGAGCTGCATCCCCTCCACGCGAAGGAAGGACTGCAGGTGTATATCAACCACGGTACGCGCATTCGGGAATCCGACGGTAAGGAATGGGTCAGCAAGGTGCCGGGAGTGACCTACTTTATGCCGGGGCAATGGTTCAATATCGTGGCATTGTTAGAGACGACAGGAGTACGGTATTATTGTAATATCGCGTCGCCGTTTTACCGTTACAACGATACGCTCACCTATATCGATTATGATTTGGATGCGATCAAGCTTCCTGACGGAACGATCCATGTCGTTGATGAAGAAGAATACCATACTCACCGCGTTCAATATCAGTATCCGCCCGTAGTGGAGGAGAAGGTTCGGCGCGGGATGGAGACGCTGCTCGACAGGATGAATCGGCAGGACGCGCCGTTTCAGGATGACGAAGCGCTGCGGTATTACTCCTTGTGGAAACATAGATTGAAGTAAAGAGCCCTTCGCAACTTTCGCGACGGGTTTTCATTTTAAGAAGAGGAAGGAGGGAAAATGATGTTGCCGGCGGATTTCGGAAATGCTGCAATGGATTGGCTGGAGTTGAAGGAACGCCTTCGCGCCGAGGCGCCGAAGCTGGGCATTGATAAGATCGGCTTCGCTTCGGCGGACCCGTTCACGGAACTTAGGGCTGTGTTGGAGCGGCACCGCGAGCTGGGCAGGGAATCGGGCTTTGAGGAGCCGGATTTGGAGAAGCGCATCGATCCGCGGCTAAGCTTCCCGGACGGAGAGCCGCGTTCGATCATCGCCGTCGCGATTGCGTATCCGTCGAAGATGAAGTCGCCGCCGCGATCGGAGCCCGGAGCTTACCGGGGCATTCTATCCCGGTCCGCGTGGGGCGAAGATTACCACCGCGTGCTGCGTGAGCGGATGGGGCGGCTTGAAGCGCGCCTTAAGGAGCTTGTCCCGTCATGCCGTGTGGAATCGATGGTCGATACGGGCGCGCTGGTGGACCGGGCTGTGGCAGAGCGGGCCGGGATCGGCTGGTTCGGCAACAATTGCGCCGTAATTACGCCGGAATTCGGTTCGTGGGTGTATTTAGGCGAGATGATTACGGACATTCCGTTTCCGCCGGATACGCCGGTGACGGACAGCTGCGGGGACTGCACGATCTGTATCGATGCTTGTCCGACGGGAGCGCTCGTCGGCAAGGGCGAGCTGGACGCGACACGCTGTGTTTCGTTCCTGACACAGACGAAGGGCTTTATCGACGATGAGGACAAGCGCAAAATCGGCAATCGCTTGTACGGCTGCGATACATGCCAGATCGTCTGCCCGAAGAATAAGGGGCATAACTGGACGCATCATCCGGAGCTGACGCCGGATCCGGACATTGCGAAGCCGCTCTTGAAGCCGCTGCTCGCGATGTCGAACCGGGAATTCAAGGAGCGGTTCGGCTCGAGCGCCGCGTCCTGGCGCGGCAAGAAGCCGATCCAGCGCAACGCCATTATCGCGCTAGGGAATTTCAAGGACGCGACCGCGGTGCCGGAGCTGATCCGTCTCCTGCAGAGCGACGAACGGCCGGTGATCCGCGGAACGTCCGCTTGGGCGCTCGGCCGCATTGGCGGCGGGGAAGCTCGACAAGCGCTGCTCGAAGCGGCTGAACGTGAAGCGGATGAAGAGGCGTTGTCGGAAATTCGGCGAGCGCTCGAAACCAGTCAACAAGTATAGATCGGAGTGTGCATTCGTGCGATATGTAGCCATAGATTCCGTAGAACCTGGCCAATATTTAGGAAGAACGATTTTCTCAAACAACGGAACCGTCCTTTTAAACGAAGGCGTCCAATTGACCGTATATATGATCAACACGCTTCGGAGGATCGGCGCTACGTATGTGTATGTGAAGGACGAACAATTTGAAGATGTCGTCATTGAAGAAATTCTTTCCGAAGAAACGAAACGCGCCGTTGTCAGGCAGATGAACGAATTGTTTGAATCGCTTCGTTCTGGCAAAGATTTTAGTACGAAGCAGATTAGCGTGACCATCGACCAGCTGCTTGAAGATGTACTAAACAATAAAGATGTTCTGATCCATCTTACGGATATTCGCTCCCAAGAAAATGCAGAATATTTACATGCGCTTCATGTCAGCATGATGTCGGTCGTCATAGGGGTAAATATGGGCTTTTCGCAAGCTCAGCTGAAGGAGCTGGCGATCGGAGCACTCCTGCATGATATCGGCAAGGTAGGCGGCTTCGACGATCATAACAAGGATGAGCCGAGGCGCCATCATACATGGCGGGGATTCGAAACCTTGAAGTTGAAGCGGGAATTTAGCCTGCTGTCCGCGCATGTGGCGTTTCAGCATCACGAGCATGTGGACGGCACCGGGGTGCCGCGAAGCTTAAGCGCGGACGCCATCCATCCGTACGCGAAAATCGTGGCGGTGGCAAACACGTACGATAACTTGGTCTCCGGGAAGAAGGATGCCCGCCCGATGCTGCCGCACGAAGCTTGCGAGCGAATGATGGCGATGGTTGGACGCGAGCTGGATAAAGAAGTACTCATTGAATTTCTTAAAAATATATCCGTCTATCCGAACGGCTCGTCCGTTCGGCTTACGAACCGGGAGGTTGGCGTCGTTGTCGGACAGCACCGCGGACTGCCCAGCCGCCCCGTTGTTCGCGTCGTGAGGAAAGATGAGCATGATCTCGACGTGAAGGAATATGACTTAGCCAAGCATCCGACGTTGTTTATTGAAGCGGTGCTGGCCTAAGAGAGGGATGTTTACGGATGCATGAACGGTACCGGGATGACAGCTTCGCGCTGCATACGGATTTATATCAAATCAATATGGTGCAGGTTTATCGGAAGCAAGGGATCGACCGAAGGAAGTCGGTATTCGATATTTACTTCAGGAAGCTTCCGTTCGGCAACGGGTATGCCGTGTTCGCAGGACTTGAGCGGATGGTGGAATATATTGAAAACTTCCGTGTCAGTGACGAAGATGCCGCGTATTTGCGGGAGGAGCTAGGCTACCCTGCGGATTTCGTCGAATATTTACAGACGATTCGTTTCACCGGTGAACTGCAGTCGGTGCGGGAAGGGGAGCTTGTCTTCGGCAACGAGCCGCTCGTCCGGGTTACTGCGCCGCTCGCCGAAGCGCAGCTGATCGAAACCGCGCTTCTTAACATTGTAAATTACCAAACGTTAATCGCCACGAAGGCGGCCCGGATGAAGCAAGTGATCGGGGATCAGCCGGCTTATGAGTTCGGTTCCCGCCGGGCGCACGAGATGGACGCCGCCCTATGGGGCGCTCGCGCCGCATGCATCGCCGGATTTGACGGAACGAGCAACGTTCGGGCCGGCAAACGGTTCGGCGTGCCGGTTTCAGGAACGCATGCCCATGCCTTCGTGCAGGCCTATAATGACGAGTACGCCGCTTTCAAAGCGTACGCCTCCACTCACCGGGATTGTGTATTTCTTGTGGATACCTACGACACGCTGAAATCAGGTGTGCCGAACGCGATCCGCGTGGCGAAGGAGATGGGCGACAAGATCCGGTTTGTCGGGATTCGCTTGGACAGCGGAGATTTGGCCTATTTATCCAAACGCGCGCGGATCATGCTCGATGAGGCCGGCTTTCCGGATGCGAAAATTATCGCCTCGAATGATCTCGATGAATACACGATCATTAACCTGCGGGCGCAGGGAGCGAAGATCGACGGTTGGGGGATTGGCACCAAGCTGATTACCGCCTATGACAACGCCGCCCTCGGCGCGGTGTACAAGCTCGCTGCGATCGAAGATGAACAGGGACAGATGCGGGATGTGATTAAAATATCCTCTAATCCGGAGAAGACGACAACCCCGGGCGTGAAGGAAGTGTTCCGCATCGTCAACCGCGATACCGGCAAAGCGGAGGGAGATTATATTGCGCTGGCGGGAGAGGACCCGAATGAAGAGAAAAGCTTGACGCTCTTTAATCCAATCCACACTTACATAAGGAAAGTCGTTACCCGCTTTGAAGCGCGGAAGCTGCATGTGCCGGTCTTCCAGGACGGGCGAAGAGTATATGAGCTGCCTGCTATGAAGGAGATTCGGGAATTCGCCAGCCGCAATATGGACCTCTTATGGGATGAGTATAAACGTTCGCTGCTGCCTGAGGTATATCCGGTCGTGCTCAGCAAGCGGTGCTGGGAAAACCGTCTGCACTTGATTGAGGCGAACCGCAAGGAAGAGTAGTGTCTGGTTTGTGTCAGGGTCCCCGCACGTGCTATGATGGTAGAAGTTTTGTGGGACATTTTTCGTGTGAGGTGGCGGTTCCTATATGGCATGGTACAATATTGCGATCCCGGTCGTTACGCTGATTGTCGGACTGATCGGAGGATTCTTCATAGGTGTGTATTACTTGCGCAAGCAGATGGAAGCAATGCAGAATAACCCGGAGATGCTGCGCGAGATGGCGAAGAAGATGGGCTACAACGTGAATAATAAACAGATGCAGCAAATGCAGAAAATGATGCGGACTCAGCAAGGACGGCGCCGCAAGTAGAATTATAGAGGGTGAAAGGGATGGGAGAAAACCGATTCGATCCGTTGGATCTGGACGATGATGTGAAAAACTACACCAATTCGCGGGCCCGCGAGAACGCCGAGTTGATCGAGGGGCACATACGGGAGATTCTGCGTTTGATCGGAGAGGATCCGGATCGTGAAGGTCTTCTCGATACGCCGCGGCGCGTGCGGAGAATGTATGAGGAGATCTTCGCGGGCTATGAAGTGGATCCTCGGGAGCTGCTCGGCGTCTCCTTCGACGAAAAGCATGAGGAGCTAGTCATTGTCAAAGATATCGTCTTCTACTCGCAGTGCGAGCACCACATGGCACCGTTCTTCGGCAAGGCGCATATCGGCTACATTCCGAGCGGCCGCATTGCGGGCCTCAGCAAATTCGCGCGGTTGGTTGACGCGGTAACCCGCAGGCTGCAGGTACAAGAGCGCATCACGTCGGAAATCGCGGACATCTTCGAAGAAGTGCTGAAGCCGCACGGCACGATGGTCGTGGTTGAGGCGGAGCATCTGTGTATGTGCTCCCGGGGTGTGAAGAAGTACGGCTCGAAGACGTTGACATCGGCCGTCCGCGGCCAGTTCCGCACCGATTCGAAGCTTCGCGAGGAGTTTATGTCTTTGATTCGTTCCTAGTTGGTTTAGAGGGATCGGCACCGCTTTGGCTGGTGTCGGTCCTTTTTTATGTTTCGCGAAGTTGTACGCGATGGTGCGCGATGGTGCGGCTTCTAAGCGTCCGGTGTGGCCGTTATGTCGCGCGCTTGCGCTAACGGACACAGGCGGCGAACGCTGAGCTAACGAAATGTGGCGCTAGGGGGAGCGGGAATAGAGGCGCACGCGGGAAGAGAGGCGCATGCCCCCCTCCGCGCCGCAATACGTGCCATCAATACGGCTTCCACTTGAGCGAGCGGGCGGCAAGGTAGCGTTCGGCGGCGTAGGGCCAATTGACGACGTTGAACCATGCTTCGATGTATTTGGCCCGCTCGTTCTTGTATTTCAGGTAGTAGGAATGCTCCCAAACGTCGATGCTGAGCAGAGGGACGTCATCCCACTGTGTCAAGTTTTGATGCTTCTCGGCTTGCAAAATTTGCAGGCGCTGCGAGCGCGGGGACCAGACGAGATGTGCCCAGCCGCTGCCTTCCACCTTCTCCGCAGCCATCGCAAAGTGCCGGCGGAACGCTTCATAGCTGCCGAAGTCCGACGCAATCTGCGCGGCGAGCTCGCCGGACGGTGTACCGCCTCCGTCGGGACTCATCCCGAAGAAGTACACGGTATGCAGGTAATGGCCCGCCCCGTTAAACGCCAGCTCGCGTTCCCAATGCTTCACCAACTCGAAATCATCGTTCCGTCTCGCTTCTGCAAGCTTGATCTCCGCTTTGTTAAGCCCTTCTACGTAATTTTTGTGGAGAATGCTGTGGTGGATGCGGACGGATTCTTCATCCAAGTAGGGCTCGAGCGCGTTATACGCGTATGGCAGAGGCGGCAGCGTGTGTCCGCCGATCGGCACAGGTGTGCCGGGTGCAGACATCGGATCGCTCCATGTGCCTTCCGAAAGTATGGTCGGCCGCGGCTCGTCCGCGCTGCGGGATCCGCCGCGGCGGACGGCTGCGCCGTTCAACACTTTGAGGAAATAATCCGATTCTCTCGCCATATGGGCAGCCGGCGCAATGCCGGCTCGGGACAAGCCCAACAACACGGCAATCCATTGCCGGGTTTGGGCGGCCGCTTCACCGATAAGCCGTTCGAGCTCGCGCCACGCATCTTGTGAAATGTTCTGCCGGCCGACGGCAGCCTCCAGCCACCGGTTCGCCGCCTCCTCCGTCGCGCCGAACGCTCTCTCCCACGCCCCCAGCACATCATGCTCGGAGCGGACGATGGAACGAAGCATTGCCGCGTTGTCGCGTTCTTGCATTTTCCAAAACCGGATTTCCTCCGCTGACCGAACCTCATCCGAATGACTGTGAACGAATTGCAATTCGCTCTGCCTCCCCGTTCAATCAATTTCCTGCCTTTACCAAAGGTATTCCGGGGAAGGAACACGTATGCCGCAGGACATGGGAGATTAGAGCGCTTTAACTAAAAATGCCGCCGCGCGGCCAAGATATTCTTCTTTGCCGGCCCGATAAATCAACTCATGGGTGGCGTTCGGAACAAGCCAGAAACTAGATGCTTCATGCGACGTTTGATTCAGCGCAATGTTCTGGATCAATTCGTACGGAGAACGCTCATCCCGGGTGCCGTGGATCATGAAGATCGGAATGTCATAAGCGGCGGTCTTGATTTTATCGGCAGGCACATCGCTTAAGCCGGTGCCGTTCAAGAGCGGATACAGCATGCCAAGCAATGTGAGTGACGGCTCTCGGGGAAGCTTAGGCGCATATTGCTTCAAATTGAAGTATAACGTGTCCGGATCCAGCACGAAGGTGCTGTCGAGGATCATCGCGTCGATGTTATCCGTCCGCAGCGCCGCCTGCAGAGCGGTACCCGCACCCATTGAGAAGCCCCAGACGATCACCTTCTCCGCCCCTCGGTCGATGGCGTACTGTACGGCGCCTAGCAGATCGTCGGATTCGCGGGCTCCGCCCGTCACGACGCGGTCTTCGTGATACACATATCCGTAATCAAACATAATAGTGTTGTATCCCGCATCATGAGCAAATCGAGCCAGCTCATAGATCGGCACCCAAATCTCTTCCCGGTTGCCGCCGTACCCGTGTGAAAACACAATGGTACGCGTAGACGGAGACGGGGTATCCGCTGGTATGTACCAGCCTTCGAGTTGATGTTCCCCAGACGGGGTGGTGAAGATGACGTCCTCGTAATAAAGCTGTACGGCGTCGTACGGGTTGGATTGCAGCGGCGCGACGGAGGGATGTGCAAGCACCCATGCAATGTAAGTATATAAACCAAACACACCGATGAAGGCGAGCACGATGACGGCACAAGCCGACCCAAGAATGATTGGTTTTGCGCGGAGCTGTCTGCGTATTCTTCTTTGCGGTAAGCCGGCAGGAACGGCAGCAGCCGATGGAACGGTTTCTCCGGAGGAGGAAGAGGGAAGCGCAAACGTCGATGATGTAAGGGGTTCCATAACAGGACCTCCGTTTTCCAGTGATGTGCTAGCGCTGTTAATTAATGCGGTTAACTATATCGTACAAAAGCCCGAGGAGCTTAGTCAAGCGCTTGTCTGAAAAGTTAGACGTTTGTAACCGCGATGTAATATTGGGTAACCGACTTTACGTGTGCGGGAATCATGTTATACTTAAAATATGAAAAAGGGTTTCACACCGTGGAACAGCAATCGCAAAAATGATGGGAGAGCTAGCCATGGAGGATGGAAAGAATACCGTTCGCGCCGTGGAGCGCGCATTGGATATTTTATTAGTGTTTACCGAGCATTCGAGCTTGGGGCTGACGGAAATCGCCGACAAAGTCGGCTTGCATAAGAGTACGGTTCACCGGCTGCTGGCATCCCTGGAAAGCAAGGGGTTTCTCGTTCGGGATGTTGTGACGGAGAAGTATCGGCTCGGCTTCCGCGTATGGGAGCTGTCCGCCAAATTAGCGGAGCAATCGGACGATCCCGGTGTGCTGCTGCTGCCGGAGATGGAACGTCTTAGGGATCTCGTGGGAGAAACCGTAAGCTTGTACATTCGCGAAGGCGACGAGCGGATCCGCATCCAAGCGGTGCAGAGCAAGCAGGAAATCCGCCGGGTGGCTCCGGTCGGCGCGCGCCTGCCGCTGTACGCCGGTGCATCAAGCAAGGTGCTGCTCGCCTTCGCGGATGAGGAGGAGCGGGAGAGCATTATGAACAGCGCCGATTGGCCGGCGTCTGTCAACCGTGATGCGTTCCGCCGCACCTTGGAAGACATCAGGGCGTTAGGCTATGCCACTAGCGCAGAGGAGCGGGAAGCCGGTGTGGCCGCCGTATCCGCCCCGATTCTGACGAACAGCGGCCGCTTGGTTGCGGCTCTCGGCGTCTCGGGACCGGCGAACCGGCTCGATCCGGAGCGCATCCGCGCGATCGCCCCTCAGGTAATCGAGGCCGCCCGCCGAATGGGAAAGATGATGAAGTGAACCATTCACGTTATAAGCTTTTACGCTCGTATAAAGCTTTCGAGATGAAATAAGAAACGATATATAAAGCAGCGACCGCGGCGCTTGCCGCCAGTAAAAATTCCGTTGAGCTAATGCCCGACAATGGCGATCCGGGAATTGCGATCACATACTGAACGGTTGTAAACAGGATGACATACAGCAGCATAAAGATCACACTGGCGTAACGGATGATCATAGGGCTGAGGACAATGGACAACGGATAAATGACGGCCCCGAATCCTAGAACGGTCATCATGGCCCCAAGTGCTTGTTCGAAGGAAAAGGACGTCATCAGATCAGGTACGACGATGCGTGTGATGAGTGAGACCGCAAAGACAATGAGAAACGCAAGCAATGTCAAAAGCACCATGCCCGCGTACTTCGAGCGAACGAGCTCTTTGCGTAAAACAGGCAGGCAGTTGACAAAAATATCGGTGCGGCTTTTGTCCTCTTGGTAAAGCAGCTGAGCGACCAGCAT
>Ga0182742_1002060_pt1 | contig 23379 bp, 24 predicted proteins | sample eDN5th37CBELigMG_FD_128880 | JGI IMG/M metagenome (GOLD analysis project Ga0182742, IMG submission 128880) | Enriched Miracle-Growth compost microbial communities from Emeryville, California, USA - eDNA 5th pass 37_C BE-Lig MG (version 2)... ... | reverse complement strand
CTATCTGTCGGCGTGCAAGGACTGGACGCCCTCGGTACATCGTTCCCTCTGCTGCTCTCGCTCCACCCATAGCACGAGGGTCTGGTGACAACAGGGCCGGCCCTACGCCTCTGTCGAGGCGGACCCAGCCAGCACCATCACGAGGGTGAGCCCATCTCCGGCTGCAGAGGGTACGGTGTCTCCACTCCGCTCTGGACACGCCATCTTCCTGATACCCTGCTACCGCTGGGTAAGTCCCGCCAGGCCCTAGCCCCTTGACAGGCGGAATTCTATGATAACTATTCGTATAAATAGAATAATTATATGGCCCAGAGGTACCCATGCTTAACCGTCGTGATTTGCTGAAACTCTCATCTGTTGCAGCGAGTTCGCTGCTCTTGCCTGCTGGCCTTCGTCCGGCCTTCGCTGCCGGCGAGGACATCACCATTGGCGCGCCGCTTCCAATGTCGGGGCCCTTCGCTGCTAACGGTAAGTTTGGCTCTATGGGTACCGCCATGATTGTCGAGGAGGTCGGCAAGGTCTTGGATCGCAAGCTCGGGTATCTCGAGATCGATACGGAAGGAAAGCCGGCTACTGCCGTCCGCAAGGTGCAAGAGGCGATGGAGCGCGGCGTGACGCTATTCGCCGGCGGCATCCTGTCGTCTGAGGCCCTCGCCATGGGCAAGGAAGTCGCTAAGGGCAAGGGCGTCTTCATCACCACTGCCGGGGCCGACGAGATCACCGGCTCGGAGTGCAACAAGGGCACGTTCCGGTGGAGCGTGCCGACCTTCGGCGCCATCGAGCAGACCGTGCGGCCGCTTATCGAGCAGCTTCCCAACGCGAAACGCTGGTACACGATCACACCGCAATACGTCTTCGGCGACGGCCTACTCAATGCCGCGAAGGCGATCTTCAAGGAGAAGGGCATCGAGCATGTGGGCAACAGCTACCACTCGCTCACCGAGAAGGAATTCAGCGGTTACCTGACCAACGCCATGGCCGCGAAGCCCGACGCGCTCCTTATCCTCAATTTCGGCTCGCAATCCTCCGACACCCTTCGCCAGGCCGTCAGCTTCGGCATGAAGAAGCGCATGACGATCCTGCTCGCCTGGGCCTCGGGCCTCGAACAGTTCGAGACCCTCGGGCCCGACCTGATGGAAGGCGTCTATTTCGGCGCGCAGTACTGGCACGGCATCGACTCGCCCTTCAACCGGGAGCTCGTCGCCAAGGTGCAGGCCAAGCACAAGATGAACCCGAACTACGCCTTTGCCAGCGCCTATCTGACGACGAAAATCCTGATCGATGCGGCCACGAAGGCGGGCAGCACGGAAGGCTCGGCCGTCATCCAGGCCATGGAAGGCATGAAATATACCGGCCTCACAGGCGACGAGGAGATTCGGGCGGCCGACCACCAGGTGATCAAGAACTATTACCTGCTCAAGGGCAAGGCCAAGAGCGCCATGAAAGACAAGGACGACTACGCCGACATCATCAGCTTCGGCAAGTCGTTCCAGTCTCCGGAGCAGGCCCAGTGCAAGATGGCCTGACCATCGGTGGGGACGGCACGCGGCCGTCCCCATTTTCTTGCGACCATTGATTGGCTCCAACATCAGGTGCCCGCGTGATTTATCTGTTTCAGCTGGTGAACGGCATCGGCTTGGGAATGCTCTACTTCCTGCTCGCGGTGGGATTGAGCATCATCTTCGGGCTGCTTCATTTCGTGAATTTCGCCCATGGCGCGTTTTATCTTCTGGGCGCCTATCTCGTTTATGACATGACCGAGCGCGGCTTGAACTTCTGGGCGGCACTCCTTGTGGCGCCTATTATCGTCGGGGCGCTCGCGGCCCTGACGGAATCCGTCCTGCTGCGACGGATCTATCATCTGCCCCACACGTTCCACATTCTCGTGACCGTCGGGCTCGCCTTGATGGTGCAGGAACTCGTTATCATCCTGTGGGGCCCGGTGGGCGGCAACGTCCCAACTCCGGACGCGCTCAGCGGCGTCTTCATTCTGGGCGATTTCATCTATCCGCAGTATCGCCTCTTCGTCATCGGCCTGACCCTCGTTCTCGCCATCGGCCTCTGGGGGCTTCTGGAGGGCACGCGGCTCGGCGCTGTGGTGCGCGCAGGCTCGGAATCGACCGACATGGTCTCGCTGCTCGGCATCGACATCCTGCGTGTGAACACGGCTGTCTTCGCCCTCGGCGCAGGCCTCGCAGGCCTCGCTGGGGCACTTGCAGCGCCGATCCGTGGCGTCGAGCCTTTCATGGGCGTCGAGGCCCTCGGCATCGCCTTTGTGGTCGTCGTCATCGGCGGCATGGGTAGCTACACGGGCGCGCTCATCGCAGGCCTTCTGGTGGGAATCGTGCAGAGCATCATGACGACGCTCTGGCCCGAGGGCGCTCGCCTGATGATCTATCTCGGCATGGGTCTCGTCATCCTGACGATGCCGCGCGGCCTACTCGGCCGGGCATGAGAGGCGTCATCATGAACCGCGCTTCTCTGCATTTTCTTCTCGCCGCTCTCGTCGCCATCGCGCTCCCGCTCTTCATGCGGTCCGGCACTCTCGCGTCCGAGGTGCTGATCTTCGCCATGGCGGCGGCAGCCTGCAATCTTCTCCTCGGTTATACGGGCCTTTTGTCCTTCGGCCAGGGAATCTTCTTCGGGCTCGGGAGCTATGCGGCGGGACTGACCCTGCTGCACACATCGCTTCCGCTCGGCGTGGCGCTCGCTCTCGCTGCGATTGCGGGAGCCGTCGTCGCCACGGGAGTCGGCTGGCTCTCGATCCGCCGGCAGGGCGTCTATTTCGTCATGCTGACGCTCGCCTTCTCCCAGTTCTTCTACTTCCTCGCCTACACGTTCAAGGACATCACGGGCGGGGACAACGGCTTGCTCAACATTCCCCGGACCGCTATCGGACCGTTCTCTCTAGGAGATTCCTGGGCCTACTACGCCTTCGTGGCGTTGCTCTTCCTCATCGTCTTCGCGGCCCTGCAGCGGGTGGCAAGCTCCACGTTCGGGCGCACACTGCTCGCGGTCCGCGACAACGAGGAACGCGCGCGCGCCATCGGTTTTCCCGTCCGGAACTTCAAGATCACGGCCTTTGCCATCTCTGGCGCGGTGACGGGACTTGCCGGCGCGCTCCACGCCCTCCTCATCGGCGTCGCGCCATTGTCGAACATCGAATACCACATGAGCGAGAGCATCCTGATTATGACGATCATCGGTGGCAGCGGGAACCTGTTCGCCTCCGTACTCGGAGCCGGATTCTACGTGATCGTGTCGGATCTGCTCTCGTCGATCTGGCCGCGTTGGCTTCTCCTTCTCGGCGGGCTCCTCATCGTGGTGGCGCTCTTCATGCAGAAGGGCCTGTGGGGGCTCATCGAACGGCTGGTCGACGCCCTGCCCATGGGCCGCAGGTCTCCCATCGAATCTCCCATCCAGCCGGAATCCGAGGGGAGGGGCATATGAGCACTCAGGCCCCGATTCTTGCGGCCGAAAAACTCGGCGTCCGCTACGGCAGCTTCCTCGCCCTCTCGGACGTCACCCTGTCGATTAAGTCCAACACGATCCATTCCGTGATCGGCCCGAACGGCGCGGGAAAGACCACCCTGTTCCATGCCCTCACCGGCCGCGTGCGAGCATCAAGCGGGCGGATCACCCTCAACGGGCAGGACATCACGCATGTGTCCGACGATCGGAGGGTGCCGCTCGGTATCGCGCGCTCCTTCCAAGTGACGAGCCTGTTCCAGAACCTGAGCGTTCGTGAGAACCTGCGCCTGGCGGCTCAGGGGCGCTCGCCTCTGCAGGCGCTCGCGCCCTGGCGCGGCGTCGATCCGGGCGGCCACGCGCTCGCCGTCGCGGACGAAGTCATGGAGCGCCTGGAGCTAACCCATGTGTCGGACAGGGCGGCGGGCGAGCTCTCACATGGGCAGCAGCGGCGACTCGAAGTCGGCATGGCAGTGGCCGCGAAGCCTCGGCTAATCTTGCTCGACGAACCGACATCCGGAATGGGCATCGACGATGTCGAGGCGATGAAGGCCCTAATCCGCGATCTGGGCCGCGACCACACGGTGCTCTTCATCGAGCACAACATGGGCATCGTCATGAACATCAGCGACACCGTAACGGTCATGCGTGCGGGGCGCGTGCTGGTGGAGGGGCCCCCGGCCGTGGTGCGAGACGATCCGGAAGTGAGGCGGGCCTATCTCGGCAATATGATCACGGGTGATCTCGCATGACCACGGCACTGCTCGAAATCGAAAACGTGCATAGCTATTACGGCAAGAGCCATATCCTTCAGGGCGTGACTCTGGAGGTGCGGGCCGGGGAGGTCGTGACGCTGCTCGGCCGGAACGGTGCCGGGAAAACCTCGACCCTCAAGAGCATCAGCGGCCTGCTCGCGCCAAGCGCCGGACGCGTGCGCTTGGCCGGAACGGACGTCACGGGATGGCGTCCTCACAAAATAGCGCAGCGCGGCCTCGCTCTCGTGCCCGAAAACCGCGGCATCTTCGGATTGCTCAGCGTCGAGGAGAATCTGCGTATCGCCGAGCGCAAGGGCTCGCCCTGGTCGCTGAAGGACGTGTACAAGATTTTCCCGCGCCTCGAAGAGCGCCGCCGCAACAACGGCGGCCAGCTCTCCGGCGGCGAGCAACAGATGCTCTCCATCGCCCGAGCGCTTCTCAACGCGCCGAAACTCCTGATGCTGGACGAGCCCGTCGAAGGGCTGGCTCCCGTGATCGTCGACGAGATCGTCGATCAGATCAGGAAGATCCGCGCGACCGGAGTCCCGATCCTGCTCGTCGAGCAGAACCTCGCTGTCTGCACGCAGCTCGCCGACCGTCATTACATCCTAGAGCTCGGCCGGGTCGTCTATCACGGCACGCATGACGAGTTCGCGGCCGACGAGGCGACGAAGGACCGCTATCTGGGCGTGAAGGCTCACTGACCCTGCTTTTGGTAAACCGAATGATTCCCAATCTTCAGATCAATCCCCAGCGTCTCTGGGACAGCTTGATGGACACCGCTAAGATCGGCGGAACGGCGAAGGGCGGCGTGTCGCGCCTGACCCTGACCGACACCGACAGGCAGGTGCGCGACTGGCTGAAAGGCGAATGCGAGAGGCTCGGCTGCACCGTGACGGTCGACGAGGTAGGAAATATGTTCGCCGTTCGCCCCGGCAGGCGCTCCGATCTTCCGCCCATCGCGATCGGTAGCCACCTCGACACGCAGCCCACGGGCGGAAAGTTCGACGGGGTCCTCGGCGTGCTCGGCGGCCTGGAAGTCCTGAAGACCTTGCAGGATTCCGGCTATGAGACGAACGCGCCTCTCATGCTGGTGAACTGGACCAACGAGGAGGGATCGCGCTTCGCGCCCGCGATGCTCGGATCCGGCGTCTATGCGGGAGTCTTCGATCGGGCCTATGCGGACAGCCGGGAAGATCGTCAGGGCGTCACCTTCGGCGAGGCCATCGAGGCGATCGGCTATCGGGGAGAAGCCAAGGCCGGATCGATCACGTTCGGAGCGATGTTCGAGCTGCATATCGAGCAGGGGCCCATCCTCGAACAGGAGGAGAAAGTCATCGGAATCGTCCAAGGCGTCCAGGGCATGCGCTGGTACGAGATCTCCGTCACCGGACGAGAGGCCCATACAGGCTCGACCCCAATGCCCATGCGGCGCGACGCCCTCGTGGGCGCGGCGCGGCTTATCGACCGGATCGAGGCGATCGCGCTGGAGCACGCGCCTTCCGCCGTGGGCTCTGTCGGGCTGATCGAGGTGCGGCCCAATTCGCGAAACGTCGTGCCGGGCCACGTTTTCTTCACGGTGGATTTCCGTCATCCCGACGACGCCGTCCTCGACGTGATGGAGCAGAAGCTCCTCGCCGCGATCGACGAGATGGCCGGCAAGGGAAGCCTCGGCGTGGAATCCAAGAAGGTCTGGGAATCGCCCGCCGTTAGGTTCGATGCCGATTGTCTTGCGTCCGTGAAGAAGAGCGCGCAGGCGGCTGGGTATCCGGCGCGCGACATGATCTCGGGCGCGGGTCACGATGCTGCCTACGTCGCCCGCGTCGCACCGACCGCCATGATCTTCGTGCCCTGTGCGGGCGGGCTGAGCCACAACGAAGAAGAAAGCACGTCCTTCGAGGAATGCGGGGCAGGGGCGCAAGTGCTCCTCGGCGCCGTTCTCGACTACGACGGACACCGGACGGAGAGCCTAGACTGACAGGCGTCCCGGCAGGAATCCGGATGCATAGAGCTCTTTTCGGCGCTGGGCAGCGCCTTCACAAGGATGGACCGGCATGCGCTTCGTTGTCGCCCGCATGAATCATGAAACCAATACGTTCTCGCCGGTGCCGACGCCGCTCGCATCGTTCAATCCCCGCTGGGGAACGGATGCTCTACAGGCCGGTGCGGGCTCCCGCACGGCCATGGGTGCTTTCCTGGCCTTTGCGGAGGCGCGCGGCGCGGCGGTGGCGACACCGGTCTTTGCCACCGCCAATCCGAGCGGCCCCGTGGCGGACGAGGCTTTCGAGGCTATGGCGGCCGCCATCGTCGAGGCTATTCGGAACGGATGTGACGCCATTCTTCTCGATCTTCACGGTGCGATGGTGACGGAAAGTTTTGACGACGGGGAGGGAGAACTTCTCGCGCGCGTTCGCGCCGCCGCGCCGGATGTGCCGCTTGGCGTCGCCCTCGATCTTCATGGCAACATCACCGAACGCATGGTCGCCAATGCCGACGTACTGGTCGGCTTCAAGACCTATCCCCATGTGGACATGCATGAGACCGGCGCCCATGTAGCTCGGCTTGTGGGGCGCATGCTCGACGAGCGGCTCGCGCCGAAGCGTGCGTGGTGCCATCCGCCGCAACTGGCCCATACGTTAAAGATGAATACCGGCGTCCACGGTGCCATGCGGGATGCGATCGCGGCGGCACGAAAGGCGGAGGAGCGGCCCGGCGTGCTCGCGGTCAGCGTCTTCGGCGGTTTTCCCATCGCCGACATCCCGGAGGCCGGCATCTCGGTGATTACGGTCGCAGAATCCGCGGTTCTCGCCGCGGAGATCGCCCGCGACATCGGCGGGCTTCTGTGGGAGCGCCGCGCCGAGTTCGTGTATCGTGAGGAGCCACTTCAGCAATCGATCGCGGCGGCGCGCGCCGCCGGCGAGGGAGCTGGGCAGGGCCCCGTGCTCCTGCTCGACCATGGCGACAACTGCATGTCCGGCGGCACCTGCGACACCATGGACGTGCTCAGCGAGGCGCTGACGCAAGAGCTCGACGACATTATCGTGGGTCCGATCTGCGATCCGGAAGCCGTGGCGGCCATGATGACGGCAGGCGTCGGCGCGCGGATCGAGATCGGAATCGGCAACCGCGTGGCCATGCCCCGCATCGGCGTCTCCAAAGATCCGCTGCGGCTCGCAGGCGTGGTGCGCGTCCTAGGCGACGGGGAATACACGATCAGTGGGCCGACCTATACGGGCATGCGCTGCTTCATGGGGCGAGCCGCCGTGCTGGATACCGGCCGGGCGCGGGTGCTCGTCACCGAGCTGCCTCACGAGCCGTGGGACCTTGCGGTGTTCACGAGCGTCGGTCTCGATCCCCGTGCGTGCCGCATCCTGATCCTGAAATCGCGCATGTATTGCCGCCCCGTTTTCGAGCCCATCGCGAAAGCCGTCGTCGAATGTGCGAGCCGTGGGGTGACCAGCTCGGACTATGAGTTATTCCGTTTCGAAAAGCTTGCCCGTCCGATATATCCTCTCCAGGACGATGTTCCGTGGAGACCTGATGCGGTTCGGCTATGACAAACGACAAGGAAGGCGTTCCGGCCCCCGGGCGCGGAAGGATGCAGCGCACAAAGCTCTCGGACCAAATCGCCGAGGACCTGAGGCGCTGGATCGCGCGGGAGGGCCTGAAGCCGGGCGACCGGCTACCCAACGAGAAGACCCTGATGCAGCATTACGGCTGCGCGAAGGGTACTCTTCGCGAAGCTCTGAAGGCCCTTGAAGTGCAGGGGCTCGTGAAGATGCAGACCGGCCCGAACGGCGGCGCCGAGATCCAGCCCGTGTCCATCGAGGCGGCGATGCAGCAGCTGCGCAGCTACCTTCATTTCCAGGTGCTGGATTTCGAGCAGATCTACGTGCTCCGGCGCAGCCTCGAAGTGTCTCTGGCGGAGAGCGTCGTCGGCCGCCTGACGGAGGATCAGCTTCAGCGGCTGGAGACCAATATCGAGCAATGCGTCGAAGCCCGCGACAGCGGCGACCGGGTAGCGGGCCGTCGGCTTGAGATCGAGTTCCACGACATACTCTGCGAGAGCTGCGACAATCCTCTGCTCGCCTTCATCTGTCGCTTCCTCAACGGGCTCCTGCGCGATCTCGTCGAATTCCGCAGCGACCGTTACGATGAGCACGAGGCTTTCGGCCAGCACAACGTGACAAGCCACCGCGACCTTGTGGCGGCCTTCCGCGCCAAGGATCGCCGCGCCGTCAGTCGGATCATGCGCGAGCACATGTGCTGCGCGGAAACCTTCATGCAGCGCCTCGATGCATCCTTCCGCTCCGATCTTTTGAGCACGGCTTAAGAGCAAGCGCTTTGCACAGGCGTTTGAGCTGTGCGATGATGCCGCGTCAGGTAAGCGAGCTTCTGGACGGACCTAAGGCCGATGATGCCGGACGGTACCCCGGTGGTGGGCCCGACCCGGTACGCAAACATTTACACGAATACCGGTCACGGCACGCTGGGGTGGACGATGGCTTGCGGCTCAGGCCGTGTGCTCGCAGACCTGATCTCCGACCGGGCGCCAGACGTCTCCCACAAGGATCTCGCCATCGATCGATACCGGGACGAATGGCGATTCCAGGCGGCATGAACAGGTGCGCTCAAGCCCCCCGGGGTTCGTCGGTCTGACTATACGGGTTAGAACGTCGGCGGCGTGCAGGCGCTCACGACTTCGCAAGGCACCGGGCCGACGCATCGAAAGCGGTGGGGCCTCCAGCTTTCGAAATAATAGGCATCGCCCGGCCCAAGAATCCGCCGCTCGTCGTCGACGGTGACTTCCAGCCGTCCGCTCAGGATGATCCCGCCTTCTTCGCCTTGATGCGTCAGCGGAACCTTGCCCGTATCGGCGCCGGGTTCATACCGTTCCTTGAGTATCAGGAGCGCCCGGCCCAACAGGTTGTTTCCGACCTGGCGGAAGGAGATCTTCCCCTTTCCGATTTCGACCAGTTCATCGGAGCGGTAAAAGGCCTGCTTCGGCTTCTCGGGCTCCAGAGCGAAGAACTCCGCCAACCCGATCGGGATGCCGTCCAGGATGCGTTTGAGCGCACCGACGGAAGGGTTGGTCTGGTTGGATTCGATCAACGAGATCGTCGAATTGGTAACGCCCGCGCGCTTGGCGAGCTCGCGCTGGGACAGGTTATGCAGCCCCCGAACATAGCGCAGTCGACCGCCTAGATCGAATTCCATCTCATTACCGCCAGCCGTGTGTTTGGGTTGTTCGAAATAAGACAAACATACGGCTATGCGACCAAGAATATCAATGGTTTAATGGAACAAAGAAAAGGACTTGTTGATGTTTCGCACTCATGGCCATGATCTGCTATCGAAAGGATCTCGGTCATGAATGCTCCACAGAGACACAACAGCTTCCGGCTCGACAGCTACTGGATGCCATTTACGGCAAACCGCCAGTTCAAAGCCTCGCCCCGTCTGCTCGCGAAGGCGGAAGGAATGTATTACACGAGCGACGACAATCGTCAGATCCTCGATGGCACGGCAGGCTTGTGGTGCGTGAACGCCGGTCACGGCCGTCGCGAGATCGCTGATGCGGTAGGGAGGCAGCTTTCCACATTGGATTTCGCCCCTTCTTTCCAAATGGGACATCCGATTGCCTTCGAGTTCGCCGAGCGTCTTGCCGAGATCGCGCCGGGCGGGCCGAGTGCCTGTCTCGACCGGGTGTTCTTTACCGGATCAGGGTCGGAGTCCGTCGATACCGCTCTGAAGATCGCCATCGCTTATCAGCGCGCAATCGGCCAGGGAACGAGAACCCGTCTGATCGGGCGCGAGCGCGGCTACCACGGCGTCGGCTTCGGCGGAATTTCGGTCGGCGGCATCGTTAACAACCGCCGCGTATTCCCCCAGCTTCCCGGTGCTGATCATCTGCGGCACACCCATGATCGGGCTCGCAATGCTTTCGTGAAAGGACAGCCTGAGCATGGCGCCGAACTCGCCGATGATCTCGAACGCCTCGTCGCCCTCCATGGGGCCGAGACGATCGCTGCCGTGATCGTCGAGCCGGTGGCAGGTTCAACCGGCGTTCTTATCCCACCGAAGGGGTATCTCGAGCGCCTGAGAGCGATCTGCGATCGCCACGGCATCCTGCTGATCTTCGATGAAGTCATCACGGGCTTCGGGCGTCTTGGCGCCCAGTTCGCCGTCGACTACTTTGGCGTCATCCCAGACCTCGTCACAACGGCCAAGGGCCTGACCAACGGGGCCATTCCCATGGGTGCCGTGTTCGCCAGCCGGAAGGTTCACGACGCGCTGATGCAGGGGCCCGAAGCCCAGATCGAGCTGTTTCACGGTTATACCTATTCAGGCCACCCGGCAGCCTGCGCTGCAGGATTGGCGACGCTCGCCATCTACCGCGAGGAGAGCCTGCTCACCCGCGCATCCGAGATCGAGAGCTACTGGCACGATGCCATCCACGGCCTGAAGGGGCTGCCGCATGTCGCGGACATCCGGACCATCGGTCTCATCGCCGGGATCGAGCTGGAAAGCCGCGCCGGAGCTCCGGGGGGCAGGGCATACGATGCCTTCGTCGACTGCTTCGAGAAAGGCCTGTTGATCCGCGTTACCGGCGACATCATTGCCCTGTCGCCTCCGCTGATCATCGAGACCTCTCAGATTGATGCCATCATCGAGACTTTGTCGGATGCCTTGAAGCGGGTCGCCTGATCCCGTCGCTGGTTGGTGGGGCATGTGCATTGCCGCATTTCGAACCGATGCCGTGTCGGAACCCGGACACGGCATCGGCATTTCCTCAGCTCATTGGGCGAAGGTGTGGGCCTGACAAGCGAACGCCCGCCGAAGGCGGGCGGGTCTGAAATCTGGAACCGTAGCTGCTTACGCGAAGGCACCCTGACGGGCGACACGGGTGATGTCGAAGCGGGCAATCCCGAGATCGGCTAGGTCACGGTCGGAGAGCTGCGCCAACTCGCGCACGGTTTCACGGTAGAGTTTGTAGGCGCGGATTTTGGACAGGATGTACGAGACGAACATGGAGATGCCCAGCAGCTGGCCGGTCACCCTGACCGGCGATCGTTGCTATTGCAGGAAGGGCTCGATGCTCGAACGGGACAGGGTCTTGTTGCGAGGCAGCATATAGGGATGCACAAACGCCCCGATGAGAGGCAATTCTGGAGGGCGGTTATGCTTTAATAGCATAAATTTCTGAGAACTGCTGAGTACTCTGTCAGGCTTATTCTAGTTCCATAATGTTTGCTACGAGTCCTTTGCGTGTAGGCGCAAAGTTGAAATGTCGGCACTGAACAATGTCCAAATGCGCTTATACCTGCAGTCGTGGTGCCATTATGCTCTTTTGATCGTTCCGATTTGAAGGCGTGTTAGGTTGTCCGCGCGTTATGTGGATTGTATTCGGACATCCACATCGGCCACTTATCGACCCCGTTCCTCGTTACGTTGTGAACCGAGCACGGTCTGCACTTCGACCTCGAACATCCGATGTCAAACACTTCAAGTCTGAGACTAACGTATGCTGTGCAGCAGCATCATGCCGGCGTCCAACTGCCAACATACTGTCGAAATCCGCGCATGAAGGTTGTCGCCAATGCCGAAGCTGAATGCTGGGGCGAACGCAGGGCGACGAACCCGGCATCGATGAATGGGGTGAATGGCTTCGCGACGATGCCCTTGTCAAAAAACTCCGCTGCCGAATAGGGATCCACGAGGCTGATGCCGCCACCCTCGGCCACAAGAAGACAGGCAATGTGGGATAGAGGCGTTTCGAGCGAGACGGTTCGTGGGATTCCTGAAAGAGCCGTGTCGATCCTGGATCGGAAGAGGGTGCCTCGACCGATCCCAACGAAGCGCTCCCCCTCAAGATCGGCTGGCATAATAGAATCACGCCACGCCAGAGGGTGGTCCTTTGGCATGATTGCGACTGCAGCCACGGGGATAGCCTCGGTCTCCATTCCGATCCGGTCAAGCGGTCCATCAGCATATCCAAAATCAGCCTGACCACTTGCGACCGCGTCGATGACAAGGTGAGACGGGACCCCGCTGATCGAGATATGGACGCCCGGCCTGCGGGTGGAAAACTGGGCCACAAACCGGGTCAAGATGCTCCCGGCAAGTGCCGGCATCGCTGCAATCCTCAGCGAACCAGCCGTCTGGTCGCGGAGCGCCTGAGCGAAGGCTCCGATCCGCGAGAGGCCGACGAACGACCGCTCGACTTCCACAAGGAGGGCTGCCGCTTCAGCTGTGGGAACGACATGGTTCCCACGCCTTTCGAACAGCGTGAGCCCCGTTGCACCCTCGAGGCTCTGAATGAGCCGACTGATGGCCGGCTGGGTCACGAACAGAGCCTCGGATGCACCGGTGATGCTCCCCGTGAGCATCACCATGCGGAAGGCTTCGATTTGACGAGCACTGATATCCATCGGTCTTGGCCTAGCATAACATCAAGACATACTGAGATGAGTAAATCTGATTTGACGTTATGCAAAGGCCCCTATCATTGTGTCCGCTGCAGCATTAGAGACCGTCTCGAACAGACCGGCTGACGGTCGCAAAGCCAGATGAGGAACAAAGACAATGAACACCTTGGGAGTCTTGGGGGCTGCTGCCCTCAGCATTCTAGTGACCGCGAGCGGAGCGGCGGCACCAGAGAAGACCGTCAAGATTGCCACCGAGGGCGCCTACGCGCCGTGGAACTTCACGGGCGCGGGCGGCAAGCTCGAAGGCTTCGAGATCGACCTCGCCAACGATCTGTGCGCCCGCATGAAGGTCAAGTGCGAGATTGTGGCCCAGGACTGGGACGGCATCATCCCGGCCCTTCAGGCCAAGAAGTACGACGCCATCATGGCCGGCATGACGATCACCGATAAGCGTAAGGAGGTGATCAACTTCTCCATTCCGTACGCGGACACACCAAGCGTTTTCCTGACGGCAAAGAACTCGCCGTTGGCCAAGCTCCCGGGCACCAGCCAAGCGTTCAACCTCGGCACCCAGCAGGCGGCTGCCGAGAAGGCTATCGAGGATCTCAAGCCACTCCTTAAGGGCAAGTCCATTGGCGTCCAGACCTCGACCATCCAGGCCAACTTCGCCGACAAGTACCTGAAGGGCACCGCCGAGATTCGCGAGTACAAGACCACGGAGCAGCACGACCTCGACCTCGCGGCCGGTCGCATCGATGCAGTATTCGCGGGAGCAGCCCAGATCATCGGCACCCTCGAGAAGCCCGACTTCAAGGACTATACCGTCGTTGGCCCATCCCTGACTGGTGGCCTGCTCGGCGCCGGCATCGCCGTAGGCCTGCGCAAGGATGAGGCCGATCTCAAGAAGGCCTTCGATGAAGCTATTCAGGGCGCCATCAAGGACGGCACGATCCAGAAGCTCTCGATGAAGTGGTTCAAGACAAACATCACGCCTCAAGGCTGAGGCGCATCATGCCCTGCGGGGCGCTCGCAGGCGCCCCGCATTAGCGGGTGACAGCAATGGTAGTCAGTCGAATACACGCGGAGCCCGACATCGTGGTTGTCGGCGGTGGTCTCATGGGCGCGTGCCTGGCCTGGGGTCTAGCACGGCAGAGCTTGCGCGTCTGCGTGTTGGATGAGGGCGACATCGCGCTACGCGCATCGCGAGCGAACTTCGCCCTGGTATGGGTTCAGGGAAAGGGCCTGGGGTTCCCCGCCTACACCGCCTGGACGAAAGCCGCAGCCGCAGCTTGGCCCCAGCTGGCTTCGGATCTTAAATCCGATACCGGGATTGACGTCGGTCTTGATCAGCCCGGCGGCTTCACCCTCTGTCTATCCGACAGGGAATTGGAGGCCAATGTCGATGCGCTGAAGAAACTGCACAACCAGCCCGGCGCGGTGGCACATCCCTACGAGGTGCTCGATCATGGTCAAACGAGGGCGCTCCTCCCTGCGATCGGCCCTGACGTGAGCGGAGCGATCTACTGCCCCCTGGACGGCCACGTGAACTCGCTCCGCCTCTTTCGGGCTTTGCACACCGCCTTCAAAGCCGGTGAAATCGACTACCGGGCGGATCATACGGTTGACGTGATCGATCCTCAAGCTGGTGGATTCCTGCTGAAAGGGGACTGGGGCGAGATCAGGGCTCCGAAAATCGTCCTTGCGGCTGGCCTAGGGAGCGCCCGACTGGCGCCAATGGTAGGACTGGACGCTCCGCTGAAGCCGAGCCGGGGGCAAATCGTTGTCACCGAAAAGGCCGCTCCTTTCCTCCGCTATCCGGTCGTCACAGTTCGTCAGACCGACGAGGGCGGCGTTATGATCGGCGACAGCGAGGAGGCGGATGGGGCAAGCCTCACGATTGATCATGGAATCTCCTCCGTCATGGCCGACCGAGCCATCCGGATGTTTCCACTGCTCGCAGACCTGAATGTCGTCAGAACCTGGTCGGCCTTTCGGGTCATGACCCTCGATGGCTGCCCTGTCTACGAACAGTCTCGATCCTATCCCGGCGCCTTCATCACGATGGCCCATTCAGGCGTCACCCTGGCCCCCCGACACGCTTACGATCTGGCGCAGGCGATCGCTGCCGGGGTGATCCCGGATGATATTTCGGTCTTCGGAACCAGGAGGTTTCATGTTCCGGCGTGCGCCTGATCGCATCAGGGATCAGGTTACCTTTACTTTCGATGGAATTCTGATCACCGCATCAGCAGGGGACAGCGTCGCTGCCGCACTCCTTGCGGCGGGGATCCGCGCCTCCCGCACGACGCCAGTTTCAGGTGCACCGCGGGGCCCCTATTGCATGATGGGCGTGTGCTTCGAATGTCTGGTCAGGATCGACGGTGTAGGCAATCGGCAGGGGTGCCTTGTCCCGGTTCAGGAAGGGATGACGGTCGAAACCCAGAAAGGTGCGCATGCCCTCTCAGAGGAGCCGGCGCCATGACGTCTGCCACAGGGGGCGAAGTGGCCCAGACGGTCAAAGACCTTGCCGAGACTTATGACGTCATCGTCATCGGTGCTGGGCCTGCCGGATTGTCCGCAGCAACGACGGTATCCACCCTCGGAGCACGGACGCTCCTCGTCGACGAGAACCAGACGCCCGGTGGTCAGATCTACCGGTCCATTCTCCTTGCGAAGACGGCAGATCGTCAGCGTCTGGGAGAGGACTACTGGAAGGGACGGGAGATTGCCGAGACATTCCTCCGCTCGGGAGCTCAGTACGCTCCCGCAACGACGGCGTGGGGTATCGGGCCAGTAAATGATGCAGAAGGCCGGTCCATCGGCCACGAAGTCGGGGTTTCAGCAGGTGGAACGGCGCGCCTGATCCGCGCGAGGCAGGTTATGCTTGCAACGGGTGCCCTTGAACGGCCCTTTCCGATTCCAGGATGGACGTTGCCCGGGGTCATGACGGCAGGCGCCGCCCAGATCGCGCTGAAGACATCTGGCCTCATTCCGGAGGGGAGGGTGGTCATCGCCGGGACGGGACCGCTTCTCTATCTCCTGGCTGCTCAGTTGATTGAAGCTGGCGCAACGGTCGCGGCGGTTCTCGACACCACTCCGCGAAGCCATTGGCTGGAGGCATTGCGCCACCTGCCGACCTTCCTAACCTCGCCCTATATCGTCAAAGGATCACGGCTCCTGCGAACGGTGCTGCGCCGTACGAAAGTGGTTCGGTGGGTCACAGCCTTATCAGCCGAGGGGGCAGAGGAACTGAAAGAAGTTGTGTGGAGAGCCGGCGGGCAGGAGCATCGCATGCCTGCGGACCTTCTCCTGCTTCATCAGGGTGTTGTGCCGAACATCAATTTCTCAAATGCGGTCGGCTGTAAGCATGTGTGGGATGAAGCGCAGCTCGCTTTCCGACCACAGGTCGATGAGTGGTATCAAACCTCCGTTCCCGGAATTTGGATCGCGGGAGATGGAGCGGGGATCCAAGGTGCTGAAGCGGCGGCCCTCCAAGGCTCGCTGGCAGGGCTCGGGTGCGCGGCCCGGCTTGGCTCGATCGACGATGAGGATCGCGAGCGGCGTGCGTCCTCGCTCAAGGTGCAGCTCACGAAAGTCATACGAGGCCGGGAGTTTCTTGATACCCTCTACCGGCCGTCCAAGGCGTTCCGGGCTCCGCAGAATCCTGAGACCATTGTCTGCCGCTGCGAGGAAATCTCCGCCGCCCAGATCCGGGCATCAGTAAGCGCGGGCGCGATCGGCCCGAACCAGATGAAGGTGTTCCTGCGCTCCGGCATGGGGCCGTGCCAGGGCCGGCTCTGCGGACTGACGGTCACGGAACTGATTGCGGACGAACGCGGCGTGAGCCCTGACACCGTCGGCTATTACCGACTGCGTTTTCCGATCAAGCCACTGAGGCTGCGCGAACTGGCTTCGCTGCCGCAGTCGGATGCGGCCAAAGTCGCGGTTCTGGCCGACCTCGCCGATACCCACCATTCGAAGGCCCACTAACCAAGGAAAGTCCAAGTGACTGAGCGACATATTCAAACGCCCATCATGCATCGCGTCGTCGTGCATAACGGACTTGTCTTCGTCGGCGGCACAGTCGCCGACGATATGTCGATTGGACTCGAGGGGCAGACGGAACAGATCCTCGCCAAGTTCGACGGGTATCTCAGGACGGCCGGCACGGACAAAACCCGTCTGCTGTCTGCAACCATCTTCCTGACGGATCTCACCCGAAAAGCCGAGATGGATGCGGCCTGGAAGCGGTGGCTCTCTCCGGAGAATTTCCCTGCGCGAGCCACTGTAGGCGTCGCCGATCTTGGCGAAGATACGCTGGTCGAGATCATGATCACGGCTGCGGGCTAAATCAAACAAACATGCGTCAGGCGAAGGCGACAACTCGTCCGCTTCGACAGAAGCCGAAGCGGGGAACGACTCATGCACCGCGAGCGGGAATGGCCGCAACAGTTGATGCTGTACGGATCCACACATCAACCCGCTACTGCTGCGCCCGGATTGAACTGACGCCGGAACACGTCGCATGCGCCCTGGTAGAAGGTCCGGTGCTCGGCCTTTCGCTAAGGCGTTCCGCGGTTCGCCGCAGCGCGCGTTGAATCTTCGCTGCACTTGGCGTACTATTGCAGCGTGGTGTTGCAACCGGCATCACGAAATTCGCCCTGACAGTGAGCGCCGCACGGCTACCTCTGTCAGGGCGTTTTCGTTTGTGAGCACAGCGGCCTCATAGGTGGCGGGACTTGGCGGAAACCATAGTGCAGGATCACGGTTGCCGTCACTGTCCTCAGCCATGTACGAAGGACGGGCATCTTCAATCCCTTGCAGCCCCTTGGGTGTCATGACTGTTCGCCGCCGCTTTCTGCTCACGCCATCCTTCGCCCGCCTGATCCAGCGCGAGCGGGGTGGGCTGCGCCACCTCGAGGGCTTCTTCCCCGAGCAGCCGGACCGCTCGGCCTGGGTTCGCCTCGAAGACGACAGGGGCCTGTTGATCCTCAAGACGGCCGGCCCTCACGGCGAGGTCGAGGACCATACTGACATCCCGGTGGGCCACGCTCAGGCGCTGCTCGACGTCTGCGCCGGCGAGGTCGACTACACCCGGACCGCCCTGCCGATCGGCGAGGAGTTGGCCCTGGTCGACGCGCTGATCCGGCCCCGTGTCCTGCACCTCGTCACCGTGGAATTCGCTTCTGACGGGGAGGCGAGGGACTTTCGTCCGCTTGAATGGTTCGGGCCTGAGGTGACGGCGGATCCCCGCTATGCCAATCAGGCGATTGCCCGCAGAGGGCTTGACGAGAAGCCGCAGATCCCCCTGTCCGATGCGGCGCTCGACAGCCTGATCGATACCCTGGAAGGCCGCTTTTCTGGCCAAGCACCGACACCCCGACCCAGGGCCAAGCAGGGGCCGGTGACCCGGGCCAAGGCGCAGGCCCGCGGTGAAACCGTCAAGGTCAACCTCGACGAGATCGAGGCCGCCATGAGGCGCGAGATCGAGAAAACCCGCCACAAGACCAAACCCGAGTAGGCGACGGCCAGCCGATGCCTGACGTTCACTCGCCCATACGGCACCACCTGGTGCTCTATCGGCGTGATCCGGAACAGGGCGGGGCACGCTTCTTCAGCCTGATGATCGAGCGGGACCTGTTCGGCACGATCCGGTTGGTTCGCAATTGGGGCTTCGTTGGCTCCAAAGGGCAGGAGCAAGTCGAGATCTTTCCAGATGAAGCCGCAGCCGCTCAGGCTTTGGAGGCTTGGGCCGCAGCCCAGCGGCGGAAGGGCTATATGGATCTCTGAAGCAAATCAAGCGGTCCTGTGATTTCACAAGTCCCGTTCCGTAACAGCGATCGAAGGCTCGGACTCTGGAGCAAGCCCTTGAGAAGGGTAGACTATCGAGTGGCGTTCCGACGGCAGTGTCGAGACCTTGAGATCGGCCGGGCGGGGTCCCGTTGTGATCGTCAGCCCAAGTGTCTGCGCCTGTTTTGTGGCCGATCAGCCATGCCTATGGAGCAGCGGGAGTCACATATCCATCATGAGGGCTTTCACGTCATCCTCGAGGTTCCCGCCATCGCCGAGTGCTTCCCGTTAGGCAGTCTCATAGAGGCCGGACGGATTTTTAACGGCGCCGCACCCTGCGAACAAAATTAAACTTTTAACGTTAGCGCAGACCGACGGAGAAAGGCGAGGCATTCCAGCGAATCCCTGCGGCAGGGTCCCAAAAAATAGCTGCTGGTTAACCAAAGTAGTTATCGACGGGCCTGCGGCACTGCCTAAGGTAATGGTCTTAGTCGATGAGTACACCATGCCAACGAAACGTCGGCAGAACTCGTTCTTGCCTCACCGATTGCCGCGGGATCACCGAGCGAACCGTATTCTGGGTTCTCTGGATGAGGCGGATTATTCCATTCTTGAACCAGACCTGCAGGCAGTGATCCTCCCACGCGGAACGGTTCTCTACGAGCCTGGTGATCCAATCCAATACACCTACTTCCCTCATGATGCGATTGTCTCGCTTATTGATGTCATGGAGGATGGCCGGCACGCCGAGGTCGCGATTTTCGGCTGCGAAGGGTTTTTCGGACTGCTAAGCTCCTTCTTCAGCCGGGAGGCCTTCGGCCGCTATGTTGTTCAGATACCCGGCAGCGCCTCACGCATTCCCGTCGAAGCTATGCACCAAGTTATGAAGTCCAGGCTTGAGATCCGACACCTAGTCCTTGCCTATAACGAGGCATTGATCGCCCAAGCCTATCATAGCGTTGCCTGCAATGCCTTGCATGCTGTCGAGGCTCGGTGTTCGCGTTGGATCCTCACCACCCGCGATCGCCACGATGAGGACGCCTTACCCCTGACGCATGAGTTCCTAGCTGAAATGCTTGGCGTCCAGCGTTCCACCGTTAGCAGTATTCTCCGAAGCTTTCAGCATTCGGGGCTCATCGAGCAGCGCCGCGGTGTGATTGTGATTGTTGATCGAGGTGGGCTGGAGCGCGAGGCATGCGAATGCTACCACAAGATTCATGCCCGCTTCCGACAACTGACTATGCCTCGCCAGAAGTGATCCGACAGCGATTTCCGGGTCCATCTTACGAGGCTAGATCACGGATTCTGGTTCGGAGAGCTTTTGGGGTGCCAGCGTGACGAACGGGGTGCGCTCATCCGAGTCCCGAATGCAGAGGTTGGTTATCTTACCGGCAACTCGATCACTTGGTTGATAGCTCCGTCCAGCATGTAGCGCGCATTCCAGAGATAGTCCTCGACGGCGACATTCGCACCATCGGGAATACTGGACGCCGCGGCGTCCAGGACGTATGCAGCGAAAGTTCAAGAGAGATTGAAAGCTTACGAGGACTGCTGCCGCCGGATAGGCGCTTGAGGAATTCCTGAGCCGCGATAACGCGGACGCGCCTGTTCCCGACCTAGCGCGGTAGAAATACATAGGCATTTCGTCAAATCGCGACGTTACTGATAAGGTATTCTTTGATGACACTGGCGGAAACCAACCGCTTAATGATTGACGTCAGATTGCCGCATTATCCACGAGCTAAAAAAGTACTCGCTCTTCCGAGGGCGCTTCAGGGATCGGCCTGTAGGGGCAAATACGGTCTAATGCGTCGCGAACACGGATATAAGACCGAGCGCGGCCCGTTTCAGGTGTGATGTAGCTTGGCCACAGAAGTCGATGGCCATAGGCCACCAAATGAACCTTTTCGATCAGCAGGCATAGCCAACAATGCGGCTGTGAACAAATGCCGAGTACCTAGTGGCGCCCATATTGTCGAACTCTGTTCGCCTGATGGCAGTCATCGTGACCTCAGCGTTGAAATCCGAGCATCGTCGAAACTGGCGCCTTGCGGCCCTGGACCCTGCGGATATGGCGCAGCTTGAGCCGCATCTAGAGGTCGCAGACCTGTCGAAGGGCATGATCCTCTACGAATTCGGCGACACGATCAGCTACACTTACTTCCCACACAACGTGATCGTCGGCGTAATCAACGTCATGGAGAGTGGCGAATTCGTTGAAGTGACTGGTGGGAGGGAATGGCTAGCTTCATCAGCGTCATTGTCGCGCGTGAGGTCTTCGGACGCTACAAGGTGCAGATACCCGGCACCGCCTCCCGGATTGCACTGGAGCGGATGGAGGACGTGGTGCGGGCCTGTCCCAAGGTACGCCGGCTGCTTCTCAGCTACACCGAAGCGCTGCTGGCCCAGACCTTCCAGACCGTCTTCCGCAACTCCGTTCATAAGGTCGAGGTCCGATGCTGCAACTGGATCCTGACCACCCGGGATCGGGTGGATGCCGATCTTCTACCCCTGACCCAGGCCGATCTCGCCGATTTTCTAGGCGTCCAGCGGTCAACGGTCACCACTGCTCTCGGTACGCTTACGCCTCAGGCGCGAGGCCTGATTGCCCAGCAGCGCGCTGGCATCAGCATCGCCAATCGGAAGGGCCTCGAGGCGAAGACCTGCGAATGCTACGATCGGATCCGTCAGATCTACGCCCGATTGCTGCCCGCGCCACCATCCAGGGGCTGAGCTCAATTAATCAATTCGCCAAGGAGGCCACCGATCCATGGTTCTCATGGCCCGACGCTAAAAAGATGATCCGATCATGCTCCTGCCCCGCTTTCTCCTAAGCAGTTTAGTTGTGAGCCATGCAAGGAACTCGGATCATCGCACCAGAGGTGACACAGCTAAACCGACGCCCCTCAAAAGTTGCGCGGACCTGATCGTCAACGACAATCTTCATCGCCAATTTCTCAGCCATTCAGAGCAGCAGTTCTCTCTTCCGGTAAGCGCTGAGACGCCCATATGGCGGCCTGAGTGCGATTCTTCACCCCAATCTTGCGCAGGATCGACTTCACATGGACCTTGACGGTTGCTTCGGCGATTTGCAGGTTGTGGGCGATGACCTTATTGGGGGCTCCATCTCTCAAGTAATTCAGGACCTGGACCTCTTTCACCGAAAGTTCGCCAGGATTCAATACAAGCACCTTCGGTTCTAGCTTGTTGGTTTGGGCTGGCTCTTTCCGAACTTGAGGATGACACCCCATAATCGCGCGCAGGGTTGCAAAGGGTATAACACTCTGGCCCAGCATGACCAATTCAAGATTCTTGACGAGAACGGCAGGGCTACTTGCGCTCAAACAGAAACCGTTCACGCCAGCTTCAAAACCGAGCCTCATGAAGTCTAGGTCGAATTGGTCTACCAGAACGACAATACGCATCTTCGGAGCTTGACATCGCACCTGCCGAACGATCTCGAGAACACGCTCGGGGTTCTGGCGAGCTTCGACCAAAGCCAACGCAGTGTCTGGAACTAACCCTCTGAACCGTCCACGACCGGTAACAGATACGATCTCGGCAATGATGAAGGGGCTATCCGACAAAATCTGCTGAAGCTCGGAGCGTAGTAAGGCGTTGTCACAGATCAGCGCCGTCGGGATTGATTGGGTCAGATTAGTCGACGGGTATTCCGGCGGAGACTGGCGATTGTGAGTTAGTATTTGGGATGACATTCTTATCCCGCGCAGGGCGTTCCACCTGTGGCGATCTAACCCGTCGAAGGCCGAGACTTCGAAAAGAAGTCACGACTGGTTATGGGGTGATCTAAAGTTTCATTTATTACATCAGTATTGAAGGTAATTGCCCGAAACTGACACGTCTGTCTGTCGGGTAGGCGACAAAACGAGCATTTTATTGCCACAGCCGGGCAAGTCTGCCCTGGGGCTTGTTCAAGCGCTGTGGTGCATGACAAATTATGCCAGATGCGAATGCTTCTCTACATCGTTAGCGGTGTTGTGCGTCGGAGGGTTGATAGACCAGCCTCTTGATCTCAAACACCACCGCCGTGACAAAAGCGAAAAGCAGGAGAAAGCCCAGAATTGTCTTAAACGTGCCATCCTGGACTCCGGGGTTCATTCCAATCAAAGCGAACAACAGCAAAGCTGGGATGCCAAGTGTGACGACGGTCAGGATGAAGAGGGATTGAGGCGTTTCTCAGCTTGGTGGAACCTCGACGCCATCGGCTCTCTCCTAACAGCCTTCGCCTGTTCAGGGGTATCCCTTACGGGATCTGAGTGAAACTGAGGAGCAATGCTCGATAAGTGCTCTCCGTCCTCACGGTGCCCGCCGTGGGTCCAGGAATCGCGGGAGGGCTCGGAGCCTCCCGTTCTGCGCTGGCTCGCATCTCAACCTCGGCGCTAGGCTGGGGTAAGTCGCTGGGGATTTTTGGCTCAATCTCGGCCGGAGCCCGATCATTCACCAATGTGACCGCCTGCTCTGCCTCATCTCTTCGTTGGAAGCTAGGCTCTTCTAACGCGCTCCGGCTACGTGCTGCCGCTTGGCTGCCATGTCCGCAACGCCGTTCGTCTTCTACAGGCGGCAGGCTCGGGGCGGTATTCCTTCCAAGGCTTTCCAATACCTTATTGGATGTGTCTGTCCTTGCAGTTGCTACGACCTGACTTGCCTTGCGCATTGGCGCTGAGCGCCACTTGCGGAGCGCTGATTTCGACCTCGTACCAACCCCGTCACTTTCCTGTTTCGGAGTTGCACGTCGCTTTGGTCGCTTGGGAGTCTTGGAGATATCCAGAGAAAGAGCAGATGCCTTGGCTCCTGATCGTGCCCCATGGCGTGGTGTAACTGACGGTGTGTTACCGCGATCACCGGCCAGGGCCGGGATGATCAGATTGCTACGGCGGCAAGCTGACCACGAGATCATCGCTCATCGTCGCCATTGT
>Ga0182742_1002059_pt1 | contig 23386 bp, 18 predicted proteins | sample eDN5th37CBELigMG_FD_128880 | JGI IMG/M metagenome (GOLD analysis project Ga0182742, IMG submission 128880) | Enriched Miracle-Growth compost microbial communities from Emeryville, California, USA - eDNA 5th pass 37_C BE-Lig MG (version 2)... ... | reverse complement strand
TTCCGATAGCCTCGGTATCGGCTCTGCCACCGGGCACTGCGCGCACCGCTCTGGAAGCCCACGGCATCCGTGCCTGGCTCGGCATCCCCTTGTGGCAGAAGGGCCAGCGCGTGGGCCTGCTCGGATTCGACCTAACCCGAGGCCCGCGTGACTGGAGCGCCGACGGCCTGCAGCACCTGCGGATCGCGAGCGACATCTTCGCCCATGCGCTGGAGCGGCAGCGTGCCGAGATGGAGCGCGCGGCACTGGCAATACGGCTGGCGCAGGCGGAGCGGATGGAGGCGATCGGCACGCTTGCCGGCGGGATCGCGCACAATTTCAACAACATTCTCGGCGCCATCCTGGGCTATGCCGAGATGGCGGCCCAGGCACTGACGGCCGGCTCCCAGGTCCACCGGCATGTCGAGGCGGTGCATACTGCCGGGATGCGCGCGAAGCTGCTGGTCGACCAGATCCTGACGTTCAGCCGCCGCGGCGAGGGCAACCGGACGCCGGTCGGGATGGCACGGCTGATCGAGGAGACGACCGGGCTCCTGAATGTCGTGCTGCCGGCAACCGTGAAGGTCGAAATCGATCGGCTCGACGCCAATGCCTTGGTGATGGGCGATCCGGCGCAGCTTCAGCAGATCATCATGAACCTCTGCACCAATGCCGCACAGGCGATGAACGGTGTCGGCCGGATCAGCCTCGCCATCTCGGTTGTGGAGACTGCCGGACAGCGCAACTTATCCCATGGCACGATGCCGGCCGGGCGCTACGTCCGCATCGGCGTCAGCGACGAGGGCCATGGCATCGATCAGGCGACGCTTCAGCGGATCTTCGAGCCGTTCTTCACGACCAAGCCATCCAGAGGCGGCACGGGGCTGGGCTTGGCCACCGTTCATGGGATCGTTGCCGACCATGGCGGGGCGATGAACGTGCTGAGCCGCCCGGGCCAGGGAACGGTGTTCGAGGTCTATCTGCCCGCAACCGCCGAAGCCGACCTCCCCCTGCTGCCGGTGGATCCATCCCGCGGGGATATTCCGTTCGGCGCTGGCCAGGTCGTGCTGCTGGTCGACGACGAGGAGATGCTGGTGTCGCTCACGGAGGAGATCCTGGCGGGCCTCGGCTATGAACCGGCAGGCTTCACCGACCCGTTACGGGCGGTTCAGGCCTTCGAGGCAGACCCCGAACGCTTCGATCTCGTCCTGTCCGACATGGTCATGCCCGGCATGACCGGCGACCAGCTCGCCGATCGCATCACCCTCCTCCGGCCGGACGTGCCGGTCGTCCTGATGACCGGTTATGGCGACCTCGTCGCGCCGGAACGACCCGCGGGACGGGACGGTCATCCGGTCCTGCGCAAGCCGCTCTCCTCGATGGACCTGGCCAGGGAGCTGGCCCGGCGCCTGCCCTCAGGAGGCATGCACCCCGCGAACGTGGGCTTAAGCCGCTGATCGTCGAACCGACGGACATGATGCTCTATTCCTTGCGCGACTGCGGCGCCTTCACATGGCAGCCGTCCACCAACGATCAGCGACAATGCCAGCGCCCTCGACGACGCTCAGCGGCCGGCTGCTTTGAGGCCTTGGCCGACGATCTAGGTGCCGTCTTGCGTATGGCGGCGGGGCACAAGGCCGAACCGAGTGCTGCGATCCTGGACAGTCGGACGCGACGGTCCTCGCCCGAAAGCGGCGACTGAGCCGGCTACGGCGGAGCCGAGCGCAAGAAGGGATCCGAGTTCCCCCTGGCCGTCGACCCGCTCGGCCATTTCCTGGCCCGGCACGTCACGCCTGCCAACACCGACAACCGTGCCGAAGTGGGCGCCTTGCCTGGGCAGGGCAGGACGCCACGGGGCAGGACATCGATCTGGCCTGCGTCGATCAGAACTGCACCGGTCAACAGGCCGCGGAAGCGGCCAGAGCCCATGAGATCGACCGCGAGGTCGTCAAGCTGGCCGAGGTCAAACGCGGTTTCGTCCTGCTGCCGCGGTGCCCTTGGCGGTCTGCCGACCGCCGTCCCTGTGGGAAGCGGATCATCGGCCTGCTGGCCGATGATGGGGGTGGAGAGATCCTGCGCCTGGGCGACCCGCCTTTGGCGTCTGGGGAAGCACGACGAGCGCTACGTCAGCACCTTCACCGACCTCCACCTCGGCGCGTGCACCTGCATCATGCTCACGCATGACCGCCCGACTTAGGGCAGGTCCATAATAGGCTCTAGCTGCAAGACCGACTTCGTCATGCTCCGCACCACCGCCTCCCGTCCGGGGCTCCTTCCAGGCGCGGCCAGCCTCCCGGTCAGCCAGAGGTTTCAACAGAGCGAAACGGGCTCTGAGCACAAGATGTGGCTCTCGATGATATCAACGCCGATTGGGGCGCTTGTCAGCAATCAGGTCCTGGTCATCGATCTCGAAGCCGGTATCGCGCAAGGCGCACAGGACGAGGTACCGGGCGTTGACACATGAACCGTCGAAAGGCGCGGTGTGTCCTGCGAGTGCCGGTCAGGCGACCGCACAGTGATCGGCTGAGCATGGCGGATCGGCTTGTTCACGACCAGGATGCGCAGGGCGAATTCGGTCGATCATGGCCCGAACGTTCGCGCCACAAGGAGGTCATCGTCCCGGCACGTCAACCGGGAGATGATCATCTCGGCAGAGCACGCTGACCTCGGCCGTTGGCCTCTTGCCACGCGATCGGGCCATGGGTGCTGATCTTGGCGACATGGCGCTCACGCTCGCTACCGCCAAGCGCCCTGCCGGTGTCCGATGGAGGAGGAAGCAGGCGGGACGATGATCCTGACTGGTGAGCACGGCGGCCGGTCATCCATGCTGGCAGCCGCAACGTACTGACGAACCGGGTCATGTGGCGTCACTTCGTCCAGTTTCGATTGAACTGGACGATCTTGACGATTGCTGGCCTGATTTTGTCAGTTCCCGATTCATGGACCGTTGGAAGCTGGCAGCAGATCGCGAGGCGAGAACATGCTGCGATCGGCGATGCGGTTCGCCGTCCGACCCGCACCAATACAGCGCCAGTCGTGCCGGCAGAACCACTGCTCGGCCTCATTGAGTGGCAAGAATCATTTGGATCCGATGCTGCACAAGGCCCAGAATATTCGAGCTTCTCATACTTCCCGGTGTGCAATATAGTACCCGCTGGGGATCCGGGGGGCCATCGTCCCCGCCAACGCAGAGGACGCTCGGGCAATGAAGAGCACCTGGGTGGGCGGAAAACCGCGGGCTAATCTTCACGCCAGTCCCTGGCGCTGGATCCGGATACTCGCCATGCTGACCCTTCCAGCGGGGCTCGCTGCCTGCGATGCGGAGCCGGAGGCAGCAGTACCGGAGGTCCGGCCGGTCCGGACGGTCACGGTCGAGAAGCGCGCGGCCGGCATGCCGGTGGTCCTGACTGGCCGTATCGAGGCCGAGGACGAGGTAGCGCTGGCCTTTCGCCTTTCGGGACGCATGATCGAGCGGCCGGTGGCCCTGGGTACCAGGGTCGAGCCCGGCGACGTGATCGCCCGGCTGGAGCCACACAACGAGCTCAACGCGCTGCGGGCGGCAGAGGCCAATCTCACGGCTGCCGAGGGCCAGCTGGTCGAGGCGCGGGCGGAGTTCCGGCGCCAGCAGACCCTGGCCGAACGCGGCTTCGCGGCACAGGCTGTCTATGACCGGGCCCGCCAGGCACTGCAGACCGCGCAGTCGGCGGTGGATTCGGGCCGGGCGCTGCTGAAGAATGCCCAGGATCAGGTGAGCTTCACCGAGCTCGAGGCCGATGCCGAAGGTGTGGTGACCACCATCGGTGCCGAGCCGGGCGAAGTTGTTCAGACCGGGCAGATGATCGTCCGGCTGGCTCGTCAGGGCGGACGCGACGCGGTATTCGACGTGCCAGCCCAAGTGATCCGCTCCGCCCCGGCCGATCCGGTCATCGCCATCACCCTGACCGAGGACCCATCGGTGGTCGCCACCGGGCGGGTCCGCGAGGTCGCACCCCAGGCCGATCCGGTGACCCGCACCTTCGAGGTCCGGGTCGGGCTGGCCGACCCGCCGCCGGACATGCGGCTGGGTGCCACCGTGACCGGGCGGATGGAGGTCGACCAGGGCGAGATCATCGAGCTGCCGGCCTCCGCCCTCACTCAGCACGAGCGCCAGCCCGCGGTCTGGGTGGTCGATCCGGCAGAACAGACCGTGGCCTTGCGCAGCGTCGACGTGCTGCGCTTCTCGCCAGGTGCAGTGGTGGTGGCGGCCGGCATCGATCCCGGCGAGACGGTGGTGACCGCGGGCGTGCAGGCGCTCCATCCCGGGCAGAAGGTCCGCCTGCTCGAGCCCGCGTCGTGAGCGGGTTCAATCTGTCCGGCTGGGCGCTGGGCAACCGCTCCCTGGTCGTCTACCTCATGATCGTGGCCGTGCTCGCGGGCATCGCCGCGTTCATCGGCATCGGCCGCAACGAGGACCCGGCCTTCACCATCAAGACCATGGTGGTGCATGCGGCCTGGCCCGGCGCCACGCTGGAGGACACTGCCCTTCAGGTCACCGAGCGGATCGAGCGCAAGCTGCAGGAGCTGCCGGGCCTGGACACGCTGCGCAGCCAGACCCGACCGGGTCTGGCCACCATCTTCGTCGATCTCGAGGGTTCGGTGACGGCACCGGAGATCCCGGCGATCTGGCAGCAGGTGCGCAACGACATCGGCGACATCCGCCACACCATGCCGGCAGGACTGGTCGGGCCGTTCTTCAACGACCGGTTCGGCGATACATTCGGCATCATCTACGGCTTCACCGCCGACGGCTTCACCCATCGCGAACTGCGCGACCAGGTGGAAGCGGTCCGCTCGGAGCTGCTGCACGTCCCGGACGTCTCGGTGATCGAGATCATCGGCGCACAGGACGAGGTGATCTTTGTCGAGTTCTCGATGGAGCAGCTGGCCAGCTTAGGGGTCGACCGGCAGGCGCTGCTGGCGGCCCTGCAGACCCAGAACGTGGTCCGGCCGGCAGGCGTCATCCAGACCGGCGACGAGCGGATCTCGGTGCGGGTCACCGGCGCCTTCCAGTCCGAGCGCGACATCCTCGACATCACCTTCGTGGCGGGGGGGCGGATGCTCCGGCTGGCCGACATCGCGACGGTCCGGCGCGGCTTTGCCGACCCGCCGCAGCCGATGTTCCGGGTGAACGGCCAGGACGCGATCGGGCTCGGCATCGCGATGCGCGACGGCGGCGACATCCTGGCGCTCGGCCGCAACATCAAGCAGGCCATGGCCAGGATCACGAGCGACCTGCCGGTCGGCATCGAGCCGATCCTGGTGGCGGACCAGCCGGTCACGGTCGATCTCGCGATCGGCGAGTTCACCACCTCGCTCTGGCAGGCGATCCTGATCATCCTGATGGTGAGCTTCATCAGCTTGGGGGTGCGGCCGGGCTTGGTGGTGGCACTCGCGATCCCGCTCACGCTGGCGATCGTGTTCCCGCTGATGCAGGCGTTCGCCATCGACATGCAGCGCATCTCGCTGGGCGCCCTCATCATCGCCCTGGCGCTGCTGGTCGACGACGCCATGACCACCACCGACGCCATGCTCACCCGGCTGGCCGCCGGCGACGACAAGGTGGCGGCGGCGAAGTTCGCGTTCCGCCACTATGCGTTCGCCATGCTGGCCGGCACCTTCGTCACGATCGCCGGCTTCGTGCCGGTGGGCTTCGCCCAAAGCTCGGCCAGCGAATACACTTTCTCGCTGTTCGCCGTGGTGACCATCGCCCTGCTGGCCTCCTGGCTGGTGGCGGTGATCTTCGCGCCGCTGCTGGGCGTGGCGATCCTGACCCGGCCGAAGCAGGCGGTCGCAACCACGCCGCGCGTGGTGCGGTGGTATCGTCGTCTGCTGATCACGGCACTGCGGCTGCGCTGGGTGACGATCGCGATCACGCTTGCTTTGTTCATCGGCTCGATCCTGCTCCTGCCGCTGATCCCCAGGCAGTTCTTCCCCTCGTCCGACCGGCCGGAGCTGGTGGTCGACCTGACCCTGCCGCAGAACGCCTCGATCTACGCCAGCCAGACGATGACCAGCCGGTTCGACGACCTGCTGGAAGACGATCCCGATGTGGTGCGCTGGAGCACCTATGTCGGGCGGGGGGCCATCCGCTTCTACCTGCCCCTCAACGTCCAGCTGCCCAACGACTTCTTCTCCCAGGCAGTGATCGTGGCGGCCGATGTCGAGGCGCGCGAGCGGCTGCAGCAGAAGCTGGAGCAGGCGCTGGCCGAGCGCTTCCCGGAACTGGTCAGCCGGATCTACCCGCTGGAGCTGGGCCCGCCGGTGGGCTGGCCGGTGCAGTACCGGGTGAGCGGCCCGAACCTCGACCGGGTGCGCTCGATCGCCCTGGACCTGGCCCAGCTCGTCGCGGCCAGTCCGCGGGTCGAGACCGTCAATTTCGACTGGATCGAGCCCACCCGGGAAGTGCGCGTCCATATCGACCAGGAGCGCGCCCGGCTGCTCGGGCTCAGCACCGACGCAGTGTCCGGCGTGCTCAACGCGGTGCTCACCGGCACGCCCGTCACCCAGCTGCGCGACGACATTTATCTGGTCAACGTGGTGGCGCGGGCCACGGACGAGCAGCGGGTCTCGCTCTCGACCCTGTCCACCCTGCAGGTCCCGCTGCCGGGCGGCCGGACCGTGCCGCTCAGCCAGTTCGCCAGCTTCGAGTACACCCAGGACTTCCCCCTGATCTGGCGGCGCGACCGCGTGCCGACGCTGACGGTCCAGGCGGATGTGGTCCCGGGCGAACTGCCGGAATCGGTGGCCGACGAGCTGGCGGACGGGGTCGCGGATCTCGGTGCCCAGCTGCCGCAAGGCTACCGGATCGCCGTAGGCGGCACGGTGGAGGAGAGCGCCAAGTCGCAGGCCTCGGTGGTCGCGGTGGTGCCCGCCATGCTGTTCATCATGCTGACCGTGCTGATGGTGCAGCTGCGCAGCTTCCAGCGCCTGTTCATCGTGCTGACCGTGGCTCCGCTGGGGCTGATCGGGGTGGTGCTGGCCCTGCTGGTGTCCGGCCGGCCGCTGGGCTTCGTCGCCATCCTCGGCATCCTGGCGCTGATCGGGATCGTCACCAAGAACGCGGTGATCCTGATCGGCCAGATCGAGAGCGAGCGTCGGCAGGGACGGAGCGCCTTCGACGCGGTGGTCGAGGCCGGCACCGCGCGCTTCCGGCCGATCATGCTGACCGCGATCTCCACCGTGCTCGGCATGATCCCGATCGCACCCACCGTGTTCTGGGGGCCGATGGCCTTCTCGATCATGGGCGGGCTGCTGGTCGGCACCGTCCTGACCCTGATCTTCCTGCCGGCCGTTTATGTCGCCTGGTTCAGCCTGCGCGGCAGCCCGGCCCCAGTCGAGGCACCGGCGGTGCCATCCAGCGCCGCCAGCGGATGAGGAGACGACCGATGATCACGACCAGAGCGCGCCTATGGCCCGTTGCCCTCGTGATGCTGGGGGCCGCCTGGGTACTGCCCGGTGCGGCGGGCGCGCAGGATGCCCCGCCCGCCTATGACTGGGGGCGGCTGGCCTTCGATACCGCCGACACCGACGGCGACGGCCTCATCAACGAGGCGGAGATGACCCGTGATGCCGCGGCCGGGTTCGCGGCACTCGACAAGGACGGCAGCGGCACCCTCTCGCCGATGGAACTGGGCGAGCATGATCCGGCCCTGTTCGCCAAGGTCGATGCGGACGGGGATGGGCTCCTCACCTTCAAGGAGGTGATGACCAACAAGGTCCGGGCATTCGACCAGGGTGATCGGGACGACGATGGCGGCCTGAGCTTCGACGAGATGGTCACGATCGTCGATATCGAGACAGGAGAAGCGCGATGAACCCCGCCAACCCGACGCGCCGGCCCCGTAGCGTCACGATCGTCCTGGCGCTGCTGGCCTCCGGCGCTCTCGTCGGCTGCGAGAATGGCGGCGGCGGGACTGCGTCGCCGGGCGTGGGCACGGTGGGTGGTGCGGTTGCGGGTGCCGGGGTCAGCCGGGCGGTGTTCGGCAACAGCAGCTCGGCCATGCTGATCGGCGGTGCCGTGGGCGGCCTTGCCGGCAACATGACCCTGGACCGCCAGGCCGAGGAGCGCCGCCGCCAGCAGGCGGTCGAGGACCGGCGGACCGCCCAGCAGCTGCAGCTCGACTTCGAGCGCCAGCGGGCCCTGCAGGAGGAGCAGACCCGGCTCGAGATCGAGGAGCAGCGCCTGTTCCGCGAATGGCAGCGCGAGCGGACCGGCAGCTGACACGCGGGCACGACCGGATGCGCCCGGCTGGAGCTGAATGGATGCAGGGCGCATGAGCCGGCTTCGCCGGATCGGTGCACGGACGGGCTGGGCGGCCAAGCGGGTAGCGCTGCTCATGCTGATCGCGCTCGCCACCTTCCTGGCGACCCGCATCTGGGATTCCCAGCGCGGCCTGCCGCTCGAGGTCTGGCACACCTTCGTGCCCGACGAGCTGAGCGTCGAGGAACTCGACCGGGCCGACTGGGCGGCCTACCTCGCCAGGGAGCAGGAGATCTTCGACGAGCTGCGCGTCAAGGTGACCCAGCAGCTCGAGCCGGAAGACCGCGTTCCGGTCAACCGCTACTTCGACCGCAGCCCGATCTATCCCGGCCGCTTCGCCGACGACTGGAACCGCTCGCACCTGCTCGAGCCGGACGGTCCGCCAAGGGGTGCGGCGGTGCTCCTGCACGGGCTGACCGACGCGCCCTACAGCCAGCGTCATATCGGCCAGCTCTACCGGGACCGAGGCTTCGTCGCACTCATCCCGCGCCTGCCGGCGCATGGCACCGTGCCGGGAGCACTCACCGACATCGAATGGGAGAGCTGGGCGGCGGCGACGCGCCTGGCCGTGCGCGAAGCCAGGCGGCGGATCGGGCCCGACCGGCCGCTGCACCTGGTGGGCTTCTCCAATGGCGGGGCGCTCGCCATGAAGTATGCCCTGGACGCTCTGGAGGACCCGGAGCTGAGCCGGCCGGACCGGCTGGTCCTGATCTCGCCGATGATCGGCATCACCGCCTTTGCCCGGTTCGCCGGCGTGGCCGGCTGGCCGGCGATCTTCCCGGCCTTTGCCAAGGCCGCCTGGCTGGCCGTCCTGCCCGAGTTCATCCCGTTCAAGTACAACTCGTTCCCGATCAACGGGGCGCGCCAGTCCTTCCTGCTCACCCGGGCACTGCAGCCCCGGATCGCCCAGCTGGCACGGGAGAACCGCCTCCATGACCTGCCGCCGGTCCTGACCTTCCAGTCGGTGATCGACTTCACCGTCAGCACCCGCGCCATCATCACCGCGCTCTATGCGCAGCTCCCGGAGAACGGCAGCGAGCTCGTGCTGTTCGACCTGAACCGGACCGTGAAGTTCGGCCCGCTCCTGAACACCCGCGTGGATGCAGTCCTGAACCGGGTCCTGCCGTCCGCACCCAGGGCATTCCGCACCACCATCCTGGCCAATGCCGGGCCCGACAGCCTGGACATGGTCGAGCGGGTCACCGAAGCGGGGTCTGTCGAGGAGCGGACCCGGCCGCTGGACCTGCGCTACCGCAAGGACGTGTTCTCGCTGTCCCACGTCGCCCTGCCCTTCCCAGTGGAGGACGGGCTCTATGGGCTGGACCCAGACCCAACTGAGGATTTCGGCATCCATCTGGGTGCCATGGCGACGCGGGGCGAGCGCGGTGCCCTGATCGTCAGCCTGGACTCCCTGCTGCGCATCACGTCCAACCCGTTCTTTCCCTACATGCTGGACCGGATCGCCGAAGAGCTCCCTCCGTCAGTCGAAGCCGCGACACCACCGCGATGAGCGCCATGCGGATGCGCGAGCTGTACCGCGCGATCTGGCGGGTCACCGGCCGCCAGCAGTTCGTCCTGATCACCCTGTCGGTGCTGGTGGCAGCGGTGGCCGCCCTGCCGCTCAGGTTCCAGCAGCTCGCGATCAACAGCCTCGTCTATGGCGGCGAGGTGCGTCAGCTCGCCTGGCTGTGCGCCGGCTTTCTCCTGGCACTGCTGCTCAGCGTCGGGCTGAAGCTGTTGCTGGGCCTGCGCATGGCGAAGGTGGGTGAGCGGGTGGTCCTGCTGATCCGGGAGCGGCTCTACCGCAATGCCGCCCATGATCGGGCATACGAGGCGGGCGACGCGCCCTCACCCGGGACGCTGGTCGCGATGGTCTCGGCCGAGGCCGAGGCGGTCGGCTCGTTCGCGGGTGCGGCGATCGCTTCGCCAGTCGTGCAGATCGGCACGCTGGCGAGCGTGATCGGCTTCATCGTGGGGAGCCAGCCATGGCTGGGTCTGCTGGCACTGGTCGTGGTGGTACCCCAGACGGCGATCGTGGTGATCGTCCAGCACCGGATCAACCTGCAGGTGCGGGCACGGGTCCAGTCCCTGCGCGATGCATCAGGCCGGATCTCCAAAGGCGACCTGACGACCGTGGACGATGCGGTGGTCCAGGACTTTCACGACATCTTCCATATCCGCTGCCGGATCTTCGCCCTCAAGCTGTCGTCCAAGGCCGCGCTCGCGGCGATCAGCGGGCTCGGCAAGGTCGGCATCCTGTTCCTGGGCGGCTGGCTGGTGCTGCGGGGCCAGAGCGATGTCGGCACGGTGGTGGCCAGCCTGACCGGCCTCATCCGCATCGAGGGGCCGTGGCGCGACCTGGTGGGCTTCTTCCGCCAGGCCAGCACGGTGCGGGTCAAGTACGGCATGCTGGCCCAGGCGGTCGCGACCCGGCCGGACCGCTAGAACGAGCCCGCGAGCGAGCCCAGCAGGATCACCGCCACCAGGGCCAGGACCGCGCCCACGATCGCCACCATGAACAGGTCGACATAGCTTTCGCGATGGGTCGAGCCGCAGACCGCGAGCAGGGTCACGACCGCCCCGTTGTGCGGCAAGCTGTCGAGCGTGCCGGCACCGATCACCGCGACCCGGTGCAGCAATGCCGGATCGATGCCGGCCTGCCTGGCGATCTCGAGATAGGTGGCGCCCAGCGCGTCGAGCGCGATGGTGAGGCCGCCGGACGCGGAGCCGGTCAGCGCTGCCAGGATATTGGTGGCGGCGGCCAGCGAGACCAATGGCCCCCCGCCGATCGCCAGTACCCATTCGCGCACCAGGGCGAATGCCGGCATCGCCGCCACGACCGCGCCGAATCCCACCAGGCTCGCCACGCTCAGGATCGGCAGGACGGAGGCGTTGGCACCGGCGTCCATGCTGACCCTGAGGGTGGCGAGCCGGCGGCCGCTCACCAGCAGCAGGACGAGGATCCCGGCCGCGAGGCCGGTCGCCACGGACCAGACGCCGGCCACCACCTCCAGCGAGACGGCGCCGAACCGCTCCTCGGCCAGGTAGCCGGTGTCCAGGCGCGGCAGCACCAGCATCACCATCAGGAAGTTGACGACCACTACGACGGCCAGCGGCAGCACCGCGAACAGGACCGGTGGGCCGTCGGGCGCGCGACGGCCGCGGTCGATCTCGGCCGGATCGAACTCGCGTGCGCTGGTGGCCCGCTCGCGCACCAGCTCATCCGCGGCAGCGTCTTCCGGACGCGCGTCAGGCAAGGTGCCATAGCCCTGGCCGGTCTTCCGGGCAGCGTCTTCCCTGCGGCCGAGCCACCACAGGCCGAAGCCCAGCATGATCACCGAGGCGAGGATGCCCAGGCCGGGTGCCGCGAACGGGGTGGTGCCGAAGAACGGCATCGGGATCGCGTTCTGGATGGCGGGCGTGCCCGGCAACGCCGACATGGTGAAGGTCGAGGTGCCGAGCGCGATGGCGGCGGGCATCAGCCGGCGCGGGATGTCGGCCTGACGGAACAGCGCCTGGGCCATCGGTACCAGGACGAAGATCGCCACGAACAGGCTGACCCCGCCATAGGTGACCAAGGCACCGGCCAGCACCACCGCCAGGATCGCGCGGCGAGCACCCAGCCGCTCGGTCATGAACGACGCGATGGTGGCGACGGAGCCGGAATCCTCCATCAGCTTGCCGAACAGGGCGCCCAGCAGGAACAGCGGGAAGAATTGGGCGACGAACCGGGCGGCACTGCCCATGAAGGTCTGGGTCCAGTGCGCCAGCAGCGGCTCGCCGGAGAAAGCAGCGGCGACCAGTGCCGCCATGGGCGCCAGCAGAAGGACGCTCCAGCCCCGGAACGCCAGCCACACCAGGAGGGCCAGGCCCAGGAGGATGCCGGCCAGCCCCATCGGCTCACACGCCTTCGAGCAGTTGGTCGAGATCGAAGGTGGAGCGCTGGCCCAGTGAGTCGCCATGCTGGGCGAGGAATGCCCCGGCTGCCCGTCGGCCCTCGTCGCGCAGCATGGCCAGGAAGGCCCACTCCGCGTTGAGCTTGGACGAGTAGCCCAGCTCCAGCAGCTTGGTGCTGCTCACCCGGTGGATCCGCATGTTCGCCCACGCCGCCGCCTCGTCGTGGCAACTCGACGCCATGCGGCGCAGCAGGGCGATCATCCGTAGCTCCTTGAGCAGGACGGCGTTGAACGACACCTCGTTCAGCCGGTTCAGGATGTCGCGCGCCGACCTGGGCGTGCCCGGCCGTTCCACGGGGTTGATCTGCACCAGGATCGTGTCCCGCGACGAGCATTCACGGACCAGCGGCGTGATGGTCGGATTGCCGGAATAGCCGCCATCCCAGTAAGGCTCGCCATCGATCTCCACTGCCTGGAACAAGGTGGGCAGACAGGCCGAGGCCAGCAGCACTTCGGGCCGCACCTCGTTATTGCGAAATACCCGCCCGCGCCCGGTGCGCACGCTGGTCGCGGTGACGAACAGCCGGATCGGCGCATCCGCCAGCCGATCGAAATCGATTTGCTCGGCCAGGATCGCCTCCAGCGGGTTGCTGCCGCCCGGGTTGAGGTCGTAGGGCGAGAACAGGCGCGAGGTCAGGTCCAGGGCCACGAACATCGGCGAGTTGTCGAGCGTCCAGCGGCCGAGCAGCACATCGAGCGGACCGCGCTGGAACGGGCTGGCGAGCGCGGCATGTGACACGCTGCGCCAGAACCGCTCCAGCGCCGCCCTGGCGCCTGTGGCCCCGCCGGCGGCATAACCGGCGACCAGGATCGCCGCGTTCATGGCGCCCGCGGAGGTGCCGGTGATGCCGTCGATCGTGAGCCAGGGCTCTTCCAGCAGACGGTCGAGCACGCCCCAGGTGAACGCCCCGTGTGATCCGCCACCCTGCAGGGCGAGGTCGATCAGTAGGGGGCTGCCGGTGGCTGATGCAGTCGGCATGGAACCTCGCCAACGCGAATGAACGGCCCACCTGGGGGCCACGACCCGCCGCATGGCCCGGCTCCAGTTCCGGCCAAGGGCCCGGCGACCAACCCGCCAAGACGTGCACCCGAGCGGAATGCGCCGTCGCTCAGTCGACCAGGGAGCCAACTGTCACGACGGCATCTTCTCATGTCAGCAATCATGCGCTCAAGACAACGATGACATGATCGCGAATACTCTGGCGCTGACTGTTTGACAAGACAAGCCTGCAATAATATGCTCGCCGGGCGACTTCAGAGCTGCGGCAGTCGATGCGTCTAATAGCCTGCCATTGCCGGCCGCACTACGTCCCGCCAAGCCATGCGCCCTGCAGATTGGGCGGGAACCCTGTGCCCCATGGCAACTGAGGCCGATCCGCCGCGTCCTGCCACCCTTCATCCCGGGGTGCGGCTGTTTCTGTGGGTCTCGAAGCTGATCACGCTGATCGGGATCATCTCCCTCATGGTGGCGGCATGCACTCTGCTGACGTTCGGTGCGATCGAGACCGGCCGCTATGTCGCCCTGCTCGTGTGGCCAGACGACACGCAACTGACCAATCGCCAGATGTTTCTCGCCAGCATCAAGCTGGTCGACCTCGTGCTGCTGGCGACTGTGCTCCAGGTGGTGGCGTTCGGGCTCTACTCGCTGTTCATCGATCGCGGGATCCCGGCACCGATGTGGCTGCGCACCAGCGACTTCGACGGACTGAAGAGCAAGCTCGCCGGGATCGTGGCGGTCATGCTCGGGGTGCTGTTTCTGGAGCAGGTGATCAACGTGCCACCCGGACTGCGCCTCTTGGCCTCCGGCATCGCAACCGCCGCAGTGATCTTCGCCTTGAGCCATTTCATCCAGGTGCAGCCGTCCAAGGACTGAGGCGGCCTGTTCCGTCGTCAACGCAGTTGCCGGTCGCCAAGGGCCGAGCCTCGCTCCGCACCTGATTTCGCGGTGAATCGGCAGCCCGTATTGATGTACAGTAGGGTAAAGTAGTGTATATAGGCTGAATGGAGCCTCCGGTCTGACCAGAAACCGGGAGAGGTGTTCCATTCGTGTCGCGGCCGCTCTGGTGAGCAGGCCGGTTAAATCGTGCGTGCTATTTCTTCCGGTTCCTTGGGGTTCTCGACCTGACTGCATCCTGATCGAACGCTTCGGCCTCGATCCATCCGGCAGAGCTGCATCACGACCCCGTGCAGCCCTTGGCGAACGCAAGACGAGCATCAGCGCCAACCGGTTCGGAGCTGACCCATGTCCACGCCTCGGTCCCTCTACGATGCGGCCACCGGCCCGACCTATGTGTCGACCGGCCACCTGCCGCAGTCGGAGATGGTGCAGCAGCTGGTTGTCGAGGCCTATGAGCGCTACCGGGAGAATCAAGAGGGGCACGTCTCCCAGGTCTACCCGGCGCTCGCAGAAGTCGCAGGTGACCTGTTCGGCATCTGCGTGGTCGGCACCAGCGGCAACGTTTATGAGATCGGCGACACGGCGCATGAATTCTCGATCATGAGCGTGTCCAAGCCCTTCGTCTTTGCGCTCGTGTGCCGGGCGCTGGGGCCTGACGAGTGCCGCGAGAAGCTCGGCGCGAACAGTACCGGGCTGCCGTTCAATTCCCTGGCCGCGGTCGAGTGGAGCGCCGACGGGCGGACGAATCCGATGGTGAATGCCGGCGCCATCGCGGCGACCAGCCTGGTTCCCGGTGCCACCGCCGACGACAAGTGGCAGAACATCTATGCGGGATTATGCGGCTTTGCCGGACGGAAGCTGTCGCTGAACGAGGAGGTCTATGCCTCCGCTTCGGCGACCAACTTCCGCAACCGGAGCATCGCCCGCCTGCTGGAGAGCCTCGGCCGGATCTACTGGGACTGCGACTCGACGGTCGACCTGTACACCCGGCAGTGCTCCTTGAACGTGAGCGCCCATGATCTGGCGGTGATGGGATCGACCCTGGCCGATGGGGGCGTGAATCCGGTCACCCGGGAACGGGTCGTGGACGCGGCCACCTGCCACTACGCGCTGGCGGTGATGGCGACGGCCGGCCTCTACGAGAGCTCGGGCGACTGGCTCTACGACATCGGTCTCCCGGGCAAGAGCGGCATCGGCGGCGGCATCGTCACCGTCTCGCCGGGCAAGGGCGGGCTCGGCACGTTCGCCCCGCCGCTCGACAGCATGGGCAACAGCGTCAAGGGCCAGCTGGTCACCAGGTTCCTGTCCCAGCGGCTGGGCATGGACCTGTTCGTCTCGAAGCCCGAGGTCTGAGCCACTTCGCAGGCCCCGTCCGTGCGGCCTGCCGTCTCGATCGGCACAAAGGAACGACCGTAGCGGGGAAGGACCAAGGTGATGCGCAGCGCAGCGATACCGGCGGCCGGAGCGGAGGACGAGGCGCAGTCGACCTGGCTGCCGATGATCGTCATCGCCCTGGGCCAGGTGCTGATGTCGTTCAATGTCGCCTCCCTGCCCGTCGCCATCGGCGGGATGGTCGACAGCTTCGACGTGCCGCCGACCACGGTCGCCACCGGTATCGTCATGTACTCGCTCTCCGTGGCGGGCCTGGTCATGCTGGGCGCCAAGCTCTGCCAGCGGTTCGGTGCGCAGCCCGTGTTCCGGGGGGTGGTGCTGATCTTCGGGCTGGCCATGGTGCTGATGACGTTCAGCCCGGATGCGACGGTCATGATCGCAGCGCAGGGCCTGGCCGGGATGGCCGGTGCAGCACTGGTCCCCTCCCTGGTGGCGCTGATCGCCAACAACTACCGGGGGCGGCAACAGGCCACTGCCCTGGGCGCGCTGGGCTCGGCCCGTGCCGGGGCCGGCGTGGCGGCCTTCCTCATCGGCGGCGTCCTGGGTACGTTCATCGGCTGGCGCCCGGCCTTCGGCATCCTGATCGCCCTCTCGGCGATCGTCTTCGTGCTGAGCTTCCGGCTCAGGCGGGACGAGGGCCGGCCCGACGTGCAGATCGACCTGGTGGGCGTCGTCCTGGCGGCGGCCGCCATCATCCTCATCAGCTTCGGCTTCAACAACCTGAACCGGTGGGGGCTGGGCCTGGCCCGCTCGGGCGCGCCGTTCGACCTTCTGGGGCTGTCGCCGGCACCAGTCATGATCGTGCTCGGCATCGTGCTGGGCCAGGCGTTCCTGATGTGGACGCACCGGCGGCAGGCGGCCGGCAAGACACCGCTGCTGGCGCTGGAAGTGATCGATTCGCCCAAGGAGCGGGCGGCCGTCTATGCAATGTTCATCATCGTCGCCCTGGAGGCGGCACTCAACTTCACGGTGCCGCTCTATATCCAGATCGTCCAGGGGCGCACGCCGCTGGACACGGCGATCGCCATGATGCCGTTCAACCTGTCCGTCTTCTTCGCAGCCCTGCTGATCGTCCGCCTGTATGACAGGATGGCGCCCCGCCAGATCGGACGGCTCGCCTTTGCGCTGTCCGCCGTGGCGCTGGTCTGGCTGGCGGTGGTCGTCCGCAACGACTGGAGCACCTTCCCGGTGCTGGTCGGCCTCGTGCTGTTCGGCATCGGCCAGGGCTCGCTCGTGACCCTGGTGTTCAACGTCCTGGTCACCGCCTCGCCCAAGGAACTGGCCGGCGACGTGGGCTCGCTGCGCGGTACCACCAACAATCTGGCGGCCGCCGTCGGCACCGCGGTCGCGGGCGCGCTGGTGGTGGGCCTGCTGAGCGCCGGCGTGATGCGCAGCCTCGTCGACAACCCGGTCATTCCGGCGGAGCTGAAGGAAGAGGTCGATCTCGACAATGTCAACTTCGTGAGCAACGACCGGCTGCTGGAGGTCATGGGGCAGACCAGCGCCACGCCGGACCAGGTCGAGGAGGCCATGCGCATCAACATCGAAGCCCGGCTGCGCGCGCTCAAGATCGGCCTGCTGATCATGGCGGGCTTTGCCCTGCTGGCCCTGATCCCGGCAGGACAGCTGCCCGACTACCGGCCGGGCGAGATCCCCCCTCAGCCGAAGCCGGAGGGCAGCTGACACCCTGAAGGAGGAAGAGCAGCCCGGCACCCCGGATCGGCCGATGCAGCATCGATCGGGTGCTGGCGGATCAGCGAGTGCCGGATGCCGGCTCAGCAGCCTACGTCAGTCGACTTCCTTGCTTTCCTTGAGCTCGTCCAGCACCGCTTCCGGAGCAACATCCCGTTTGACCTCTTCAATCGCGGAAGCGTCGTTGACCTTGACATTCAAGTGGGCAGCAATTGCCATCACCACGTCCGAAAGCTTGGTCAACTCGTGCTCGGTCAGCAGATTGATGTGAAGATCGAGATCGGCGCGTTTATCAGCCGCAGCGGACGTACGATTCTGGCTGATCAGCACGAAGGTGGACAAAAAGATCGCTTCGACCGATGCCACCATCGCCAAGATGACGAACGACGGATCAAACCTCGGCACTCCCGGTATGATCCCCAGATTGATCACGATCCATGAGCCGTAGAGTGCCAGATGCAGGTACACGAAGCGCATGCTGCCGGTGAATGACGTGATCGCCTGGGCTAGCCGTTCTTCGCGTGTTGCCGAGGCTGCTTCCTGCCGGCGCCGCTCGGTGATGGCGTCGATGTTGCGTTTGAGCGCGCTGTTCAGATTGGGCGGCGGCGGAGGGACAGTCGGTGTCGTGTTGGGCATAGCGACCTGAGCTCGATCTTGGCTTCACCGTTCAAATCCTGCTGCACGCTCAGGGTTGCATGGACCAGCGCCACGCGAAGCCGGCTGCGCGTGCTCAAGATCGGCCTGCTGATCTTGGTCAGCTTCACCCTGCTGGCCCTGTTCCCGACAGGGCAGGTGCACGGCTGCCGCCGGGTGATACCCCGCAGCCAAGGCCGGAGGGTAGCTGAACCCGTTCGAGTTGCCTGACACGCGGCGGCGGGGCACTCCCCGACCGGGACGGGATCGGGCAGGATTGCGCCTGATCCGGCCCGCCGGTGCGCAGCCGATGCGTCCGTCAGCCGTTCGATCATCATAGGGACCTGGGACCATCGCTGCGAGCCGCAATGAAACCGACGCATCCGGGCGCGTTCATCCGCAACGAGATCCTGACCGATCTGGAACTGTCCATCGAACGGGCAGCTGACATCCTGGGTGTCGGCAGCGACAGCCTGGCGGACCTGCTCCACGAGCGGACCAGCCTGTCGCCGGAGATGGCGCTGCGGGTGGAAAAGGCATTCGGCCTCAGCCTGGAGACCTTGCTGCGCCTTCAGGCGCGCTTCGACGCCTGGGCGATCCGGCAGCGCGCGGACGAGATCGAGGTGAAACGTTACCAGCCACGGTGATGGCCTGCGGTGCGGCTTTGACAGGATCGAGGATCTCCGGCTAGCCTTGTACAAAGTTATCTAGCAAAGAACATAAGTTCAGGGAGTGTCACCGGCTGATGGACACGGTCATCGGCGTCGACAGCAGCACCACCGCGACCAAGGCGATCGCCTTCGACCGGGCCGGCACGCCCCTGGCAGAAGGTCGGGCGGCGATCCCGATGAGCCAGCCGGGCCCCGGTGCGTTCGAGCAGGAGCCGGGCGCCTGGTGGACAGCCCTGGTGGACGCACTCTCCGATCTCGCCGGCAAGATCGATCTCGCCACGGTCCGGGCGCTCACCATCGCCAACCAGCGCGAGACGGTAGGATTTCTCGACGCGGCCGGCGAATCGGTCCGGCCGGCACTGGTCTGGCTGGACGAGCGCGGCCGGCCGGACATCGAGATCATGGCGGATGCTCTCGGTGCGGACCGGTTGCACCGGATCAGCGGCAAGGCGCCGGACCTCACGCCCGCGGTCTACAAGCTCAACTGGCTGCGCCGCGCCGAGCCCGCCGCGTTCGCCAGGGTCGCGCACGTGGTCGATGTCCACGGCTACCTCGTCCGGCGCCTGACCGGCAACGGCCGGACCAGCTGGGCCAGCGCCGACCCGCACGGCTTCTACGACCTGGAGCACAAGCGGCTCTCGCCGGAGATCCTGGGCTGGCTCGGCCTGACCGAAGGCCACTTCCTGCAGCCCGAGCGCCCCGGCACCGTGCTCGGCACTGTCACCGAAGAGGCAGCGACCGCGGCCGGCCTGCCGGCAGGCATCCCGGTCGCGGCCGGCGGGGGTGACGGCCAGTGCGCCGGACTCGGCTGCTCGATCCTCGAGCCGGGTGCGGCCTATCTCAACCTCGGCACTGCCACCGTGCTCGGCGTGTACAGCCAGGACTACGTGGTCGATCGCGCGTTCCGCACCGTGTCGAGCCTGACCGGCGCCGGCTATCTGTGCGAATACGTGCTGCGCACCGGCGCGTTCCTCACCGACTGGCTGATGGCCAGCCTGCTCCGCCAGGGCACCGACCCCGCCTCGTTCGCGCGCATGGAACAGGAGGCCGCCTCCGTGCCGGCGGGATCCTGCGGGCTGCTGCTCCTGCCCTATTGGAGTGGCGTGATGCAGCCGCACTGGGACCCGGACGCGCGCGGTGCCCTGGTCGGCCTGAGCGCCGAGCACCGGCAGGGGCATGTGTACCGGGCGCTGATCGAGGGCATAGCACTGGACCTGGCCTCCGGCTGCCAGGCGATCGAGGCGGCGGGCGGCATCCCGATCGACCGGTTCGTCGCGATCGGCGGCGGCGCGCGCAGTGAGCTCTGGCGCCAGATCGTGGCAGACGCCACCGGCAAGGAAGTGCAGGTATCCGACACGGTGGAAGCCTCCTGCCTGGGAGCGGCGATGGTCGCGGCGACCGCAGCCGGCTGGTACCCTGACGTCGCCGACGCGTCCCGCGCCATGGCCGGCCGCCTGCGCGAGCGCCGGCTTCCCGACCCGGCCACCCATGCTCGCTACCGGAAGCTGCGCGAGCTCCATGCCGGCCTCTACCCGGCCCTGCAGCGGACCTATGCCGGTCTCGCCGCCTTTCGCGAGGAATCCAGAACGTGAGCGATGTCGTCCGGGACGTGGTCGAGGGCCGGTTCTTCGCGCCCGAGCTCGGCCAGAACCTGCCCTCCCCGATCCAGCTCCTGGAGATCGCGCCGTCGCTGGCCGGCCGTGAGCGGGCACTGGTCGAGCGCGTCGGGCTGTCCGGCCGGCTTGCCGTGGTGGCCGACCAGAACACCATGCCGGTGATGGGCCGGCGGGTCCACGAGGCCCTGGAGCGCGCCGAGCTCGTGGTGCTGGACCATCCTAAGGCGGACGAGGCGACCGCGGCACAGCTCCAGGACCGCGTGGCCGGCTGCGACCACCTGATCGCGGTGGGCTCGGGCACGATCAACGACCTGTGCAAGTATGTCTCGCACCGCACTGGCCGGGCCTGCGCGGTGTTCGGCACCGCGGCGTCCATGGACGGCTATGTGACCACGACCGTGTCGATCACCCGTGGCGGCTACAAGCTGACCCTGCCGGCCCAGGCGCCCCGGGGCGTGTTCTTCGACCTGGAGGTGATGGCCGCAGCGCCCGAGTTCGCGACACTAGCCGGCTTCGGCGACACGATCTGCCGCAGCGTCTGCCAGGTCGACTGGCTGCTTTCCCACCTCCTGCTCGACACGGTCTATGCCGAGACGCCCTATGCGATGATGGCTGCCGACGAGCAGCCGCTCTACGAGCTGGCCGGGCGGCTGAAGCAGGGCGACCAGGCGGCCGTGCTGCAGCTGGTCCGACTCTCCGTCCTGTCCGGCTGCGGCGTGCTGGTCACCGGGACCAGCCATTGCGGCTCGATGGGCGAGCACCAGATCAGCCACTATATCGACATGCTGCTGCGCCCCCACCCGGGCACGCTGCATGGCCAGCAGGTCGGCATCGCCACCTGGACGATGGCACGGCTGCAGGCGCGCTACCTGGCAAGCGACACGCCGCCCGTCCTGGCACCGCTCACCTTCACTGACGCCGAGCTGGCCCGGCGCTATGGCGAGCTGGCCGGCGGGGTGAAGGAGGCGATCGGGCGCAAGCCCTTCGATCCGGCGGCAACTGCCAGGATGAACCGGCGCCTCCAGGCCCGCTGGCCGGAGATCCGGCAGAAGCTCCTGGCGGTCATGCTGCCGCTGGAACGGATGGAGGACGCGATCGCGCGTGCCGGCATGCCGAGGACGGCCGCCGAGATCGGGATCGATCCCGCCTTCTACCGCCAGGCGGTCCGCCACGCGCTGGAGATCCGCGACCGCTACGGCTTTCTCGATCTCGCCGCGCAGGCCGGCGGGCTCGACGGGTTCGCCGCCGAAGAGACATGATCGACCAGGACGAGCAGCGGCGCACCCGGATCGCCTGGCTCTATTATGTCGAGGGCCGCACCCAGGCCGAGATCGCAGCGTTGCTCGGCATCAACCGGGTGAAGGTGCTGCGCGACCTGGCAGCCGCGCGCGAGTCCGGGCTGGTGCAAATCCGCATCCATGGTCGCCTCGCCGGCTGCGTGGCCCTGGAGCGGGAGCTGTGCCGCCGCTTCGGCCTGCGCGACGCGGTGGTCCTGCCCACGCCAGGGGACCCGGCGAGCCTGCCCGTGGTGCTCGGCACCGCGGCCGGCCATTATCTTTCCGACCGCCTGGGCCCCGGCATGACCGTGGGCATCGGCTGGGGCCGCACCCTGCGCTGGAGTGCCCACTCGATCCAGCGCCGGAGCATCCAGGATCTCACCATCGTCTCCCTGATGGGCGGCCTCGGCCGGGCCTCGGAGTTCAACACCTACGAAACCGCGGCGCGCCTCGCCGAGGCCCTGGATGCCACCTGCCTGTACATGGCGGCCCCCACCTACGCCTCCACCCCGGCCCTGCGCGACCTGCTGCACGAACAGGACTCGCTGGCGGAGGTTCGCACCCGCGCGATGCAGGCGCAGCTGATCCTGTTCAGCGTCGGCACGCTCGGCCCCGACGCACCGACCCTGACCCGCGGCCTCCTGACCGACGCGGAACAGGCTTCGCTCCAGACGGCCGGCGCGGTCGGCGACCTGCTCGGCCATTTCCTAGGAGTCGACGGCCGGCTGCTCGACCACCCGGTCAATCGCCGGGTGGTTGGTGTGGCGCCGGACGAGTTGGCGGCGGTGCCGACCCGTATCCTGGCCTCGGGCGGCCCGGAGAAGGGCAAGGCCATGCGCGCGGTGCTGGCCGCCGGCTATGCCAACCTGCTGATCACCGACCAGCAGGCGGCGGAGTCATTGTGTATCGAGCCTTGCTAGATGGCCTGCCTGTATCATGCCGCGTGCGGAGGGAGTGGATTGCCTAAGAGTGGCGGCCAAGTTCTCGTCCTCACCGGCCCACCGGGCGTGGGAAAGACTACGACGGCCCGTGCGCTCGCCGCACATGCGGACAGGCCGGCCGTGCATCTGCATGCCGACGACTTCTGGCACTTCATCAAGTGCGGTGCGATCCCTCCTTATCTTCCCGCTGCCGACGAGCAGAACCAGACCGTGATGCAGGCCCTGGCGCAGGCGACAGCGGCCTATGCCCGAGGCGGGTTCTTCGTCGTAGTGGATGGCATCGTGGGACCGTGGTTCCTCCAGCCGTTCCGCGCCATCGCAGCGCCGCTGCACTACGTGGTCCTGCGCGTGCCCCTGCCGACCGCGCTGGAACGCTGTCGCCGCCGTGGCGGCGACACGCTCACGGCATCCGGTCCGATCTCATCCCTGCACGAGCAGTTCGCCACGCTGGGTGCGTTGGAGCACCACGCGATCGACCTGGACGGACACCGGCCCGAGCAGGCCCAGGCCGCCGTCCGGGAAGCCCTGACCAGCGGCAGGTTCCGCCTGCCGCCTCAGCTCCCGTAGCGCCCTGCGCGGTCCATGATCGCCTTGGCGCGCTCCAGGATCGGGTAGTCGATCAGCTTGTTGTCGACCGTGAACGCGCCATGACCCTGCTCCTCGGCCTGGCGCATCCCGTCCAGCACGCGCCGTGCCCAGTCCACCTCCTGTGGCTCGGGCGCGAACACGCCCTGGATGATGCCGACCTGGTCCGGATGGATCGCCAGCTTGCCCTGGTAGCCCATGGCCTTGACCCGCCGGGCATTGGCCAGGAGGCCGTCGCTGTCGCGAATGTCGGCGAACACGCTGTCGATCGGGCTGGGCAGGCCGCCGGCGCGCGAGGCGATCACCACGGCGGCACGCGCATGCTGGCACTCCGCCTCGCCGCTGGTCCATTCGACGCCGAGATCGCCCGTGAAGTCGCCGGCACCGAAGGCCAGGCAGAACGGCCGGGCGATCTGCGCCTGCACGATGTCGCCGAGGTTCAGGATGC